>Ga0153987_1000066_pt1 | contig 35139 bp, 46 predicted proteins | sample TSNC071MetaG_FD_102279 | JGI IMG/M metagenome (GOLD analysis project Ga0153987, IMG submission 102279) | Attine ant fungus gardens microbial communities from North Carolina, USA - TSNC071 MetaG | ecosystem: Host-associated > Fungi > Mycelium > Unclassified | place: USA: North Carolina, William B...
GGTGCAATAGATGTGACAGAGGACGGAGCAGAGCAGGTTGAAACACACAAATTGCTTGCCGATTTGGCAGACGAGCGGCCACCGCAGAATCACATGTTAGATAAAGGTGAGAATCCCATATTGATGGCGAATTTCATCAAGAAACTGACTCCACGTGACAGATGGATTCCTTGAGCGGTATCGAAACACGCCTTCGCCGTTCAATCCCGAAGTCCTGGAGGCCATTGCTACGGCAGTGGTACTGGATGTTCCGCGGCTGGGATTGCTGGTGATTCCATCCAGTGCTCCTGTATTCCGCGCGGTGTACGAGTTGCGAGAGATGGGGCTGGATGCGAGGGTATTTGATCCTCAGAAGCCTGTAGCGGACGAGAACGAGAACGAGGGTCCGGTGCTTTTAGTGACAACTGTGGCGATGGCGCGCGGGCTGGATATGCCGGAGGCGACGCATGTCTTCTCGCTGGGTATCCCGGAGGGTCCGGGAGTAACAGGCCGATCAATTGATGCGTATACGCACGTTGCCGGCCGTGTCGGGCGCTTTGGCCGGCGTGGGACGGTCGTGACGGTGGTGGAAGAGGAAGAGGAAGCGGAAGAGTCAGTGCCGGTAACGGCCGGCTCGCGGATGAAGCGGATTCTGAAGGAAGTTGGTGCAGCGGCAGTCCGTTTTAGGCAGTTCAAGTAGACTAGAACGAGTTTTTGTAAATCAAGATTGTCTTTCTCCCCACCATGAGGCTCGTCCTTCTCCTCCTATTCACTGCCGTCGTCGTCGCACAGTCCTCCTCACTGTCTTTCACGTCTGTCACCCGCTCAAATAGCCTCTCCTCCCTTCCTACCGTCGTCTCCACCGTCGTCCGCCTCTCCTCTTCCTCTTTCCTCCCCTCCTCCTCCTCCTCCGCTGCTTCGTCTTCCACCGTCCCGTCGTCCACCACCTCTTTGGCCTCTCCGTCTTCATCGCCTACCCCGCCGCCTATCGTCCTAGTACGTCATTCTGTTCCGCATCTTTTTTTTCTCATTCCACTTTGTAGGACACTCGTCTCGACCCTGCCTTTGGCGTTCTCGGTGCTATTCTTATTCTCACAGGTCTTCCCTCCGCTTTCTGGGGCCACAAAAACAGATGGTGCGGCTCTCGTTGACCTACCAGCCTCCTTTCTCACCTGACTCTTCAGGACGTCCTTCTTTCTCGCCGGATTCTACACTCTTTCTCTCGCCTGTTCTGTTCTCATTATTCGATATGGCGTCTTACCCGCTGTAAATCCTCCATCTAAAACCCTTCGAGGCATGTTCGTTCTCGCCAGCGTGATCACCGGATTCGCAGGCGGTGGCGTTGCTATTTTTTTCTGGAAGGCCACTCGCTACTGCATCGGCGCTTGGGGTGGTTTTGCTTTTGCTCTCTTCATTCAGTGCTTCCATAGTGGCGGCGTCATCAGGCCTATTGGTTATAGATGGATCCTCTACATCGGCAAGTCTGTCTGCCAGCAGATCACTTCTCCGATTTGACTCCCTCTCCAATCCAGGTCTCGGTGTAATAGGCTTTACGTTGGCCACTGTCCCACAGGTGAGCTTATCATCTGCCTCGTTACAATTCATATCCAACAATAAATCAGATTCATTATCACATCCTCCTCATCTCCACGGCTTTTGTCGGCTCTTCTGCCTTTGTGCTTGGTGTAGACTGTTTTACTACTGCTGGCCTCAAGGAGGTACGGTCTCTTCACACGCCCTATCGGGTCCAGGCATTTCCTCTAACAAACGTGCTTCATAGTTTTACATGTGGAATCTCGGTTTTAACCCTCTCTTTCCCAAATTCTCTGATAATGGTATTCGGTTTCCTGTGTCACAAACTATGCAGATCGAACTTGGTCTCATTGCAGCGGTTGCCCTCATGGGTGCCGCTGTACAGCTCCGTATCATGAAGGTCCTTCGTCGTAAGCTCAGAGAGATCGCGGAGGAGACCAGGAGGCAGGAAGAGGTCGCCGAACTGGAGGCTGCCACAAGGTTTGGGGATCTCAATTCAGAAAGGGAAACTTGGGAGAGTGAACATCCCACGTTGAGTAGGCATGGCAAGTTCTCATCATTTGCTCTGATGAAGGAACGTGAGGGCTCTTCATCACCTGCGACACTGGCCGATGACCCTCGACAACGCCATCTATCTGGTTTATCAGACTTCAAGGTTGCCCCTACATCCGAGGAAGATCTCCATAAGTCTCGCTTCATGCAAAATCCGGGAGTGCTACCTGCCTTGGATCTTGGCCTTGGCATTCAGGATGATGTTCCTGTCACCTTCATTGCCGAAGACAAGGAGAAGAAGGAGCCTGCCAAGGTCAAGGAGATGACTCTTGCAGAATTGGAAGACCTCAAGAAAAAGGAACAACTCATGTATGAGATTCAAAACATCCGGAAGAACATCGAAGTCCTTAAGAAAGAGCCCGGCGCCCCAGTCACTTCCAATAGTTAGTTCAATTTTCGAAGTATGTCTTGAGTATTGATGTGACCTCTCATCTTTCGACAGCAAGCACTCACTCTCGCCCTCCTCGGGAAATAGATCCCCGTGCTCGTGTCTATTCTATGGACTTCAGCTCTATATCTGGCAGAGCCTCCAGTCCGCCGTTCGGCATGTCAGCATCGAGACCGACAAGCATACCTACCAAAGATCCCGAGTGGGACTTGTACCTTCACGAACGCAAGCTCCTGCAGCCTCCCTCTGGTGTTACACCTCCGATCCCGACCACACCGGCTCCTCGCGTGCCTATGTCTTCCGCCGTCCAAGAGGCCTTAGATAACAGGAAGCGAAGGGAAAGCTTGCTTGTTACAAGTAGCGGAAGTGGTACTCCCGCTGGCAGTACAGGTGGTGATGATCCAGATGACGTTCCCCTTGTGAAGCTTGCCAATGGTCGAGACAAGGAAAGGGAGAAAGAGAGGTTGTCTGGTTTACCAGGCGTCACTGGTTTAGGTAATATGGGCTATTCGACGAATGCCAAGCCCGAAAAGATGACTGGTGCTGCCGTAACTATTCTACCTCCGCGCCGAAACTCAGGTGGAAACATTCTTGCGCCCAATTTACGGCAGGTACCGGTCAAGGAGCCTGTGATCAAGACTTTTGAAGAGCTGAATGAAAGGCACCGGGAAAAAATAAAAAATCTTCAAGATCCGGTTACGAAAGCGGAGAAAGAGAGTGCAGATGTAAGGGATGCAAAGGAAAGGTGGGAGAAAGCAAAGAAGATGGAGAAGGAGACGATGCTGAAGAAACACACTGAAAAAGCTGCTGCCTTGAAGAAACAACATGGGGCAACGAGATCTTCAACAAAAAGAGATAGTGAAGTGCCAGCGGCGATCGAGTGGAAGAGGCAATCTCGGTCTGCGAGTGTAGATAGGTTGGGTGGTAATTCATCAAAAAGAATGTCAGCTCTGAAAGTTGAAGATTGGCAAAGATACCAGGCAAATACTGGTCCTGGTGGAGGTAACGATGTCATTGGGGATGCCGGTGCTGGCGAGCCTGGTACAAGGAGACAGGAATCGGCTGTACCTTTTCCGGGACATCATTCAAAACCTCATGCTCCAAGCCATAACCGAGATCGAGAGGCAAGGCAGAGGAGGAGAAGCAAGGATCTACTGGCATAAGGGGTTGATGGGTTGACCCACCCACCCATCGTGCCGTCTCATTGGTCCTCAGACGCTCTGCATTCACGTATGTTATCAGGTCTCAATGACGTCTTTAGATTCATACCCGCCCAAGCTGTCAATTCCGTCTCTCGAGTGTTTTTTTTCACCACTTTCATTCTTTTGGCTGGAAGTCACATCTTTATCTGCTGCCTTTTTCCCCACCTTTTCGACGTGTAGATGATCTTTCTTCATTGACCATCTTCACCATCTTTTCCATTCACCTCTCTCTCTGCGCTTTCTTTTTTCATCCATTATTATTGATAGGCGGACTACAACTCCAACGTATCTATATTTCCCTCTCCCCCTTTCATGGATGGTTTCTGTGTTTACATACGTACATAGTCCACATTCCTTCTTCCATCCTCCGGCTCGCATTTGGTTACTCTTCATTACATTGCAATGGCTTTTTTTGGCATTATTGTGGCATTCGAGTCGACTGGATGTTTTCTCCACGTTCATCCTGATCCAGTTTTTTCTTTTTCTTATTGTTATCACATATACATGGGGACATGATTTTTTGATTTCCAAAGACCCTCTTTGATCATCTCACTCGCTGTTTATGCACAGAATCTCTTTCAATCTTTCATTGACCTTTTGATATGTCCTTGTGCTAGGGTCGAGTGATGGTATATTTGTTTTTTTTCTTGCATTTTTGTGATTTCTTTTTCATGGGTATCGAATCTGTAATCTCCTTTTGAGAAGGTGGAATGATGGAACAGGAGAGAGATGGCATTTGATTCATGTTTAAACCTAATGCAATTCAGAGCCAGATGTGAACGATTGACGGATCAATGAATTTTTTTACCCTCAACTTTCATAGAGAGATGGCCAGCTTCATTGAATGGCCTGCTTTTTCGAAAGATTATTATAACTATATTTGCGTTGATTTTTTGATTGCGCCATTTTGCAATGCCAGGGGTGTCAAGAGAGGACTGAAAACCCTTTCACACCAAGCGGGGGAGCGTGTGTTGTACCGTATTTTTTTAAAAAGAAAGAATATGTATCTTTCAGGGTCTAGCTTTGTCATGACTCTTGACTCAGCCACCGTGACTAAAAATGTCGTGCCAATCCAGCAATTTACAGAAGGATTCCAGAAGAATCTAATTGTTGATAAGTGCACATCAGTTTTCAACTATAGGCATGTACTCGATAGAAGTCTTATGAGTGATTGCGGAATCATTTCTGGGGATGATTTGTCCAGGAAAGGACAGTGATCTACATTAAAGATTAATTGGTGCTTTCAGTAGTTGCATTACCCCAAACCATGTATCTGATTCATTGGTTTGGTCAGCCCCTCTCTTCTTTCGTCCCCCCGTTATAAAGCCCACCCACTGGATCGATTCCCCCTTTTCCCCCAAACATTAGCTATGGCCTCCACACCGCTTGTCCGTTCAAAAGCTGTGCCGCAGCCCATTGCGTTGACTACATCAGATATATCTATTCAATGTCCCGCATCCCATGTGGATACTGAAAAGGACACAAAACAACGCGTGACCGCCATCAGATCGAGACAAGGGTCACATACGTTTTCCCCAACGGCGACGCAGATAGGAAGGACGGCGAGCAGTGGGAAAGATACAGGCGAGGCAAATAAAAGGGAGGTGCTGCCAAGCAGTAAGCGGATTATTCGGGTGCTTCGCCTTCTATTGATGCTTGGGAAGATGCTAGCCTATTTGTTACATCCGTTGTAGATAGATACGGTTGCATACTTTCGCCGTACGGCAGGGATGAGGTCGTGGATGAACAGTCGCTGTACCTGGTGCAGAAGGCACGGCGGGAGGAGAGCACAATGGCGGCACCGGAGAGAGGGCGTGGATACGGGGAGTTGTTTTTAGTGAGCGATGCCGATATGCCGAGGCACGGATGTTCCCACGTACTACTATAGAATTCGCACGGGCAGGCGTTGAAGACGCGGCTGCTCTTGTTTTTCCCACTGCCTGCCCACTTTCCCACTCGCCTCGTCCGTGAGATCTGGCTCTCACGCCTATAATGTCTATCTCCCAAAGCTCCTTCTTCTTCGACCCCCATCTTGGAATGTCGGCTGGCCGCTCAGACAGCCAGCCAGACGACTCATCCCATCCCTCCCACTCCCCCACACCCCCACCCGTAAATCTCCTTCTCCCTCCCCAGACTCTGCAATTCATTCTTCCAACAGGCAAACAGCAAGCAACCCAGCCCTCAGTCCATCGCATCTCTTTCGCCCAAGTCGGATCTACCATCAGAAGATGCATCCCACATCTCGTCCGATCCAAATGCCTCTCTTCAGTCCATCTTGGCTGCTTCCAAGGATGTGATCTCCAACGGCCAGCTTCCTCCATGGAACGCTTCAAACTCTGCACAATCTCCCCAGTCAAATCCCCCACTGGTCCAAGCACAGGTATGACTACTGTTCAACGCGTCTTCTGCCGATTTTTTACTCATCGGGTAGTCGACCGCCAAACGCAAGTTGGAGGAATCAGATGGAGACGACCCACACATTAAGATCCGCCGTATCGTTCGTGAGCATGTTTCTCAGGATCCCGCACGCGTCATGCCTATGACAACGGTGATCTGCCTTCACGCGGCTGTCGCCCAGAAATCGTATGGCAGCGAGAAGCGTTTTCTCTGTCCACCCCCTATCGTTCACATAGAGGGTCCTTTATGGCACATGCGTAACCAGCAGCTTTCCATGGCTGTCGTCTCGGAGGCTGGTGAGAGATCGTTTGAGCAAAAGGCTCCTCTCGATAACAACATGGTGGCAAGTTTCAAGTTCCTTCATGTCACTGGAACTGCAAAAGCCAAGAGTTTCCAACTCTCTTTGGACATCGCTGAACCGCCGACTCCGTCGTTGGCCCCAGAAAGCACAGAAACTGTGAGTGGACGTGTATGGGCAACCTTTGACTCGGCTCCTGTTACGATTATATCCAAGCCGTCCAAAAAGACAGCCAAAACGCGCAACATTTCTTCGTGTATCTTGGCAGGGGGGCCTGTTTCTCTTTTTAATCGTATCAATTCGCAAACCGTCCGCACCAAATATATGACCATTGATCATGCCCAATTGTGCGCAAGCAATGTCGCGTGGTCTGCTTTTAATGTCAATGTTGTTCGTCGCACAGGAACGGAGCCGCCAACCTTAGGTGTGTGTCATGTGATGAGAATCTTGAATTTTCCCGCTCTCACACTTTATACACTCAGCTGGAACTCCACAACCAGTCACTTATGGTTGTGAAATCATTCTTTCAGATACGCACTCAGGCATCTCTACATCTCCTCTCATTATCCGCAAGGTTGAGAAGGGACGAGTTTGCAATGATGATGGGGGTCCCGTGAGCCAGATGCAGAAGATTGCTCTACAGCGTGTGAGTGCAGATGGTTCGCGACACTATTTGTCGGCAGCTGGACCTCTTCCTGGTACAAATGCAATAATTGCTCCTCCTGCTCCTGGAATGTCCACTCAGGCAGGAACTCACCCACTTATGTTCCAATCCCCACGAATTTGTGATGAAGTAAAAGACGGTCAGCGAATTATATCTGATGAAGTTGACGACTATCTCTGTTGGACTATTGTTGGCATCTGTGAGTTTTTTTCCAAGTCGTCTTTAATTGAATTCTAAACGACTCTATCAGCCAAATTCCAATACACGTTCTTTGACGCATTCGGTCAAAATAACAGTATACCCGAGCTTCCCATCACGCCTTTCCCTACTCTTTTCACCGCTCCCGTTTATCGACCTGCAAGCAATTCTATCGAGCTCACTGTTTCCAACTTTTTCTACGAGGATCCTAATACCAGGCAACAAACACCATTGGATGTTTATCTTGGCAATCTCGGTCCTCTTCGCCTCCGCGTATATCAAACGACTGCTCCCGGCCCACTGACGAATATATCGCCTTTCGTCCCATCTATGTCAGGGCCGCAAGGTCTTGAAGGCACTCCTGGTCCCTCTTCCGCAACAGGATCGCTTTCCCCTACTGTGCCCTCACGTTACATGCCAGCAGGACCCATCCACACCATCGTGGTGGTTGAGATGCCCCCCTTACAAGACATCATTAAGGTCTTGGAAGACGACTCGTCTTCGCAGTCTCATCCTCATTCTGAGCTTTCACAAGGTACTCGCCAATCGCCTGATGCCGGGGCAGGCGCGTCTGGTTCTCATGAAAGCAGAAATGGTAACGTGAATTTGTCGGCACCGCCGCCCTCGACACCTATGGCAACCAGGACGCTTCCGTTGTTGTTTATCAGAGCCGCAGATGGTGTTGGATACCATTCTGGTAGGACTATCGCATGTGAGAACGTATTTCAAGGTGTGGATTTAAATGCTATGGCGGCTGCCAATTCATCCAACGGGGGGCCTTCCGTGGATCCAAGTTGGCTGGCGGCTGCACAGGCAGCAGCAGCAGAGGGTGGTTTGCATGGATGGACTCTGAGAGTTATGTAGGGTAATCAACTTGATATGCTGTGTATAGCTTTACCCTTCATAAGGCGCCTCTCTCGTTTTCCTTCCGTCTTCCGTCTTATTTCCTTTTTCAGTTATTTGTGTGACTTTTGCCGACGAGTCTGAACACACTATTTGTGCCTTTTTCGTATCATCGCTTTCTAGTATTTTGATTGCTCTGTGTTAGTATCCTTTGATCATAATAGTTGCTTTTGGTTTCAATTTGTTTCCATGTTTCGTGCCCGAAATTCACATCTCTTTTTTTATCACTCTTTTCTGTTGGTTCAGTCGTCTCATGAGTAAAGGAACATTTACGATGAGAACGAATATGATGTTTATAATTCAGATTCCAATGTCGCTTGGATTGAAGCCCCATCAATGGTATACAATTAGATATGACAGTCATTGCGACGACGAAGGATAGTTTTGACAGTCTCCCTCGACAAATCCGAGTAGCTAGTTACGGTACGCATGGTCTTCTTCCACTCCTCCTCTTGATCAGACGTACCAAACGTACTATCAACAACTCCAACCCAGAGATCTCCCTCCAGCGCAACCAATCGTCCCGCTTGCAATAATTTGCCCCATGGAGCTTCTACACGAATTTTGCCACCCGGTAAAATACCGGCCAGCGCAGTTTTACATGTTTCAAGGAATAATTCACATTCAGCTAGGATGGCACGACCCTCTGCTGCGTCGAAAGTACCTCTAAATAGAATTTGACGATGTAAGATATGCTCGGAGAGGTTTGTCGAAATACGGCGATAGAGGACGGTGGAGGTCGTCTGGGAAAGCGTGGACGAAAGGTAGCTCAGATACGTTGAAAGGAGACTGAGAGGTGGTAAGAGAGTTTGGGAAATGAGAGGTGCTTCAGCTACTATGGAAGTGTTTGGGTCCGGACTGCTGCTGCGAATGTGAACATGAGATGGACACTCAAGGTAGAAAAACACGTACGTATAGAAATGAGCCTTGAGTTGCGCTTCAACTTCGATGCATACTTGTTGTACAACCATATTTTCTGCGCGAGTTATGATAGCTGTGTATTTATTGATGAAGACTTCGAAGATGGTGTCATTAGGCACTTCAAGGGCCTCATGTCCTGGAGGAGGGAGGAGGGGATTGGCTTCTGCATGAGAGCGGAGGGCAGGGTTATGATGGATATCACGCCACAACTCCAGGAAGGACTGAGATATAGATTGTCAATGAGGGACTTTGAGTCAGGCTCCTCGCCTATGACACATACCAAATCTTCTGCCCAAGATTCAATTGCTGATTCAATATGAGCAGCACTCAAGAGTGCTTCACATAGTCGTCGAAGACTTTCCACACCGCTTGCCATGCCTCGTGCGTTCACGTTGACAGATGCTTCGCTTTTACCCCCAAGAGCGAGTGCACCGGGTACAGCGCGGGCGAAAGCCGACGACCTGTTTTCAAAGACATCCAACAAGGAGGTTATGTGGCCAAGGTAAGAATCAAGAAGGGGTAATTGGATTGAGACGAGAAACTGCACACGCTGGGACGGATTTGGCAAAGGCAAGTATCGATCTGAGTGGTATAAATTAATTACTAGGCAATAGTTATGCTGGAGCCACTTTGACCTGTTACTTGTTCAAATAACGCTTTGACCCTGCGTGCCGAATTGGTCGCTTTCAGAACGGTCACCTGAGAGCCCACTTCTGTGTCATCCGAGACGTCCCATGCATCTGAGGACTCTAATATCTCATTATATTGGGCTTCAACAACTGAGATGTCATGTGTGTAAGTCAATTGACCATCGAGAGAATTAAAGTGATTGACATCTTTGTTCTCCCATCAACCAAGTTTGAAACCATTGTTGATTTCCTAGTAAGACTTGACTAATGCCTTGCCATCGTGTGTCAACATCGTCTAACGAAATGGCAGATGTTCCCTGTAGCTGGAACCCTTCCTCTATGAAGGACGCATCAAAAGACAAAGCTTGGTATATCGTATGCGCTAGTATGGAAGGTGATTGAAGAAGTGCAGGTATCGTTTTATGGAGTTTGCGTGAGAGAAGCGGTAATAGCGACAGAGCAAACTCGCGCTGAGTTAAGAGAGTTCAAGAAAAGAGATACCCTGGGAACGTAGGACTCACCCACGCAAATACCTGTCTGTATTCTGACGACGACAATAGAGGTTGAACAACCATTTCCATAAATTGACGGTGCTCGTGGGCGACGTTGAGGACATGAGTAAAATACCACTCAGGCTGAACGGATGTCAGAACAACAGAAAGAACCTCATGAAACAGATGTTATTACCTTGTCTATTCTGTTTGTTTGCCGAGTCCCCTCGAAATGATACTTGAAGCGAAGAGAAACAGGCAGAACGAGCGCCTGGAAAGGATACAACCCACTTTTTTTTTCGTTAAGGATAAGTCCCTGCTCTACTCCAATGTCTTGTCCACTACAAGTAGTCAGATATGTCATTCACGTACTCATCTACCACTCACACGTTTTGCAGCTTCAACACGTTCGCAAAGGCATCTTCAAACGCACTTTTGTCACTCGGCACAATGGTCGCATAGTTCACGCTCATGGGCCAACCAAGCTTTTCCGCTGCCGCTGTCAAAGTCCTAATCGCCAACGTCAATTGGGACGATGTGGTTAAATGAAGTTTGGCCTACGCGAAAAGAGCGGCCTTGATATCTGTCCAAGTGTGGTCACGGACCCTCTCAAGGAATCTAATGACATGTAGCTTCTGTTGACCACTGGCGCTTCCAGCGTTTGAGCAAGTATCCGTCACGCTTTTGACGAACTTCTGAAGGTCTTGGAATATGGCCACAGAAGAGATCGAGACTGGACTTATAGATTTAGCTTGTGATACAGCAGACTCACTGAGTATATATATGAGAGTTTGTGTCAAGTAGTTGCCCGTAACATACACGAACCTGAGCCTCAGCCCATGTTGGATAACTTGGACATAATTCTTAACACTCTTCAACTCCTTCAAGCTTCGGTGCAGGGTTTCCACGTCTTCCAATAATATGGGCTGACTCTTGTCATCGGACAGTACGGAAAAGAGTTCGTTAGAGAGTTCAGAAAGTTCGTCAGCTAGTGAATGACGCAGTAAAGACAGTTCTTGCGATGTCCTCAGTTGCTCTTCCGCCGAATTACGTGAGTTCGTGATACAGGTGCGGGTTTGTGGATGAGATGAGGACAGCTAAGCTAGCACGTTCACTATGAGTATTTATAGACAAACGTTTTTTCAGATGGTTCACGCACTTGGACCTGGAGGTCTTCATGACGAATCTGGGTTTGTTCTAAAAGGACCTCGAGCTGATGCAAGCTCTCCAGTGCTGGTAATGTTTGGTCTAAATATTCTGTGGTCGATTGTATAGAAGACGGCCAGTCTGGGACGTCCAATAGAGATTTGATTTGCTGAGCCGACATGACGAGCTAGGAGTGTATCTAAAGTGGAGAGATCACGTGCTAGCTTGAGAGATCTATATTATGTTGATCACTTTACTTACTTTACTTTGTGGATACGCCTCAGATGACATTTTGTTCCTACTTTGCTTAGTAAGCAGATAACTTTTCGCTACTAGGGTAGCGCTCTACTCAGTTCTGTTCTCGTCAGACCGAGGTGAATATTTCATTATATTTCTATAGTTCTCTGTGCTGATCTACTTAGTTGGATTGCCTTACAGGTAGATCTCAATGAAGTCAATTGTGTTTAGAGTGCTAGCCATCGGTAAACGTGCCAGCTTGATTGATTGAAGACATGAACAGTCAGTGAACAGTCAGTTCATCACATGTCCATCTTTGGCCACCGCCTAAGAAGGTTGTCGCTTGGTCTGAACAATGAGTGAATAATGTGAAATGCTTATATTTGATCAAATTGTGATTGAATGTACAAGACACCATGGTTTGCATTCGATGACAAAGTAATGCAATCGTTTATCATCTCAGCGACGACAAATTCTATGGCATTCCGTTATTGGCTTCGATTACAAATAACAATAACCGAACCGAGATTGATTGGCCGCCTCAAGATCAGCAAACCATCATGTTTGCAGTTCTAGATTCAAAAGCCATGCAGGTTGTCAGTGCGGCAGCTTCCATCAATACTTCTCCCCTTCAGTCAAATGATGTCGGTGAACAGGATGAGGCGCTGAATAAACTCAACGTATCTGCATCTCCTGGTTCATCAAGCACTATAATTGCCATTGATTTGGACGATGTCCTCTGTGAAACTAACAAGATCGTCTCTGAGTGTAAGTAAATGGAACCGTAGCCCAGACTTGTGCCATAATCGCTGTATCAGGGCACAATGATGCATACGGTACCAAGATGGACATCTCAGAATTTTACTGTAAGATTGATTTCGATTTCAACGAGTTTTCACTTGCATAGACTGACAAGATGCATTTGTGCAGACTACCATTACTGGAAGGCGAGAGTTCTCGCTCGTGCATCCTCCTCGACAGGGCTTCCGCTGACCCGGAGTTTAATAGAACCCATCTTGGGGAACTGTCGAAGAAACATTCGGTAAAGTGAGGGAATTTTACAAGACCGACAGGATTTATCATGTGGCTATGGTGCCTGGAGCACAGGAGGGGATACAGACTCTCAAAAAAATGGGATTCCGACTCGTCATTGTAACGGCTAGGCAGGAAGACGCAGGCAAGAGCTGGAAATGGGTCTCAGAGCACTTTCCAGGTCTGCCCACCAAGTCACTGGGGATGGCTTCCCATCTGATCGGATTTCAGGCTTGTTTGACAGCATCGTATTCACTGGTCAGTTCAAGGATGTAGAAGCAGTTGAGCGACAAGCCATTTCTCACTTGGGTAAACCGCAGGTAAGCGATAAAAATGTAAATTTCATAGAATCACGCATGGCGCGTCCCTCTAGGTCTGCCACAATCTTGGAGCGAAGCTACTCATAGACGACTCGTCTGAAAATGCATTGCAATGCGTCAACGCAGCTCTTCCCATTCCAGTTCTCCTCTTCGGAGAGTATGAATGGAACAAGCGTGTTTGTAGTCTAGATGATGCTCGCGACGATATGTCGTTTGACATTCGACTCAAGGCCTGCGGCGGAAAGGAGTTCTGGAAGGAAGAGATGCTATCCATTCCGAAAGGTGCACAGTTATGGTGTGTGAAGGACTGGAATGAGGTGATACAATGGATACAGCAAGCCAGAGGAGACGGACGGATCTGATCGGTGATCTGACTATCAAATGCACAGCACCTAGGCACATGACAATGTATCTTGTATTTTGCACGTGCAAGTGTGTGGTGAATTCAGCCGACTCTTCGATATCATTGCCTCTGCTCTTCTCTCTTTGCGATATCCACCGTGGTCGCCTTTCCAATGCTCAGGAGTAGGGCTGCACAAGCAAAGCTCACTCGTCTCTCAAAAATATACGTCGGTAACCGATCATTCATTCAACGGGTGCTCAGTATCAGCTTTGTTTTATATGTCCTTGGTACTGCTTATCATGGCCTTTCTCGAGGTGCAAAAGGAGGACTGAGGGAAGGGAGGGGAAAGACTAATGTCCAACAAAAACCTGGCGAAGAATCAGACCGTGTTGCCGTATGTTGACATCCCATTTTTTGCTTCGTCAGCAACAAAGTTCTTCGTTAGTTGGATGAAATTTTCTACCGACGCCTATCCAGGATCCTGCGAATTATCATTCCAGGAATACGCTCTAAAGAAGCCCTCCTCCTCCTCATGCACTCAGGCCTTCTGGTATTTCGGACCGCGATATCGCTCTACGTTGCTGCCCTTGATGGCAAGTACGTCATAGGTGTACTAACAAAGTCCTAGCTCAGCGTGCCTCTTCAGGATCGTCGCAAGTCTTGTCAAAGTCGAGCCCCGGATATTTTTTTACAACATCCTCCGTTGGCTTCTTGTAGCTATCCCAGCGACATGGTGCAACAGCTGGTTGAGCTATATACAGAACAAGCTCGCAATTGCCTACCGCACACGATTAACCCATGAGGTACTTTCCCAGTATCTAGGGGAAGTGTCGCAAGGACCAGAGGGGAAGGCGTATTATAAGCTTGGTAGGTCATGGCTGCCTTGTCTATAGTGATCTCCGCGATGATTCTATTTATACAGAAAACCTAGATGATAGGATCAGAAATCCCGATCAGTGAGTTGATCAGAGCTCTGCATTCTTGAAGCATTAACATTCAACAGGATGATTACCTATGACCTGCAACGATTCTCAATGAGTTTGGCTGCAATATATCCTAATCTCGCCAAACCCATTTTTGACGGCATTCTCTTCAACTATCAGCTGTCGCAGAACGTCGGCGTAGAGGCTCTCATTGGTTTGACATTTGCTGTCCAATCTACTGCTATCCTTTGTGGGCTATCTCTTGGTTGTCAAATATTTTGCCTCAGATTTGATTGCTCCTCCCACAGTGCGATATCTAACACCTCCTTTCGGTACTTACACAGCCCAATCCGCCCAATTAGCTGGATCACTTCGACATGCACATTCACGATTACTTGAGTTTTCCGAAGAAATTGCTTTCATGGGAGGAGAGCATACAGAACGTTTGCTCATTGAGAGAGAGTATGCAACCATGTTGAAACACGAAAAGAGGGTGTTAGAACGACGATGGTGGTTCGGTTGTGTAGAGGAAGGTATCATCAAATGGCTTTGGAGTTCCTTTGGCGTGTGTCCCTCCTTTATTGTACCGGTTATAGGCGCTAATTTCTGCCAGCTTGTCCTTTGCGGAGTTCCTGTATTTTTCAAGCTACCTGGTTCCAAATCTACCGACTTAGGAGGTCGTACTGAGAGTGAGCAGCAGTATTGCATTTCACTCAGATTGACGAACTGATCTCCCTGCAGATTTTGTGACAAATCGGCGCCTTCTGCTATCAGCTTCCGGTATTAGTTTTTGACGTTTTCGAACTCAATTGACTCACTCATACTTAGATGCTTTTGGTCGCGTAATGTATTCCTATAAGGATCTGCAGGAGCTTGCTGGTTTCACCACACGGGTATCCCGGCTACTTGAGACGATCAGGGATGTGAAGCAGGCCAAATTTGAGAAGGGACTTGCCAGTTCCGCAAGTACAGACGCAAATGCAACAAGTATGTTTTGTTCGTTTCACAATCCAGTGACGTCATTTTCGTCTTTCCGCAGTTCTCAGCGGAAGAGGACAGGTTTTGGAGGCAGGGGACATTCAATTTGAAAATGTTCCAATCGTAACACCCAATGGTGATATTCTCGTGCAGAGTCTAAGTTTCCATGTTAGACCAGGGGCAAGCATTCTCTCACAAATTGATCTACATACCTGCTGACTCAAAACTGTAGCAACATCTACTCATTGTTGGACCGAACGGTAAGTCAGCGCAAGTATTTACTCCTGTGATTCATGACATTGGTTATAGGATGTGGCAAATCATCTCTTTTCCGCATTCTTGGTGGTCTTTGGCCCGTCTATGGTGGAATTGTTCGCAAACCGCCATCCTCACAATTTATCTTGATCCCCCAACGACCATATATGTCGCTCGGAACACTTCGGGATCAAATCATCTATCCACACTCTGAGGCCGATATGAAAGCTCGTGCGTACACTAGACTCGGTCGTTTTCTCAGCTACTTAATGATCTTCAGGAGGGGTTACGGACGATAATTTACGTCAGATCCTTGCCACGCTGCAGATGGAGAACATTGTGGAGAGAGAAGGCGGCTGGGATGCTGCACGAGAATGGAGAGAATCACTCAGTGGTGGTGATCAGCAAAAGCTTGCCTGGGCAAGGCTGTTCTATCATCGACCCAAGGTGAGTGAATACTATGTATAAATCTTGTTAGCTGACGTTACGTTTGCTCTCCGTCGGATTAGTATGCTGTCCTTGATGAAGCTACATCTCTCGTACCAACTGATGTTGAAGGAATGATGATGGAGTTTGCCACTGATCTTGGAATAACCTTGTTGACCGTATCGCATAGGCCATCGCTGTGGAGGTATCATCAGCTGATCCTTCATTATGACGGTCAAGGCGGTTATGCTTTGTAGGTCCCATTCTTGGGTACTGGTTGCCATCAGGCTACTGAAACCCGGTTTATGACAGCACTCAACTGGACGCAGAGAAGCGACTCGCCTTGCAGGAAGAAAAACAGGCACTAGAAGCCAAACTCTTAGAAGTGTGAGTCGGTGGTTAAGACCAACGGAGTGTCCACTTACGTCTCGAATAGTCCAAAGCTGAAAATCCGACTGTCGGAATTGAGGGCGGCAGTGACGGTCGAAGCTGGGCAGTAGTGACTTCGTGTATGTACTTGTGTAGTACGAGTGATTATAATCAAATCATAATTAATTGGATGACAGCCCTCAGGAGTTGATCGTGGGAAATGCCAGCTGATACCGAGACGGATATTTCCGATGCAAAAACCTTTCACAAAACTTTGACGAGGCCGTCAACTGGACTGTTCTCGAACCCATTTCTTCCTCTTTATATCATCTGTAGCTTGTCGTTATCAAGTCAAAATGCACTTCTTCTCTCAGAATTTCGATTATAGGTGAGTTGATCAACTATTATGCATCGTTTTCATCTAAGTGGTCGCACGATTCAGTCATCCCTGGTCTCATGTTGTTACAGGAATGTGGAAGAAGTATCCCAATCCCAAGTGCTCGCATGTCATCAGCATCGACGTTCTTGATCGTACTGTCGATCCCAATACTGGCATCATTCGGACGGAGCGGGTATTGGGCTGCAAGCAAAAGGCACCAGGTTGGATCGTGAAGGTGAGCCGTTCACTTGCTTAACTTGTGTCTTATACCTGTTCAACGTTCTCTCAGCTATTTGGTGGCTCAGAGGATGCATTTGTGCGTGAAATCATCTACGTGGATCCGGCCACCCAGAGCGCAACAATAACTTCAGTAAACCTTTCACTGTCGCAATTTGCAACATGTTTTGAGCGCATACACTACACACCAGCAACTCGTGATACAACTTTGTTCACACAAACAGCTGAGATTCAAGCTCGAATGGCGCTCTGGCGGTCAGCCGCGGACAACCTCGAAAAGTGGCTGGTGCAACGATTTGAGCAAAATGCTCAGCTAGGGAAATTGGCATTTACGGATGTCCTGCGAACGCTATGGGAAGAAAAGCACGCACAGCCAATCGCTTAGCTCAAGTGGTGCAGTGTCACTCGATTACCTGTCTCCTCCCCGCACATACCCACTACACTCGCACCTTCAGCTCGCCTCCTTTATATTTATATTTATCTTGTGAGAAACGAGGTTGCACATAGACTTGATTGATTTCGGAAGTTGTAGATCAAAAATCCCTCCAGGTGCTGACATCTGGCTGGATACTTTTATCACTCTAACATACGCATTTCATGACACATTTCGCCCTTTTCACCTACATGCACGACTGTATGATATCCACCTGTCTACTCTTCAAGTTTCCGATTAGCTAATTATGAATTCCAATCAAGCTGATTTCCGGCCTTTGTTCTTGTTCGTTCACTCAACAGTCCCAGCCGTATACATAAGCATCCTTGCCTTGTTCTTGTGTCGTGGTCGTCTCGTTTGTACGAGTAGTGTCATTCTTTGAGTCAAGTTCAAAGTCGATGGATTCAGAGTCAGAAGTCTTTGATGCGCCGCAAATACTTGCGTTGAACTCCTCGTTCAACAAGAGGTCGACAGTATTGCGAGAAGAGACTGTTTCGGTCTCCATCGTAGAAACCAATCTAAAACAAAGACCACTGAACCAAATGAATTGAATTCAGGTGACAAGACGTACGGCTCAAACGAGTTGACGTAGTAAAAGCCTTTGTCCAGCTTAACAGGAGGGAATGGAAGGTTCGGGGTAAATTTGGGATATGCATCCCACTAACAAAAGTGTGTCAGATGAGGTCCTATGTCTGGTCAAGACATTGCATGCCTCTTTTCTGTATACCCATCCAACTTTGTCATTGAAAACCTTGGCAAGCCATTCATCACTGATCCGTTCCTTGGAGAAAATCTTGACTGCCCATTCGTTGTCGCGGATTAGGCCATGGTATGAAAGTGAATTGAATTCTGGGGTTTTATGAATATTCTTAGATGTAGTAAGCATCATTCGCGAAGGCTCGGCCGAGGCGTCCAAGTTGAAATATCCTGGATTGGGATACTCAGAAGTTGTAGACAGTAAGGTAACATGGAGATGGACATAAGGAAGCTGAGGGATTTTCTGAGAGATGGCTTGAGGAACAATTATATCGGCTGAGTGGAAGGGAGCGGCAAGGATGACAGCAGTGTAATCCCGTCTTTCCTGAGATGTTGTAATTGTCCATTTTTGGGAATTCTTACTGGGGACAATACTGATAACATTTGTGTCAAGAAAGACAGAGGCACCGGATCGCTTCAAGAATTGATTGAAAATGAGACGATTACCTCCCTTAATCCCAACGGCGTTGTCAGCAGCAAGAGAAACGAGGCCTCCAAATGCGTGAATTGAGTCAATGTCCTGATGATCATATTAGAGATAAGTTCCACTCGATGCAATCAAAGATTTACTTGACCATAGTTAGTTCTTGTAGCTCCTTCCACGAATTCATCGATGAACCGGCTAGAGACACCCTTGTAAAGCAGATACTCCATTGTGGAGTTTTCTACTAGCTCTGTCCAGTTATATGTCGCAGCAAACTGGACAGCATTGCGCCATCTGGGTGTTTCCTTCGTATATAAGCCAAGATATTGTTCAATCAGCCCAACCACACTGCTCAAGCAGATGAGATGAGAAGCTTGAGAAACCACTATCATCACTCACATTTCTTGAGTCCGCTTGGCAGATGTGAAGCCATACCGCCATAAAAATTTGATGTATCCCCACCAATTCTTTTCAAACTAGACGATCGTGAGCACTGCGGAGAGAGTAAATACACCACCTACCGTAAAAATGACATTTTCGCCGTCCCATATCCCTACACCATCTACTTCCTCCACGAAACGGGTTAAATTAAACTCATTTGATGCTCTCCAGAGATTTTTGTTCTGTTCCACGAAGATAGAAGCACCGAGTTCTATGGCAGGAAGGTTGTCGTCCTCATAAGGGTATACAACCGTGCTACCTGTGAATGCGGATGAGTCGAAGAACAATTTTTGGGTGCTTTCACACACGGCCTCCAATGTAGTCATTCCGCTCGTAGACATCGATGTCAATCTTGAGACCAGACCGTTCCTTGGCTTTGGATATCCAAAATGCTGCAGAGCTGCCTGCTGCGCCTGCACCAACAATAGCCAGTCGAGGAGTCTCAGGAACGTCAGGAATGTCAGGAATGTCAGGAACGTCAGGAACGTCAGGAATGTCAGGAATGTCAGGGATGGGACTGTCAGATGCGACGAAGACCTCGGCAGGCTGCTCAGTAGCCTGTGGCAAGAATTTCTGTTTGAGAAATTCGGGTAAAGCGAATTGAAAAGAGGCGACAGCGGGTAAGAAGAGTACAAGTTTCGCGTATTTCATGATATTCGCAAGAATTGAATGGCATTAACAAACACATAATAACCTCGTAACAGATCACGATATCAATAGTTACCCAATCAGTGGTCACCCAACAAGCTCCATGCAGCTCCTTACCGTCCCTCTTGAGCTCCTTCACCGCATCCTGATCTTCTGTCATCCATGCGATATAGCTTCATTTTCTCGGACATGCCGCTCGGCCCATGAAGTCGCGCAGGACGGGTATCTCTGGCGTCAAATATGGCACACGTATTCCTTCGACGATCCTCACCTTGTCCTGGCTCATCGTCAGGCAGTCGGCTTGTATACCCCAGCGATGGAATCACTCTCTTCTGACTACCAATGGAGGACTCAATTTACTCAAAGAATGAGGGCCGAGCTTTTGGTGACAAAGAGGCAACACTTTTCGTCTTTGTCGTTGCAAGATAAGAAAGCAGTCCTCCAACTTTTCATCTCTATACTCGAACAAGCACTCCCTGCAGGTATAGGCCATGATAAACTTCAGAATCTATCTGCAGACATTGAATGGGCGCAGCGGGTGCTCTCCGAGTCGATGGTGATCGCGCCTGGAGTGCTGAGCCCGGAAGATGGAAGAGAGATTTATGAATTACAGGCACGCATCCGATGTGGTATGGACGAATACAACTGGGAAGGAAAAGCTCAATGCAAGAGGCGTAACAGAAGCCGAGCCATTGTCTATAACCTCCAAAACTATAACCACGGAAATGGTTATGCACCATGTCATGCAAACGGAAAGATCAGCTGGATCCATATTGAATGTATCATCGATGTGATTTCCTCCAATCTGCAAGACCTTCCCGTGCAGATTGTATCACCGGCTCGACCTCCTTCAGGTTTTGGTTCCCTCCGTCCTTATTCCGCCCCGGGAGGTTATTCCCCCAAGGATTGGGCAGGAGTAGAAGGTTGGTTTTCTGTCTATCTACCGAAGCCAGCTCATGATTTTAAGGCAACTGGCGAAGATACGTTTGCTTTATGGATTATAGGTAAGAATTTGGTTTGATTGTCTCCAAATTTACTTTGACTTACAATTCACCCTAGAGATCTTTTCGGTAAGCCATTGCCGTTGGCCAGGATTCTTACTTTTTACATCCGCTTGTGGTTTGTGACATGATTAGCATTCAATGTACTGAACATTCAGTTCTGCCAGCGTTATGATCAACTGATATTGCCCTCGTATCACAGTATTCTGATTACGCACACGGTCCATTGCATCCCAAATATTTCGAAGATCCTCGGTTCCGCGAAGCCACCAGGTTAATTGACGTCAAGCTTCATATCGTACCCCAAACAGAAATTCGATTCTTCGAACCGTCCGAGATCCAACCTTCTTGTGATGAAAAACATCCAGTGACCTTCTTTCATGGCATTTCCCAAGGTACCAATGGAAACGAAACTACAATCGAGGGATACGTACGAGCTGTTGATGGGACAGTTCGATGGAGACTTGTGAGTATCAGACTTGTACCACTTTGAGCCTACCTGAACAAGCAAAAGCTCTCGATCCATGATAACAGTTCTCAGTGGAGGTTAGTTTATTGCTTGCTTGGCAACAATGAGAATTGACTTCCTTGTCAGTTCAAGCGGTGTACAGATTGGCGATGTTGGCAGCGCAAGAGGTGTTGTGGGTGTATGGACAACTACAACACACCAACATGGTAAGATTGTCTGAGTCTGTCAGATTTTCGAACTGAGGGTCAATGTAATAGGTGATCCTGTAGGTGAGTGAACCAGTCTCCCGCAAATAATTCAGCAGTCAAAACAATCTCAGGTCCATTTTGGTTTTGGAAGGTGGAAAGTGGAGGAACTGCAGGTTTCACATAAAGATCCAACAAGGGATTACAGATTCAATGTACCATACTTATGATAGATTCTTTTTGAAATATTCTGTCAATCGACCATAAACATCATCAAACCTATCATATTTGAGTGAGGTGTAATCAAGGGAGACAGTTACATACTCTCTTCTGTTCTCCTCGTTCTGGAGGTCGGCTCTAGCGGCAGCCCAACCATGAAACCTGATTACAAGATCTTGTCAGTCAAAACAAGGAGACTGATGAAGGAGAACCAACATGTTGGAATAATTCTTGTAATCATTGTTGTGGCTAAAAGGCTTCTTCGATAGGACACTAAGAATTTTGTTGTACTGGAGGCCAAATCCATAAATGATCATACAATACTGCGAAGGCAGTCAACCGACTTCACTTAGAGGCTCATCTTTGGAAACATAGATAGCCAGAGGAATGGTCAATTTCTCAGAATCATCCACAGATAACATCCTATGCAGACCTGTGAATTTCAGGTCTTGAATTAGGAGCGACGTACGCTGGGTGGACAATGGAAGAGGCATTGAAGGGCGTTTTTTCCCCAGCGGCCGCCACAGTAATTTTGCCACCTATATAGTATCAAGAACTGCAATGGCGTGCTTTCATCCAGACTCACCCCAACAAAAACCATATACACCAACTTTACGAGCACCAGCCAATTTTAGTGCTTCGCCAAAAGACAGGAGCTTCTGGGTGTTCTTGGATGGATTTGCCACAGTAGCAAAGAAGTTCTGGAGTTTATGCTTTTGCTCTGGTGTCCCAGGTGGGAATTGCTGAATGGGAAAAGGGTGATCTGGTTCAAAGAAATCAGGCATATAGACTGTCGTGTTCAGCGAATTTGCCAGTATGTCTGCGCCTTTCTGGGTTTGTGGATAAAACCTAGAAATAGATATGGTCAACATCCCCATGCATTGAAGGCTTTCTCATAAGACAGATACCCAAATATATCATAAACACAGACTAGTGCGTTGTCACTCTTCACAGGACCGGTGATATATACATGCTTGAAGTCACCGAAAGGTTTGATTGTACCCTTAGGCTGGTAATCAGATGGGACTGCGGGGTTACTGCAGCAGCCGTGATTGGTGTTATGAGCCGTGAACATCGTACGAGGACCAAATTTTCGAGGGAGATGGCTGAGCCTTGAGACGGACAAACATATCTTGTGAGATCCCATGAGTGATCCAATGAGTGATGTCGTATCATATCATGTGAGTCACGTGTATAAAGTCATCAAGTTCGAATTCGCTTTCCGTTTCTGAGTTATTCCCTCACCACGGCCTCGCTCTTTTGTAGTGAAGCGACTCTTCATCAAGGGAATTCTAGATGAGGGGTATGATGGTGTCAGGGTAGAATGAAAAAAGAATTCAATTAAGCCGGAATCTCTCTTTGCATTTGCATCTGTGACTGTTCACAGGGTAAGGGAGGTTTGACTATGAAGTTCAAACATATTATTGTTATCGTACAGCCAACGGTAGTCTATGTCTCGCCGGCCATTTATTTACTTTCCCGATGTACTTACTGGGCACTTACATATGATATACATGGTCGTCATGCGTGTTTTTGGGGTGTCACAGGAAAAAGGATGCTTCTCGTCCAATGGGTTAGTGATGCTTCCTGCCAAGGACAATACTTGAGAAAAGGTAGATGGAAACCACTACATACTCCATAATGAGGGCGAGTGTCAAGTGCCACGTCCAATCGCCTGTAATTGGATTGCTCTTTGCCAATACTGGGTTAGCAGATGGCCGTGCACCAAAGAGATCTGAAGAAGACCACGAAGAAAGAATGGCATAACCAACGCGGACGCCAAGAGGTACCAGACCAAATGAGATTCCCCGCAGTAACTATCGGTTGAACCATGAGTTGGGTCAAGGATAGAGAATGTGACTGGATAACTCACCCTTCGCCGATAGATCTTCAAATGCCATCTGTATGACCAAGCACCAAAATGCATCAGTACTTGCGAAAGGTACAATCCCCCATAGATTCCAGAGGAAACACGCCGAAGGATGAAGCCAATCTCCCCTTGCGTGGGGGCCACACGTGAACCAAGAAGTCCACCTGCTATCGACAGGCCAAGGGCCACAATCGCTAGGAGCCCCAGGGTTCTCAGGTTACAGATGATCCGTGGATTATTGCTGAAGGTTCGAAGTCCGCTGACGATGTGGAGTTCAGCATGCTTGTGATTTCCCCTACGGAGGCAGAGGTGGAACTCACACCATTCCAAGGAAACCAAGGGTAGATAACATCAAGAAGGAAAGTGCAGCAAACTGGATGATATATGATGCAATGAATAAATTGATGTTTGTTTCTAGCATTTCAGCAGCCACGAGCAGAACACCATCTGCTATTCGAGCTGGAGGGGAAAATCGTTATGCAAAGTCAAAGATGGAGGCTTATCCGCATACATAGAGAGAATATGAAGAGCCATAGCCATCCCGCATCACGTCGTAAAGCATAGCGGATGAGCAGAGATAAGGTCAATATTGCAGGGGGCAGATAGAATCCAATGGTCGCAGCAGCCATGATTCCACGGTTGTCGAGCTTTGGGATAGTTTTTCTATTTGTTGGTAGGGTGCGTGCGATGTATCAAGTCAAGTACAGCCAACCAATGATTAAAGGGAAGCACTTCATGAAGCGGTGAAGAGCCATCAAGTCCAAGTTGGAGCAGTGATTAGATCGTGATTAGATCTTGCGGTAAAAAAGCGTGATCGATTTTTTTTGCAAATCACGAAATGCGCCTGCCACGACGAGTGCCTTGGACCTCCCTATCTGAGCTCGACCAAGTTTGTGCATGGATCTATGCTGATGAACATGATTCACATACAAAAACACTGGCAATTAATCGAGTGCGCCGACAACACCTGAGCCTCCCGTTGAACTGACTGACAAGTCTCAAGCAGTTGTCTGCCTGGAAAGCGATAACACCACTCCCTCAGGCTCTGGAATCTACTTTGGCACTTCTTGTTGTCTTACAGCAAGATAGTGGCATTGAAAACATCACCTCACATTACCTATCCTTGCGTCAAAGCTATGCAGTTGCCATCATTCGCCTAATCAACGGGCTAGTTGACCCTTTACAGTTCGGTGCCTATGCGCGTTCAATCGCCTCGATTGCAATACAGCTTGGAATCCCTTCTTGGTTAGTAGAACTACGACACGCTGCTACTCATGAAGACCTTCCTAGCCTGGAAGTCCTACGTGAAGCTGCGAGGCAGGTGAGGGTATTTACTTCGCTTCCCCGGAATCTGCTTCTATCCTAGAGAATGATCAGTCCATGTCATGGCTCTTTCACAATTACTTTCTCCCAACCATCAATCCGGCTTCTGTTCCTCAGCGGGATGTTCCTCTTTTACGCCCTCTCGAACACTTGTTGAAACGGTACAAATCAGTCTTAAAGATGATAACTCGTGATGCATCTCTCAGAACCCGGTACAAGCAAGAGGTCAACACTATCATGAGGGATGTTGAACGATGGATCGCAGAAGCCAAAGTCGCTGCTAACATGACCATTGGAGAAACTGGCTGGGACACAGGGGCAGCCGGCCTTCAAGAAATGAACATTGATGGTAGCGTAGAATCAAAGGAAAAATGGGCACTAGAAAGGTTTTGTGATGCTCTACTCGAAAAGGGTGGCCTCGTGCCACTGTCTAAGAAGTGCGAATCAATTCTGTCTTGCTTTGACAAGCTGACATTTCTCGAAAGGAAACGTATATTCCCAGAGGACAGATTTTGGCCTTCTCAACTCTCTATCTCACTGTGGAAACCGCTCCTTCAACATATTCAATACCTTCACGTGAACTTTGCATATATTCTCTGCACACAAATGATCTCTCTATTAATTTCCCCGAACACCGTTTCTGACTCTCAGAATGCTACGAGAGGTGATCCTCTATTTAATATGTGTATCGCACGCTGGGTAATGTGGAGTCTCGATACTTGGTCAACCTTGAGCTCCAAATCCCCAGATTCAGACCCCAAGCTGCGAAAAGATGTCGTTGTGGCTCTGATGCAAGGCCTTGGACATCAAATAAGTGATCTTCAATTCAAGGATCGGAGAGTGTACGACCAGTTGTTTCATTTTTCCAGTCCAATCGCTGATCATATTTGAAGTGCAATCTCCCTTCTCCAAGCTATAATTTTGCAGAATCCAGAGTATAGCACCGCCACCGAGTTTCTATCAAGATCCTTGAACAAAATTTCATCAAAGGTATGTGGCTCAGCTATGATTATTGGCCTGAAACAGATCTCGATCGCCGTTTTTTCCTTCTGAATAGGGATGGGTAGACCAAGATTTGACTATTATGACAGATCGTCTAACAGTATTTCAGTCATTCAACACTGCCAAACCCTCCTTTTCAGCTTCGCGTGCTGACATTACTTCTCAGTGTAGTAGCTCAGATGTCATGGAGATCGAGTCAAATGCTCAGCTTCCCATAGGCTGGAAGGCAGTGGATTCTGCTCACTGGAAGCCGTGTCCAATTGGAGTCTTCCAGAGAGTATGAAATGCTTAGTACGGAACACATGCTGTAATTAGTGATGCAAATACATACAAAGAAAATCAGAAGAGCGCAGGAGAAAAAAGGAGTCAACTCCATCGTCAACTTCGTCATGACCGAGGCCGTCGCTGTTTTGAGATATTTCCCGGATGCCTGATTGGCTGTAAATCTATAGACATCTCTGCCCTTCCAAGTTCATTTTCTTCATGATCCCAACCATGAGAACTCCCAGCCATGTTTCGCACATCTCGTCCTGCGTGGAGACCAGCAGAATTATGCCTTTCCACTGTATCTTCTGGGTACCCTGGCGGTAACTCGACAACATGGGCGCCCTCTTGCGTAAACACTGTCACAGGAGCCCGTCCACTGTCATGGTGCACCACGTAAATCTGTTGTCCGGGGTTTCTCTGGGCTCCTTGATCAGGCACAGAGGACGGAGAGCGCAGAGAAGGGTTGCTGGGAGACTGAGTGGGTGCAAAAGTTGATGATGAATGGACGTCCCCTGTGGTAGAGGACAGGACAAAAGGCTCGACCTGGTATTGACTATCAGCGGCTAGCCGGTTAACGCGATTACTAAAACCAGACGAAGCGGAATGGCCCAAAGAAGTTTCTACAGGATCTGAAGGGTTTGGCACTGCTTGATAACGAGAACCAAAAGAAGGCGCATAAATATATGTACCTTGAAGATTTGATAGTGAGTCCTTGCGCATGTGCTTCCGTTTGTCGCGCATGCACAGGAAAAGTGCACCCAGCAGTCCAACTATGAGTCCCAATCCAAGACCACCCACTCCGGCGCCGATAGCAATTCCTTTGGATACCCTATTTCCTGGATGCTCAGAGATTAAGGTTCATTACATAAATGTGCGTAACTTACGTGTTTGGTTCGAGACCTGATAGACAGGCCGAGCTAGAACCTTCACCGCTATGTAAAAGTCCATTTGCCCAAACATCACCCGCAGAATCTACAACGCTGACGAAAAAGGACGAAGCCCATGATAAGCTGACTGTCCAGTTCAATGGATTGCTGCCATCTCCCGTGATATTGTAGGGAGGATGTAACGACGGTGCAATCTGGCTGTGTAAGCATGTGATATGAACGAGGTTTAAGAGGTACGCACTGTCATGGTATAAGGGGGTGTTCCGTTCCGGGGAAAAAGAGAGATATCGGTGCACTAGGTAAATATTTCTAATCCAGAACCAACACGAGATAAGTGCATGAGCGTGCCTGATCTACCCAGCCATATCGTGACATCGGACCATTGACCACCGCAGCATCGACATGTAGTGGATATGGGATAGTTACGTTGGGGCAGGACGGCACAGACGAGGAATTGCTTGAGATCACGGTATACACGCCTTGACAGCCTCCCGTATTACCATTGCTGTCGAACTAGGGAAAAATTGTCAGAAAGCTACCAGGAGTTGGACGTTCGCTGCTTCACCATGCAAATCTGATACTGTTTATGGAGGATGATGAATCAGGAAAGCCGAGTTCCTTTCATAAAATTCAGAACCTACCAGAGTACCGGGTGCAAACGGGACTGCCCAATCCTGATGCAAAATATTCGTTTTCATGGAAGAAAGATAAAGATGGCACCTACATATACCAGTCCTCCACCAACAGAAATCATGAAAGGGACGATGAAGTTACTATGAATGGATTAACGCTAATTGAGGTTTCGAGAGCTCAGAACGCACGAAGTGTACACCTGAAGATAATATGGAGCAACTGGATTTGGCCTGACATAAGACATGAGACAAACCCAAGGGGACCATATTCTGATACCTTACCCCGTTGCAGAGCCCCTTCCCCATGTAATGTGTATTGTGTCGCACTGTCCTGTTAATCTGTGAGGCAGATATGCAGAGTTGGGGTCGGTTTGCGCACGGGTCACGGGCACAGGAAACGGCTGGCTTGGGTTGTTCCAATCAAAAAAGAACGACTGGCACAGCGGTCAGCATGAAAGCCATTCGTAGGAAAGAAGAATACCTGGTCCAAGGGGGTGGTAGCTCCGAAGACTAGTCCCATGTTGTGCCATAGGAGAGGTAGGTAGAGGCTGCGGTGCATGGGGAACACAGACAAGCAGCAGTTCAAGCGCCCAGGGTCATTCCCTTGCGGCAGGTTGAACTTTGTAGCACAACGGCATCATTATTCAGAGAACTAGCTCCCGGGGGCAGCGGACAGGCAGCGGAAATCTATTAGGGATTTCCCAATGCCGGTGATGTCCGCAGGACGTTTGATCGAGATCTGCTGAGTAAGAACAATGTCATCGATTCTCCATTCCCGCAGCACTCTTGTCTTTCTATACTCATGAAGTTCAACACACCCCTGCCACAGTCTCTGTTCAAGGAATGTGATAAAGCTGCAAAAATTTGTGGGTCTCCTCGTACAGCAGGAAAGTCGTTTACTTACACTACTTCCAGTTCAATCGTTTGTCGACGGCCGCAATAACGGACTTGATGGTGTCATACCACGCAGTGTACTTCAGAACGCTAAAGGTTTTGCAATATTCACAGTTGCTAAAGCAGGATTTGTTCTCTCTGCGAGAGCTGGGAGTGGGGTTGTCATAGCCAAATTACACGATGGAAGTAAGCATTAGAGTTCTTCGTGCTCCTTGCTTCTCATGGAAATATCCAGAATGGACTGCTCCCAGTGCCATAGGTACAGCTGGCATTGGATTTGGCGGACAAGCCGGTGCCGAAGTGACAGACTTCCTGGTAGTCTTGAATACCCGTGCCGTACGCTCCTTCGGATGTCTATTATCGATTTACTCCTTATCTTCTCTCATACTAGGCTATTGTGAGTTGTAATACATTGAACATTGGACCCAATTTTACTTCCAAGTACAGAGATCTTTCATGGCGGCAGGCTCCCTCCAACTCGGCGGGAACTTGAGTATTGCACTTGGTCCGCTCGGACGGAATGGCGAGGCTATGGGATCAATGAGTACTGGTGGAAAAATGGCCGCTATGTTGGTTTCTCAGTCATGTCAATGACACTGCTTGACCCTTCTATAGGTACAGTTATTCCAAGACTAGAGGTCTATTTGGGGGCATTTCGATCGAAGGCTCTGTCATCGTCGAACGCCAGGATACGAATGTCCAAGCATACAAATCTCCAGTCACACCCAAAATGTTACTGGGTGGCGCAGTTGATCCACCTCCTTGGGCTGAAGGCTTGATCCAAACCCTCGAAAATTGTACTGGAATGCCCGGTCAAAGAAATTGGTTTCATGATGTTGATCGTCCGGAGGACCAGAATTATGCCTTTGCTGGTCTTAGCCCTCAGTCTAGTCCTTCTCCAAGTACTCAATATCCAAAGTCATCATTTCTCGGCAGAAAAAAGCCCGACAAACAGGTTTTCCCGCCTGCACACTGGAATGAAAATTCTTGTTTACCCGAAACCTCCTCTCGGAGTCATGACAGGTCTCCGAGTCATTTTAAATCCAGACTTCATGCCGACTTGGATCGTCGTGCGACCATGAGTTCCCATACTTTTCCAGCGACATCTTCCAAGACGAATAATAGTCTTGTTGCTGATCTTGAAGATCCCTTTGACAACAACAATGCAGTAAATATAATTTCAGTCACCAGGAGTCACATCCCCCGCGCGGCCTCTCTTGGCAGCAAGTATCCGCATTCTCACGGAGTGTCGGTTCCGGCTTCAAATTTTCGTTCTCAATTGATATATGACTCTGCTGAAAACAATACCACTGCCGTACTACATCCTTCGCCATTCTCTGAGTCACAAAACAAGATTTCTTACATCCAATTAAAGCCCCAACTGATGCGACCTCTGGGGCCTGGAGAAGGTCTGGCGCGTGCTATTGCATTGTATGATTTCAAGGCTGTAGAGGTGAATGCTCGCATTCATGCTTGCTTTCATTTACGAAACTAAAATCGGGTGCTAGGATGGGGATCTTTCGTTCCTCAAGGGAGATGTTATCACCATCACGAAGAAGAGCAACAGCACCGATGATTGGTTAGTTTCATAATCTGATCCAAACAGTATTTCATACAAAAATAGGTGGACAGGCCGAATAAACAACAAAGAGGGCATTTTCCCCGCCAACTTCGTTGAGGTAGCTTAAAATCAGATCAGCTGGAAACTGACCCCATGTCATTCTCTGCGTAAGAGTATCCACAGCTTACTCCTGGTGGTCATCATCAAGACCCGACATTTCATCGTCATCAATGTCGAAATTATGTTCAGATATTCCTACGTGTTCTCCATACCAGGCAAGAACCTTAGGATGCGCCATGACCCTGAATACCGAAATTGACTCAGGCAACTACCCCGGCAAAAAAGACATTACGTACTTCTCCTTCGAGAAATTCCGTACTTGGAGGTGTTCCATGCTTGTAGCTCTAGATAGTGCCACATATGCCTGTCCTTTCTCAAAAGTTCTCCTTAAATCAACTCGGACTCTCTCCAACGTTTGGCCTTGCGATTTATGAACGCTGAGTGCCCAAGCGAGGATGAGTGGTAACTGGAACCTTCTGGCCATCATGGTTTTCCCATCACCGTTATTTACAGTGAAATCAGCAGGCGTCACGACCAACTCTTCGTTATTTGTGAATCTGACTACAGGCCACTTAAAATCATGTTCCAAGATTTCTTCAGTGTTGGAGTTTCCATTACGGTTTTTGTCAGACTCCACTTGTGCTAGTCTGATATTGGATTGGATAGCTTCCTTGGGAGTGGCGAATCTAGTAACTTGACCAATGGAACCATTCACAAGATAGCCTTGCATCAAATTCTGACTGAGATGAGCTTCAGACCACCTCAGATGCGTGATGATCCACAATACCTTTATCAGCATCACTTGAGCGCCAACTTTCAATTCAAGACGACTTGGTGCTACGAGCTTATCCAGAATGTCTACCATGTGTTCATGGGAGATTAGGACTTCTCTGTGATCCACCCCTGCCTGATCTTGGGCTTGGTAGATTTGAGGCTGTCCGGGGAGTTCTCCTAATCGCCGGGTATTGGCATAAGTAACCTCTTTTCTTGTTGGGAACCTTGGAAATAAATCAGCTCAGCATCCAGCGTCTTTTTGGAGAACGAGAAGAATGCAAGGATGCGCCTACATATCTGTGGGTTGAATTCCATCAATATAGATTAATTCGCGGTCAAGGGCCTTGAATATTTGAATCGTCGATTCCTGCATCTTGCCATAACGCATTTCATTGAGCATCCTTGCGAAAGCTACAATAATGTGCTGTCGGCCGAAATCGATCAAAACACTGAAAAACATACTTTGGTCTTTCTGACGAAACACTTTTTTGAGCATCATAGGTGAGCCGATGCATGAATCCCAAGAAATTGCTTCAAACGCAAACTGTGCTGATTTTTGAAATCCTCTATGATCTTTCCTGGACACAGGAGGAAGTTGACAAAAGTCACCACAGAGGACAAGCTAAGTTATACCAGTCAGGTTCAACTTTGAGGAAAGCACTGTGGTGGTACCTGGATACCGCCAAACGGTTGGGTACTGCCTCGGAGTTCTCGCGCGACTTGCTCCTTCAACTAACCTTTAAAAGGAGCGAAAGATAACAAATCACTCAACTTACCAGATAATCAAAGAGATCTCCAGCTATCATCGAGACTACAGAACATTTGATAATGCCCTTTGGAATTTGACAAAAACTCACTTTCATCGATGATCAGGGTTTCCACTTTCCTCCAGCGCCTCAGGAGCGACTCAAAGGCTGGCTGATGTCGAAGCTTGCCGACGAATTTTTTGACAGGTTCCTCTCCCAGTTTAATTCCAGCCCAGGAATGCAGCGTGACTCCACCGATGTTGATAGCTGCAATCCCCGTGGAAGCCGTGATGGCCACGGTATCTGGAATATCTGAAGGACCTTCCTTCAAGAAACTGATAATTTCTCTTAATAAAACGGATTTGCCAGTTCCTATCACCTACATAATTGGCAATGAACCTCAGAAGTAATACACTTACCGGCAGAACCAGTAAAAAACACGTTCCTTTTCGCTTTCACCCTCGCAAGTATATCATTTTGCTCTTGGGATAATACTACCTTTTGCCTCTGGGGGGCCAGCTGTATATCCGGAGTATCAGTCATGTTGGTCAACTTCAAAATTTCGCTTTGATGGTCATCATCCGAGTCAACAAGAATAGGCGAGTCTTGAGTCCCCCTTGCGACAGCTCGAGATCCTCTTGCGAAAGCTCGTAGGTTATCTGGAGAGTACAGTGCTGTCTTGTCTGCATTTGCTGGAGCTAAGATCAGTCATGACATTCTTACACAGGACCATTAGATCTTACATTCAAGCCATTGCTCAGCTTCCTCCCGAGTTTTGAAAGATTTAAAGAGGGCCTTAGGATACCGAGAAACCTGACCAGTTAATTTTACGTAAAAACCCCAAGAGAATAATTTGACTGACTTTCGCCGAACACTAGATCAGAAAGCCAACTCCTCACAGGCTGAGACCGATAAAACTATGTCCTCGTACCTCAGACCATGTCATGTAAATGCCTGGCGCATCTTTTCCGACTGCAACTGCATAGAATTTCGTTAACTTGGGCATAATTCTAAAACCACGCAGGACGGGGCTCCAGTTGGTTCGGGGGAAGCATTTCCTCATTAGGTAAGCCTTTGTCGATTCGAACATCCAGACCTTCGAGACAGCTGTACGCCCCCTGAGTCTAGCACTTCTCAGCTGCTGCAGAAATTCTATTGTGCTCAGACGCAATGAGTCTACTCTAGGAGATCTGATGTTCAAAGAGTACCTAGAGTGAGGGAAAATGGAAAAATGTGTCTGTGTGACCACGTCATGCCATAATAATAAAGTTTACCTGCTTGGTCCCATGCCTCGAGAACCCAGACAGCACATCTGCAATGCAAGGCTCCAAATCCTCAAACGTATTAGAAGAGAGTCACCAGAATATAACTCTGTGGATCGACTCGAAGAATTATCAGAAGATTCTGTGTTCACCAGTCAGGGATTAGACAATCTTCACCGAGAGATAAATCAGCCCTCACAACAACAGAAAAGTACCTGCTACAATGTTGATCATGGCAACTCGAGAGTGCCAGTTTTATCTATTCCCGAGGTCACGCTTTCTGCTGAGCAAACCAACATACTGGAAATTGTGAAAAATGGTGGGAATGTGTTCTTTACTGGACCTGCGGGTATGTCAGAATCTGTCCATAGTTATTTTGTTATTAATAGTGTTACTTACAGGTACAGGCAAATCTGTGCTGTTGAGGGCCATCATCAGTGCACTGAAGCGTGCTGACAAGGTAATTGCTGTCACCGCAACAACTGGGATTGCAGCATTGGGGATTGGAGGACAAACTCTTCATTCCTTTGCGGGAATTAATACGGGAGAGGAAGTTGCAGAACTTCTATATATGAAGGTCAACCGGTCTACACGACACAGAAGCAGATGGCGGAGTACACAGGTGTGGATCATTGATGAAGGTAGGTTTTCATTATGTTTTACAGAATAGGACCTCAAAGACCCAAGTCTCAATGTTGAAGTCGGATTTGTTTGATAAATTGGTCAGCTTAACTATTGTAATCCTCTGTGCTCGTAACTCAAAAAAACAAACAAAGGATTATATTGCTCGCACCATCCGCAACGATCAACGCCCTTTTGGTGGAATTCAGGCAATATCCATCTTTTACTTTATATTGTTATACAGCATCTGACTGTCGGTGATAGCTTGTCCTGGCAGGAGATTTTTTCCAACTCCCGCCTATTGCTGTCAAAGGGACAGCTGCTCCTTCAAATTATGTTTTCAGTGCGAACACTTGGAAAGATTGCTTTCCTTTTCCCTACTTTTTACGACAAGTCTTTCGACAAAAAGATAACAGTGGGTTTCTTGTTGTTTGCTCTTGGAAGATAACCGGTCCCATGCCACCATAGCTTTCATTCAGCTTCTCTCTTCATTGCGGGTTGGACATCTAAGCCAGCAACATATTGCAACTTTAAGAAGTCTAGAAAGACCTCTCCCAATTAGTGTAGCTGGCGCAGGACCTGCTTTATTGTCAGTTTATCCGTCAACCAGTCCTTCACAACCGTATTGAAAGGAATCAGGCTACCACGTAATAAGGATGTCAAAGAGTTCAATTTAAGGCAGCTGGAGGCTTTACCAGGTAATCAACACAAATTTTTCTCTATGGACTATGCAGGCTGGGATGTCTATAGAGAGGAAGTTTCCGATAGGGAAGCCAAAGAAACATTGAATTCAACAACCCTTGCCCCTGAAAGTCTTGTCTTGAAAGTGAGTATCTAGAGCTAATCCATCTATCTGTCTTATTGGTTGGGTTTCGCAGGTGGGAGCTCAGGTCATGCTCATTCAGGTATCATTGAGTCGTTACCTCAAAGCTTCATTGATCAGAATATGTCCTTGTTCAGAACGTTGAGCAAGGCGTACTTGTGAATGGAAGCATAGGTCGAGTGGTCAAGTTTATAACAATCAGCGAGGCGCTATTGGAGAACATTGATATGTCCATTCCAGGTGAAAGTAATCAGAGCTCTGTTAGCCTTGGTTCATGGGATGGTCGCGACTATTATGAAGATTCTGACCTCAAAGCTCCTCCCATTCATTCTCCATATCAGCACCGGACATGGATTGAAGACAATATTCTGAGTCGGTATAAAGCTGATCCCTCAATTGCACAGCGGGCAACTTCCCTCCGTGACATGACAGGTCATGTCTTCCCACCACAGAAGGCATACCCTTTGGTTCACTTTAATAATAATCATTACCTGTTGTGCATCCCTATGTTTTTTGATCGCACAGGACTCATGGGTAACATTGAAGCTCGCAGGGTTCAGGTTCCCCTCATCCTCTCTTGGGCAATCACTATCCACAAATCCCAGGGGCAGACCCTTGACTTTGTCAGAGTCGATATGAAAAGGATTTTTACCTTCGGGCAAGGTGTGTACTTGACTTTGAACCCTCAAAGTGGTCATTGATCGGTTATCATGGGTTAGCATATGTCGCTGTCTCTCGAGCAACTTCTATGGATGGACTTCAGGTTGTCAACTTTCGGCCAGACAGGTAAGGTCCTTCTGTATGGTTCTGTTGGTTTTCATTATCCGCAGGGTCTACACAAATCCACATGTCGTCAAGTGGCATGCTGAATGGCAGAACTGGTGGGAGGAAAAGATGCGTGAAGAAACTGCCTAAAGCTGAACAGATCTCAATTGGCACGATTTCAAGTGGACACGAACTTTTGAAGCAATAACTAGGAGCTGCAAGAGCAATCTAGTCAAGAGACTAATCTAAGACGAACAGGCCAATTCTCCGAATTGA
>Ga0153987_1000067_pt1 | contig 34444 bp, 54 predicted proteins | sample TSNC071MetaG_FD_102279 | JGI IMG/M metagenome (GOLD analysis project Ga0153987, IMG submission 102279) | Attine ant fungus gardens microbial communities from North Carolina, USA - TSNC071 MetaG | ecosystem: Host-associated > Fungi > Mycelium > Unclassified | place: USA: North Carolina, William B...
GCAAATTGTTGGAGGTAAAGAGTCTGTCATTTAGTGTAGCTTTCTTGTTTTTCTCTACCCAGGCTACTTAGTTGGTACTTGGGAGGCATGCTTACAACACATGCCGTAGGGTCTGCCACCGTGCCCCCGATTGTCTACTGCTCATTTGTATTTAGAGTAGTTGATGATTTAAAAAATAAAATAAAATAAAAAATAAACCTTAACAATGGCGATATCCGCACCAAACACAATATTTGTTCAAAGTGATTGTCGAAATGACTTCATAGGGGCCTCGGCAAGCTTCTCGAGCATGGATTTTTCATTTACCAAGTCATTTTTCAATGATCAGTCATTACAGCAATCTAGTGCTTTTCCGAGGACAAGCTGAAGAGCGTCTCGTGCAAAATATAATGCACCTTCTTCGAGAGTCTAGTTCGAATTCCATGACAACACGAGTAGTGGTTGTCATGAAACTCGGTAGGTCAGAATCATCGATGATCTCGCGTCTATACGCTTGACCTTTGTCACCCCCTCAGTCAACGTGACAACTCATCTTACACGTTTAGGATTTACTTTACCTCAAATATATTGGAATGGGGCCGGAAGCTTAAATAATATTTTTAACATTGTAATGTGGGCGACCTCGGGATTAATATCTATTTTTGATGCTGTGGAATCGCCCCCATGGTCTCTAAGGGGTTGAACTACAGAACACAAGCTGTCGACCCTTCTCTTTTCATTTCGATACGTTAAACCTGTGTCTAGAACTCTTGTGCCAGTTCTAGTTATAGAACGTTCTCATGAACCAAGTTAACATACTCATCCCTCAACTTGAATCTAATCAGTCCTCTCTCTCTCTCTCTCTCGAATGAATTCATTTACAATGAACTGCCAGAGACAAGATTGTCAGAAAGAAGCGAAGCCCCCATTGGTATATGGAGGAGGAAAAAAAGATGTTTGCCTCCACCACACCTGCAGGCATTATACCCTTCATCTACACCATGCAGAGCAATCTTGGTCCTTGCCATTAGGCTAATGTAAGGTCAAGTACATCCACCTACTAGCCTTGGTTCTCCAATAGACCGAGTATGTAAGTTGGGACTAGATTGTGGGAAAAGGCAGATCAAATACAGTCACTTCAGGGCTGGGTTACGTGTACAGGCGTCCGTTTATGTACTGGCGCCGGAGACGTATGAATGCTTACGATAACGGATCATCCATCCAGGAACCAAGTACCAATGTTTGTTGACGGAAAGAGAGGTATCAGGCGAATGTATAAATAATCTCTTTGCTATACTCTTCTCCCTCCCGCACCGGTCTCGTCGAACAGGCCCCAGTCCACGCTCTCTATCCTCTCGCTCGTTATCTAATCATATCTCACTGCGCTACTTACCCGTATGCATCAATGGCACCTTTATCCGCCATTCCCGACTTTTATTATTTCTGGTTCGCTGCATATGAGCCTTTCTTGACCATTATGGGATTTATAGGAACTTGCATGTATGTATGATGACCATCATCTAGTCTGATATTTCTTTCTCTCAACTGATCAACATCCATCTCAAGCGATCCCATTTCCGTAAGCCGCCTCCTTGATCGTTTTTTTGAATCCAGTCAAGCCGTTGCCAACTAGACCCACAACGCTCAAGCGCCATGGCCGAATGGCATTCAAATACCCAACGTACTCCCAACCGCAACTATAGTTACCACCATCCAACTCGCGCACGTTTGTGCTCTTGTCGGTATCATGAACTGTTTCACTCTCACTGCAATCCGCAAACACCTCTCTTACAACCTCGCTGTACAAGAAAAAATAGTTCAAGCACTATTCATCCCTCTTGTCATCGGTGATGTCTTGCATCTGACTGTGACGCTCTGGGCATTAGGCGATCAAAAGTTTGACTTTGCGAGTTGGAGTCCTATGCTATGGACGACCAATCTCCTTGGTCTAAGTTTGATGCTTCCACGGATGGCTTGGCATCTTGGTATAGGTCGTTACGTTGATACGAGAGATGGATCTCAAACGAGGATCACTATTCTCAAAGAGCTTAAGAAAAAATCAGAATGTACTATTACCAACAAGTCATAGTCACGTTGGAACCGTCCAGATCGAAGCCCTAGCTATATCGCTGAGCACTAGATTTCTGTCTGCATCTCATCCAAGTGCCTTCTTGATTAGATGATAATTCGACGAATTGTCTTAGTACGGTACCGAGATGTTTGCCTACCGTTGTCGCTGATCTTTAGGTACACGGATCAGAGATTAAATACCATACTCTTAGAATTAGTAGCAAAATACAAAACAGAACATAAAACAGCAGTAGAAGCATCGAGTTAAAATGCCGCCCGAAATGACCACCTAAAAGGGTGAATTTACAATATTCGACTGGCTAGAAAGTTGATTACCAGCTAGCGAATACCTCGTTGGCTTCCTAAGCTTGTTCTTATTCACTGCAAGCACGTTATTATCCAAAGCCACAATCTATCAAGGTGTCAGCTGTCACAAGTACGACCAACAAAGAAAATTTAACTCACAATTTCCTTGTCATCCCCAAACTTGAAATTATCTTGCACAACATGATCCTCATACTTCTTGATCTCGTATCTGTCGAGATATCCTTTCTTGACCTTTGAAAAGTCCCAAGCGATGACATACTGCCCTGTGGACGTTACAATAGCGTTTTCCTCCTGTCCTTCACCTTGATTGAACCTACATCAGGCAAAATGCCACACCACAGAAACACCAAACCCAGTTCAACAGCCGTGTCAAGACACGAGTCAACAGCCAAAGAAACCCACGCACCGAGCAGGACTGAATGAAATGGTATGGCCCATGTAAGCAACATGCTCGGAACGTAGTTGTAACCTCCGAGGCATCGGTTTTGCATTTGCAGGGAAGCTACGATCAAACCCAAGCTGACCGGCATATCGTCCTTCACCAATGAGAGTATCGATGAGCAGCAAGTAAGTCCTAGTCGTTGCAACGATGTATCTTCCATCTGCAGTGGCATCAATACCAATGATAGGATCTCCGAGTGGTGGGAGCGCCGTCTTGGCATTCTTCCCAATCGAATCGAATAGTCGGATATCGCCCCTTTCACTTGCCACAGCCAGTTTACCTTCCCTTGTCGTAGTGACTCCCGAAAATTTATTCTTGCTGACGTACTGTTTATATTGGCTATCAACGAGCTTGTCTCCAGATATACGAGGATCGATGCGGAAAAGGGCGTTTCCAGATGTCCCGACCAAAGTTTGTTCTCTGGTTGTTTGTGCAAACTTGTTTTCGGGGGCAATGTTGAGAACCGGTATATCCTCATGGACCTTCCATTCCTCTACAACCTTAGCGCGCTCAATATCTAGGCTAAAGAGAGAACTAGACTCTCCCGGGTTCATCAAAATCATCTTTGAGTCTTGGTCGTGTAGCATAACCTGTGGAAAGTGTATGAGTCAAGGTCGTAATTTGATTGTGGAAAAAGTATACATTTTGTGGCTTAAAACTCTTGCCTTTCGGGGTAGTCACATTGCTGATTGTTGCATAGTACTTGACACCTGAGTCAGACGAATGGCTGAAAACGCCGATATTGTTTCCGCGGACGACGTATGAGCGGTCTCCTTTGTACCCAACAGTGAGTTGAGAGTTGAAGTCACCTTTCAGAGCTGGTGGCAGCCCGCCTTCTTCATCTTCTTGTACTTCATCGTCCTCCTCGTCCGACTCTACAGACAGGCCAATGAATGATAGGTTCGTGTAAAATGTTTTGTGAACTTACCTTTACCAACCTCCAGATCATCCATCACTTCCGCTTCCTCATCTTCTTCTGAAACATCCTTCATTTCTACGTCCTCATTTGAGCTCATGACATATTTCCGCTCATCTTCCTTCATCTTTCCCCAAGGCATTTGATGCAGTGTCTCCCACATGCTCTTGATAAACATCTCACACATCTCAGAATAGTCTTCTGAAGATGCAAACCTCAAACACCAGCCATTCCATTGTCCATTTGTGCTTTGATTATTCCAGGTAATGGATGACATTTTATGTGTCCACTTAGGATTCATTTCAGATGAAAAGTCGTGTGCAAGAAGTAGATGTTCCCCGTTGTGTGCTGCGAGGCAGTAGTGGAATGGTACATCAGTACGCCGAAGGATGATAGCCGTGAAAACACCTTGAGATTCGAACTGTGCTGTGGGAGTATGCCAGAGATAAAGTAGCGCTTCCTTTGAGATAAGAGTTTCAACATTTTCGGGCATTGCGATAGAAGTCATTGTGGGTGCCCTTGATTGCCGTTTGACTTGATCTACTATAGGCTCTGCAGCAGCAACAGCGATGACAGGTTCATTAACTACCACACTGGGTGAAGAGGTTGGTTTGGTGAGTGTGTTCTCCACAGAAAGTTTAGCAGCCATCTTGTATTTTGGGGTAGGCGTTGCCTTGGGCTTTGGAGGACTGGGAATTTCAACAATAAGTCGAACAAGCCAAAGAGACTGAACGCACTGCCAAATAAATTGTTCCAGATCAGTATCCTTAGTCTGTTCCGCGCTCTGCTTGTACTTTCTTTCAAACATGGCACGATACATACAAGTTTCGAAGAAGGCTTTGGTAGGTTCGTTTGTACCGGTGGCGACAAACTCAAAAAATTCGTCGATGTCACCATTCAGGTCACGCCAAAGGAAAGAAGGTTCGTTGTCGATTGAGTTCGTTCGAAACTCAAGTTCATCACTGATCAGAAAGGACCTCTCTTCGTCAGCTGTTGTAGGGAGTTTGAGGGAAAGAGATTTAGGTCAAGGTGTCGAGAGCTCACTCTCGTCTTCATCTTCAAGTAATTCTTGGTCCCCTTCATCATAGACTCTGGTCACGACCAGCTGAAAGTTGTGTTCTAGCGAAGGAACACGACGGATGGTGACCATTGCATCATTGTAGCTGAGAACAAGTCAGATGACAGATGCGATGTATTCTCCGTTGACGTACATGCATTCTCGCGAAGAACGTATGTTGCCAGGCCTGACAAGATAAAGCTGGCCTGGTTGAAGTTAGTCAACATATGTGATTATATATGAAGAACATGCCTGTTTCAATCTTCACCACCTCTGCAGCATTAGGATCCTCTGTCGATGTGAGCAAAGGAAACGATTAGAGGTCATGAAGAGAAATCAGATTGAACAGGTACAGACGCCAGACTTTTCCGATGACTGAGAAACAGTTGAGAATTGAAAGCTGCTTTTCGACAATAAGTACTTGAAGTACTTACGATTCCTGAAGATATTCATGGCGGAGGGAAAGAGATTAAATGAAGTCATGTGAAGTTGTATCCCACGGGCTTCATGAGTCACGAACCAAGGATACCAAGGATACACGTGACGCATCGGATCACAGCTATTTACAACAATTCTATACCGACAAAAAGAACAGCCATCTTGGTCGATGTCTGATGGGGTATGAGTGCTGTATTGACTGATGTCTCATGTCTAGAAAATCGACGCTCCCCTCGGCAGTCATGATGGAAGGCGCTAAGGCTGTACATACGAGAGAGGGGACCAGCCATGGATGAAATGTGTTCTAGTCGAGATCATTCAAAAACGCAGCGAGACCACCGGGCTGATAGAAAAGCTTTTGTTGCCTCTGATGTTCCCTTTGTTCGTGTTCACGGTTGCGGGCCAAAAGATGGTGGAGACCGGATTTTTTCTTGGGACGGGATTTCGGAGTAAGAGAGAGAGGTGGTGGTGATGGTGCGGGAGGGTTTGGTGATGGTGCGAGAGGGCTTGGTGATGGTGCGGGAGGGTCTGGTACTGTTGGCAGGACAGTGTCACTGACAACTGCACATACAAGACATGAACGACGAAGAATGCGTCTGTGTCTTTTCCTTAATGAGCGGGCGTGGGTGACGAGGAGCGATGCACAGCGGGGGCAGGGAGGAGGGTCTGTGTCATCAAAGGCATGTGGATGTGTGGTCCGTGCGCGGGAGGCATGGAGGGCTGAAAGGCCTGGAGCTGCAGCGAAGACCACCCAGGGAACAGCGAGTCTGAAGCGGATCGTGGCCGGGTCCATGTCTTTGTTGTCGTGTGCTTGTACCTTCGGCTGCCGGTTATTGTTACCTGTTTGTTCCACGACTCTTTGTTCCCGCTACATGCCCTGGCTCTCCTCAAGGCTTTCTGACCGCACAGGTCGCCTTCATGGTGCAGTCGTCGTCCGCACCCCAGACGATGCTCTCAAGGACACCAACGTTCGCGTCGACTTCGAGCCACAGGCCGTCCGCGATGCTCCCAAGCCTCGTCGCTCAGTCCCTGCATCTTCCTCGGCACCCAACACTACAGTACAATGTCCTCCCGTCCCTCCAGATCCCGCGCTTACGCCTTTGTCTGCACCGGTTCCGTCTTTCTCCCCCATCCTGGTCTCACCACCTCCTGGATCAGCTTCACACTTGTCCAGTGCTATAGTCATTCTGGAAACCTGCACCACAACGTACAAGTCCACGCTTACTACTCTCTGTTCTCAGCCCTCCTTTCTTGCTGACTATCTCATCTCCCTTGCCAAACCACGGATATCAACCGGCTCATCTGTCTATTCTTCCGAGAGCACAGACCTTGATGGAAATTGTCCCGTGTCGCAAGGCCCTCTTGGTTCTACCTCATCCTTCCACATCTTCCTTGATCGTTCCAGCTCACCGTAAGTGAGGCTCAGCTCTATAGTTTACCCATGCCCGACTAGTTCTATCTTCAGATATGCGCATATCCTGGCGTTCCTGCGCACCCAATCATTCTCATCAGAATGTCTTCCTACTCTTCCTCATGGCATTCAACTCACTTCCCTCTGTCACTCAACCTCTAGCTCTTTTTTCAACGCAAAACTTGAAGCATTACTCGAACTTCGTGACGAGACTGCTTACATCGGTCTTGATTCCTTGCACAAGCTCTGTACTGATGAAATCCGTCAACGTTTGTTTGGTCGTGCCAGAGGATCAAGTGCCAGTATCAATGTCATGACGAGTCCAGGCTCATTTCCTTCCCTCAGTACAGGTGTTGGCTCAATCCAGAGCTATCATGCCTCTGTCCACAGTCTCCATACCCTCATCGAGAAGAGTGAAGGAGATTCGACTGTATGTGTTGACAAGTCTGCGTTGAAGCTTGCATCGAGTCGTTCTGAGAATACCGAACAAGATGACAAAACTCCAGTCTCTCCTCTTGGCTTCCCGGCGTCCCTACCTACCTCCACAATTCCTATAGCTACCGTGCCTATTCTTAAATCAGTGTCTCCCAAAAGTATCCAAACCCAGTCATCACCCCCTCGGCACGTTAGAAGTCCATCTTCTCGTCCTTCTACTGCAACCGCCGTTTCGGCAATACCCACTCTGAAACAGCTACCTAAACTCTTTACATCATCCTCACCCTATACCCCACCTTCCTCTGCCAACTCCTCCCCTAGTCAAACATATACTAGCCCTCCAAACCTGTATCACAAAAAGGCAGAATCAACGTCAGTTTTTCCTTTACACGCGCCGTTACCGCCATCTCAACATGTAACTCTCCCTCTGGTAATTGGGGATGGTGGACTGAAGACTCGGGGTCGTGTCGTGACATCCCATGTTCACAGGCCTTCGCCTTCTGTTTCGACATCTCTTCCTGGTTGGATTTAGATTTGTTAGTTACACTGGGAGTGCTGGTTCACTCAGACTACGATCTTTGAACGTTTGTTATGACTAATTTGTCATCTGTATTTGTTGATCTGTTGCTCTGTTATATATCCTGGACCTCGTATCTATATCCCGCTATTCAATACCTCTCATTTAATATACCGTTTGATGTTTCTGCATCCTACATAACCCATCTTCAGGTCTTTTCATTTTCCTCATATGCTCGTCGTGTCATGTCCAGAAATACTAATCACAAATTTGTTGAAGTATAACGGTGTAAGAGAAAAACATGAATATACATATGAGTGCAGCGAAAGCACGCTGGACACAGCAAAAATTCGAAACACGAGGGTCGAAGCACACATAGTAATGAAATTGGCTTCGTTAGGTAACCATCGTCACCAAATTAAATGGCACGATCATCATAAGAAAGGAAGGAATCACAGGATCAAAAAAACCAAGACCAAAGCTTTCAAAAGCTTTGCCGACCAGACGGTTTGAATATTAGAAATACAAACCCAGCCGGTAAGCAAGGTTGAAACATGATATTGGCATGTAGGATAGAAATTACTGTTGTGTGCTCGAATGAATGGATGCTGTTCACCTGGCGCTTTTCAGGCAGAAACGGTAGCGTATGGGTTGACGCTGTAGACTTTGACTACAGGAGGACTCTTGCTCAAATCCGCAGTGATGATGACCTATACCGAATTTGAGCTTGACGTGCATCTTATCATGTAAACAGGTCACTCACAGGAACGGTCATCAGCTCACGAATATCCTGTACCTTATGTCCCGCGGGGGTCACTCTCAGACCTTCAAATTCTGGCTTAACCTTTGTCATAGAAAGTAGTCGCTGCTTAGAAGTCTCCTTGACAATTTCATCTATGTCCCTGCCAAGAACAATTTCATCATCATCGTTGTCATCAAACAACGCATTCTCGTCTTGAACTGAACGGGAAGCTACTTCCATCTTAAGTGCATGTTGTTCTGCATTATGCTTAACTTTTTTTAAGTGTTCATCGTCACTATTGTCAGCCAACCACGTTATGACGTCGCGATCGGACCAGTAAATCTGCAGCGTGTGAGTGTGCTCCTCAAAAACGTGGTTCTGACAAGAATAGGTTTCAGCGACTTCCCTTGAAAGTCAGCGCCACTTACATCGATGGGCATTTGATCCACATGAACACGCTTCTCGATGCCGAACTCGGATACCAAGACGTCGAAGGCAGAATCAAGAACGTTGATGACCTGTGCCTGACGGATCACAGGTCCATAACGGTAGGTGAGGTCCGAAATCAGGACGCAGAGGAAGAGATGAGCCGATTGTTCCTGTGCAAGAATGGCGGAGTCACGTTTACTTTGCAAAGGCTGAGTAAAGACATGAATGGTACCACTGAAAGCTGCTTACATGTTGCATTGTTGCGCCACCTTGGCGACGGAGTCGCGGTCCATGGTGAACTTGGTGTCAGCTAACGGGAATACAGTGTTAACCGCAACAACCGTCGGCAAACTGAAGTACTTGCCTCCTCCCTGGAGCACAGCATCTAGCTGACGGTGCACAAGAATGTCCGCGTAGCGGCGGATAGGTGAGGTGAAGTGTGTGTACAACGGTTGGTTTAAAGAAAAATGTTCATACTTCGTGATATCGAGCATACCACTACAGAAGTACTTAGCGCGCTGAGTAGTCTTGAATGACAATAATTGGAGAAGCTTTCGAGCTCTAGGGTCAGTAACCGCATTGATTGATTGCATGAGTGCACCGGCAGATGAAACATCCAGTGGGTATCCGAGTTGTTCTGCTCTCTTGACAAAGTTATTCTAAGAGATTATCAGCAATGTACGATTCAACAAATAGCCAATACTAACGAGACGTCGGTCAAGGGGACTGTCATGACGACGTAGAAGTGCTTGTTCGGGTAGATAAACTGCGATGTGTTGAGCAACTGATATGTTGGTTAAGAGCATGAACTTCGGCTGTAGGTCAGAATCATCTGTAGAAACATTTTTAGTGTAGACTCACCTCTTCGATCATACGATGAGAATCCAGCACTTCGCATTCGCTGCAATCCGACGGTAAACCCTTCTCATCCAGTTCAAATTTCAATTGCGGGGAATCAAGACTGAGGGCACCATTGCGGAGCCTCTCATGACGGAGCTGCTGTGACAAGTCTGATAACACCTTGATATCGCAGGCGAGACTTTGTGCATCATGCTCGGCAATAATAGCTGTATCTCCTAAAGGCTTTCCTTCAATGACATTTTGCACTTCCTGATGGGACAATTTCGAGGCAGACCTGGAACAGTCGATGAGAAGGTTGGTAGACTGAACAAATAGTATTTACTTGATGATCGTTTTCCCAAACCACTTCTTGATCACTTTGGCGTTCTTCCTCACGGTGAAGACCACAGAGAAGGCGAGGCGCTCTTGTCCAGGATGAAGACTACATAACTGATCAGAAAGTATGGGAGGAATCATCGGGACAGCTCGCTGGACGAGGTAAACGCTGGTCGCACGCTTGCGAGCATCACGATCAAGAGCAGTGTTTGGCTTGACAAAGTAGGAGACATCGGCAATGTGAACACCAATATCATAAGTTCCATCTTCGTTCACTTGGACAGACAGTGCATCATCCATGTCTTTAGCATTCTCGGAATCAATTGTAAACATTCTTTTATCGCGCCAATCCTGGCGATTTTCGAGCTCAGGATCAGGAATGCTAGAACAAAATATGGGCTCTTATAATGCAGGGCAAGGGCACATATACGGGCTTACGTGAAAGGAATTGGGGGAACGCACTTGAGCACGTTATCCGAAAACTCTTCTGTAGGGAAATTGCAATCTTTTAGAAGCGCACTTGTTTCAACCTCGATGTCGCCAATGGGGCCGAGCTCCTCAACGAGGGTACCAAATGGATGAAGAGAGCTGATAGGCTACGGACAAATTAGAGTGTAACTTGAAGCAAAGATTGCAGGAACGTACATGACGCTTGATGCATGCAACGAAAAGTTTATCGGTGTAGGCTTCAGAATTCTGAACGAAATCTGGTGGGGCTTGTTCTGTGGGAATAGCAATGAGAGGGACACGTTTGTCTGTTGGTTTGAACCAGACAATCTTGGGCCGCTCAATAGGCCCGCGACGAGGTTCTTCAGCACGATCTCCTTCCCTCTCTCGCCTTTCTGCTTCCTGCTTCTCTTTGGTGGCAGCGGAAGAAGGACGGAGCAGACCCAAAGTGCCGGAGAAAAGCTGGCCTGGCATGCGCTCAACAACCGCAACAACATGACCGGCAAATTGGGGCCTGACTTCATCAGTAACCCTATCGAAAGAGTAAACAAAGCTCAAGGTAAGTGTGTTAACAACTTACTCCTCGTCTTCGAAGAGCATCAATCCTTGACCTTCGACTTCAACATCATCCTTCTTTTTATCGTCTTTGCGAGCAACTTTTGAGTCGTAGGCTGAGTTCTCTTCCTTCTTCCTCTTCTTCTCTTCCTTCTCTTTCTTAGTTCCCCAGACTTCGTCAACATCAAGGAGCTCGACAGCAACTATATCACCTTCCAATGCGCGATTGCGATCCTTGGAACCACAGATGTAGATATCAGCGTCAAGAACTTCAGTCGCAACGTAGGCATCAGATCTATTCCTCTTGTTAACACGCAGTATCCCGACAACAAGTTTTCCAGCTGCAAGAAGAGGAGGTAGAGAGGCTTGTGGAAGGTACGGGGCGAACAAAGATTTGCGCTGAGGCTGCTGTTGCAGCTGGTTTTGGAACTGCTGTTGTTGCTGTTGCAGGAAACTCATGCTGGGCAAGCCCATGAATTTAGCCGCAGCCATATTCGGGAGCATGTTCGGGAAACTGAAAGAGGCCATCTTGTGGTGATGGCCACCCGCAGCAGCACGAAATTGTTGAAGACTTTGTAATTGGGCTTGGGCTTGGGCGAGATCAGTGGCAAATGTACTCGAATTCTGTACTCCGCTAAGGCTTTCATCTGAACCCGAATTAAAGATCAATCTAGGATAATATAATTGTGAAATGTTGACCCACTTATGCGCCAGGTAGAATCAGCACGGGAAACTTGCCTCGAATGACCACCGTTGAAACCGGAAGGAGGCGTAAAGCCGTCTTCAAAAGTCTCCTGAATCGAGGGAAAGGCGAAGGTGCCCAGCCCCGTGTTAGACTGGCTGCCACCATTCTTGTTAACAACGTTGACACTGTGCCTACGACCATGACCTCGAAGAATGGTCTGAGATTGACCATCAAGGCCTATGCCCAGGCTAGCAAGGTTACCCAACTGAGCCAAGGGATTTTGAAAATTACCGCCAGGACCACCAGCCATCGTACTCTGGGCCCTTCTGTGTATTCCACCAAGATGAGCAGTTTGGAGAGGGTTAACAGTGCCTGACGCTATTTGTTGCTGGTAGAGTGCTTGCTGCTGCTGTTGAAGAGCTTCAATTTGTCGCTGGATTGCGATCTGGGACCAGGACAATCAGTCACGAATGATTACAATAGGATAGCAGGACCACAAACCTGCTGTCCCACGATGCCCTCAGTATCGCCACCTTCTATTTTCCTCTGAGGGAAATTATGACTAGAGAAGTCACTGGGATATATCTGGCCCTGCTGCTGTGGAAATTGGAAGCCTACATCCTCCTCGTTGATGGGTGGACCCATGGTCGGAGCGCGCCCTGCGCCAAACATGAAATCTGGGGCAAGCTGAGGCCGACCACTAGGTCCAATGTTGCCCATTGGTTCCTGTTGAGTCTGAAGGGCAGCAAAACGAGGAGGCATGGACCGTGGTTGAACTCGCGCTTGATAGCCAGCCTGGCTAGTAAACCTCTCATGGATTTCCCCCTCTTCAAAAGCATCCTCTTCGAGAGTAGTACCAAGGTGGGGATAAAATGAGTGGATATTACTAGACGGAGCCGAATTTCCAAGTGATAATGCTTTTCTGTGCTTGTCTGCTCCAATGCCTACGGGAGAGGCCTGCATAGGTGGAAACATGGGACTATTCGTTGTCTGAGCAGGACCGTAAGTGATTGGTGGACCTGAGACATGTTGATTTGGAGAAGCGGTCTTTAAATCGGCAATAAGGTTCTGAAGCGAATAAAGGGCGTCGCTCCCTTCGGTAAGTTGGGGAACGGGTGATGCTGACGATTTGGAGCTGGTGTTTCGATTGGACTGAGAGTTAGGGACCCCTTTACGGTGAGTGGCACGACCTCCGAAAGCTTTGCTGCGCTCTGGCTTCTTGCCATTCTCAGCGCCTTGTTTGCTACCAGAATCAGAGCCAGATTCCGCAACAGCAGTGTTGCTGGCGAGTTTTCCGTTGTTGCTTCGAGAGGACGGTCGAGCACCAGCTTGACTGGAATTACCATTGCTCTTAACATTGACATTGGGTACATTTCTCCTGGGTCCGCGGTTATTGCTAACACCAGCTTTTCTCTCATCCTTCTTGAGAGGAGGTTGGGTTTGTGGCGTAGTATCATCGGTCATAGCGTTCGTGAAGTACTTGAGTTCGATTACTGGTATGGGTATTCTTTTCTGTTTGGCAAGAGCCCTTGTCCAACTGTGATCAGCACATACGGCGAAGCGAGTTGCGGCCGAGGATGGATTCACCTTAAAACTGGCTTGTGGTCTATGTTGAATGACTTTACCCTGCTGGGCGAGTGTGACGAATGAACGCAAGAGGGAAAAACTGATCAGTGGTGGTGGTGAAAATGAAGGACTTGATAGTCACTAGCGTTAGTTGGGGACAAGTTGAAGACTTCCCACGACTCAACCCTATTGTCACATCTTGCACAAGGGTCATGCTGACAAGGGTCATGGTGTAGTCATGCGTTTCATCCACGCCAGATAAATACGTGAACGTGCTGTATTACAACCTGCAGTAGGTATAGTATTGGATGAACGACCTGCCCAGCTATGTAAACGAAGCCTAAAGTCTATGAATAAGTCCATCGATGCATCTAACTCTGGATCATGCCTTGCCAAGCTTCTGAATGATTGCCGTAGTGTATCCACTGGTTGAGGCGTTGCCACCCAAGTCCCCAGTTATGGTTTTGCCTTCAGCGATGGTCTGCGAATATGATCCAACTAACATCTATGTATGCATTGACGACTGAACATACCGTGAGGGCAGCCTTTTCAATTTTGTCTGCGTACCCAGTTAAGTTCATATACCTGAAGAAGAGTTATATGTGAAAAGACATGGAAAAGGGATGACATGACTACATGCCTAAGCATCATCAAGGACGACAACAGCAGTGCAGTAGGATTGGCTAGACCCTTTCCTGTGGTGGCCAAAAATGGTCAGCAGAAAGAAAACACTCCTTCAAGAAGTACTACTAACCTGCTATGTCGGGAGCAGAACCATGGACAGCTTCAAAGATCGAAGCATCCTAGTTCAATAAGTATGAAAAGGGAATGAACACGCATCAAACACTCTTACTCGACCAATATTGCCAGAAGGCGTAAGTCCGAGACCACCGATGAGCCCAGCACACATATCCGATAAGATATCACCGTACAGATTGGGCATCACCATGACACGGTCGGAGAAAGGCCTCGGGTTGGTAACAATCTGGTAATTGATTTAACGTCGGGGAACAGAGAAGGGTGGCGCACTTCCTGACCTGAAGGCAGACGCGGTCAAGAAGATCTTCGTCATATTTAATGTCAGGGAAGTCCTTTGAAACCTCGCGACAAGCGGAAAGGAACATGCCATCTGACATTTTCCTACAAATAATGAGTTCGAGAACACAGGGTAGAAGAATTACACTGACATAATGTTAGCCTTGTGGACGGCAGTGACACGCTTGCGACCGCTTGCCTGCGCGTGATGGAAGGCATATCGGGCAACGCGTTCAGACGCGTCCCATGTAATCAGTTTGATAGATTGAACGACACCATCAATAACCTGGACAATAAGTTTGAAGGATTGTCACAGTAAGCAATGAAGATGCATACCTCGTGTTCAATACCTGAGTATTCTCCTTCGGTGTTTTCACGGATAAGGACGGTGTTGACATCATCATATGGAGTTTTGTAACCCTTGATGGAGATGCAAGGACGAACATTTGCGAAGAGGTTGAAGGTACGACGAAGAGTCAGGTTGAGAGAAACATGTCCCTTTCCAACTAAAAAGGATCACTATGAGAAGATTCGTGCCGATGAATGAGAATACTGACTGGGTGTAGCCAAAGGACCTGGAGAAGCACCTGATGTAAGCCCAAAATCAAGAACAGGATACAACAACGAACCTTTCAGCGCAACAGTATTACGCTTGACGGACTGGATGGCTGCTTCTGGGATGACTGTCTTACCTCCTTTGAGCACAGGAGTGACGCTGACTTCTTCCCACTCAATAGGAACCTAACGACGGACAACAAAGTCAAAATATAGTCAGTATGATCGGAAGTGTGGACGCTTTCCTCGGCAGCAGTGTAGATGTCCTTAATGGACTTGCTTATCTCCGGACCGATGCCTTACACGAAGACATTAACATCCCTTTGAAAATCAAAATTGGAGGCTCACCGTCTCCGGGAATTAATGTGACCATATATTTTCCCTTCACTCTTATCAAGCACATGAACATACAGGATGTATCAAAAAGCCTACATTGGAACCCTTTTGTCCTGAAAAGGCAGCGGTTGGTGCAGCAGAAGCGTAGCAACGAATAGTCTAACATAACATCAACAAGTGTCATATGGGTTACGGAGTTCTACTAACCGAAGCCTGCTTCATAGAATGTTGGACGAATCCATAGAGAGGTCGGAACATCAACAACATTTCGGTAGGAGACGAAGGCGTTTCGCTCCGAGGCAGGCATCAATTTCTTTCCGTTGATCGCGCACGTGAGTGAGCCATTTCCACAAAAGAATTCACTACTCCCTCTGAGCATCAGGTCAAGGAATGTCAAGGAATGATATCATAACAGATGATCTTGTTTTTGGTTTACGCAACACAAGATTCGACATTTGTAAAAAAATTGGCCCTTCTGTCATTGTTGGCAAGCTATATTCATTATCCAATAGCGTCTGAAACAGATGAGTAGGAATTGAATGGCCATGTTGTACTCCCAGAATGTGGTGAGAGTTGACCAGATAAGGTGACCAAGGAACTGTAACTAATCCAGATGCAAAATAGAGAACAATTGAACAACGGTCAAGTGCTAAGCAAACCGTCCAGTTGCTCGCGGTACTTCTCCATCTGTTCTGTCTCTGTGTCTTCCATGGCAGTCTCAGCAGACTGTGGAAAAAACGTCTGAGGCGCTGCATCAGCGGGGAAAATTCGGAAACTCACTGGAAGCTCTGAGTTCACAGAGTCAGCCAGACCCAATTTACTATCCGTCAAAGCAAACAGGACCTTGTCAACCTCAGCATCAGCTTCTTCCTCCAACTCTTCGTCCTCTTCCATATCAAGAGTATCATCGAGCATTTCTTCTAGTATTCCGGCCTACCACAATTAAGTCACAGTCCAAATACCGACATTTGTGCAACACACTTTTGTCATTTCCATGCTCATTTCTCTCATTACCTGGCTTATCTGTGGCAGTTTGATAAGAGAATTTGAAAGCTTCACAATCTCAGTCGATTTCTGCAGGGAGCCAGTCACTTTAGCCATCGCTGTGGTAGCATCTTCGTTAGCCGATTATTGTCAAACACTACATCTACTGACCCAATTGTTGAGCAAGTTGTGTGCTGATTGAACCAAGCCTTGCTTTGCTCACTGACAACCTATCTTTTTGCTTATTGCTCCTGATGACCTCTTTCGCTAGTACTCGAGCAGATTTGACATCTCCTTTCGTAGCAAGCTGTTTGACAGTCGCACGAGCTTTGTTGGTAGCTAGGTCCAACTGTTAATGCAATTTCAATAAATATGCGGAGGCGGAGCAGTCAGGAACTCCAACCTGCCTCATCTCCCGGTCAAGATGCCGCTGTTCTGTCCTCAATTTTGATTGCCATGCCCGAACTCGTTCTTCCGGTGTCGGTCCATAAAAAAATCGATTTATGGCTTGCATACTGTGAAAACTCGAAGTCAGCACATTAAACAGTGTTTATAGCTGTGCCATTTCCATATTGACAAACAGTGACCCCGCTATTGACACCAGTCTGTCACAGGTCCGTCACGTTGATAGAGTAACAGGTTGGTAGACCGCTCAAGTCACCCAGGCATCTGCAGTCATCTACTACAAGAATACTGTCCGTTTCATCAGCTAAATTACTTGGGTGTCCGAGATGGAAGGTTTGATACAGAAGAAAGGAGGTGGGGTGGTGTCAAGTCTCACCGCAGGGTAACTCTTGTGGAGACAAGACAGCGATAAGGGCACTTGTCCCCTGTTCTAGGCATGTTGTTGATAGGGAGCGGACTGGGTCGATTCTAATTTTTAAGGAGCTTAAGTGTGTAAATATACAAGTCCAGATAATACTAATACAAACGGATAGTAGTTGGGACCCACGCAGTGGAGCAGAATTTACATATGAATTCCCTGACCGGACGCACTAAGGTGTTCGTTGTATCTGACTAACCAAGGTCTCCCAGTAGTTCCAATCTGATCCATCCAACAATCGCCGATCCGGTTTTACCGTGGAGTTCGTACTACCCAGGCAGACAGGAAATTCTCCACCCCATGACATAGCTCCGGTCACCGCATCAACGGGCGCGTTACTGACGGCGCTATACCAATGATCCAGTAAAGACTGCGCTGTATTCTCCTCATCAGCATGAGGACTATTGGACGTCGCAGGGGAATTTATGTAGTCCAGCGACTGAAAGTGGTATAAAACGGGCGACTGTGAAGCATGGTCGGGTATCACGAGAGTGGGAGACTGTGGACTGCAGTCCTTCGCTCCGATATTGAGTATGGAGGGATAGTCATTCGAGGATGATGCAGGCTTTTGTAGACTGAGCAATAGTTGTGCCCCATGTTCAGGCGCGGCAGAATCAGCAAGGGCGGACTGCTGAGCCTTATGAAGAGATTCTACTTGAATCGCTTTATGCCTCAGAAATTCTATCGTCTTTAGCTCACGTCGGGTGGTTTCGTCCATGTCCTGTGTGCCTTCGTGATCTTTCATGAAACTATTGAGGATGGCATGCATCTGTTCCGAGTATTTGCCTGTTGGTTCAAGGATGCCATAGAACCCGCTGATCATTGCCGTTTGGAACTCGCGATATGCATTGCTGAGACCAACCCGAGTCTCTTCTGGGACGGAATTCCTGAATTTCTGTCGAATCTCGTGGTCCTTGATAGCAGATTCGAAGCATGCCACCCGGGAACGCGAATATCGCTCCGAATTTAACCGCTTCAGAAGATACGGTCGATGTAAGCTAATGCGTACAAACAAAATCTCGGTCAGCAAAAGAAATCTGTGGATCGGGATGAACGGGTCTGTATCATCAAGGCTTGTGTTGGGAGAAAGCGAATAATGAGAAGGCAAATTGGTGATAAACTTGAGGAGGTCATCATCCAGCGCTATCGCTGCTGAATAATAACTTTTCTCCCGAATCTGCTGGAAATGATGGACGATGCGACCGATAATTGAAGCAAGCTGATGGCGAAGAATGACGAATGTCATCGGTGTAGGTGATGATAGAGGAAGAGAATCACAAGCGTTAGTCTGCGTTGAGGCATCATCAATGTTAGACGGCATTTTTGTTGAGGTATAGTCATCATGTATTGAATTTGGTCGCCCAAGCACAAGAGCGTAAGAGCGGTCAGCGTGGTAGAGATAAGACCTATATTGAGCTGCAATGAGGATTTGATTCTGGTAACGTAAACGCAAATTCGCACCATATTCTCCTTCGGTACTCCACGCGAGAGGGTTCCATGCCCTACACTTCAAGTTGGATCAATTAAGGATGAAACTAGAAAAACTGCTGACCATTGTAGAACCATCCCTGTGTAAACCTAATGCCTGAGCTGTCCTGACAGCGGCTCCGAGTTGGCTCCAGCACTCTGTTATGCGTCGATCGAAGGTCAGGAATCTAGCACTCTGGAAAGATAATCAGACAGTAGTCAGATCATGTGCAACAATGCCCACCAGAAGTCGGGTGAGCACAATTTCTAGGGAGTCCGGTTGAATAGCTGCTGCTATTAGCAAAGATCGACGAGCTGATTTCCTTTCAGTAGACCAGAAGCGGCAACGAGAAGGTACTGACAAGACCAATAGTAACGCAATGACGTGATCCTCCGCGTACGGGCATCGCCACCGATATGCTCGGAAGAAAGGCGAGCTGAGATCGCCAACACAACAAAGAGTAGGGGTAAGAAGCGCACGTCATGAGGGTTGGTTGCTCCAATTCCGTCACGGCCGTGTACACAAATTGAAGCGTAACCAGAGCGAAAATCCTTTTCTGATACGGGATAACGAGTCCAATTTCTGGATAAGGAAGCCAGCTTCAGGCGATAGAGTGTGTACACCAACGAACCACGCACATCGAGGTGAAGTAATGGTCTACCAGAACACCCGATACTCTCTGGGGTGGCAACTCTTGCAAAAGTTCAGAGATTTTGTGAGGTGACACTCCACACTCTTGAACTAAAGACTTGAGATTATCGGCAGCGGAGGGCTCAAGGTCATCGTCAAGAGGAGGGATTAGATGTACATTGACACCTGGGGGATCACTGTCCGTTGTTGAGCCATTAGTGACGGCCAGACTAGGTACATGTTGCAGCTTGAACACTTAAGTATACAAAGCAATCTAATAAATTCCATGCTACACTCACCTGCTCGACGACAGAGCTGGGAGCTACACTGCCTGAAGCACCATTCCCATACCACTTGCCGCTTTGAAAGGTTCCCCCACTTGGATCATGTTCGTCCGCGGGGGAGTGATTGTCGTCTTCAAGAGGGGATTGAGAATGCGGTCGCTGTAAATTAGAGTATGGGGCGCTGCTAGCCCAGAACTGAGGCAAAGCAGCTTCAATAATTCGCTCGAGTCGGGCAATGCGTCCTGTAAGATCGTGATCTGCCTTCCCTGGAGTGTAAGCTTTGCAGAGTTCGGGGACCTTGCGCGCGATGCACTAACAAGGACTAAATTGGCCGCTCTGGAAAGCTAAAAATTGTTTCTCACATGAGAGCAAGGTGTTTGACGATCACACTGAAGCAAAAGATTATTGTCTGAGGCATCGATTATCGAATTCCACAAACTTTCTGCTTTCTCCGATGACATTCACCGCAAGAGAAGCTAGTATATTTCAACAAGAGCAAGACGAAGATATGCCACCTTCCTACCTTACTCTCATCCTCTGCTTTTTACCTGACGGTAAAGGACCTTCTGATTTCTTGCGCTTGACAAGAGTGGGAGAAGACTGATCCGACTGCTTGAGAGTCAGCATCAATGAAGAAGATGAGAAGGAAAGATACTTGTTGGGGTTGTATTGCCACCTGCCGGTGATCCGGACAAAAGGATTTCAACAACCACTGTTTCTTGTCTAGTCCCTCCTCATGGGTTCTGAATTCTCATGGAAACAGCTCACGTTGTCTCTCGAGCGTCCATACAGAGACGATCATGGGAACCTCATCCCAGTCGTCGAGGACATCACACCTGACGGCCAGTATATTCATGAAACGTAAGGTCTGCTTAATTTGAGGCACTCCTTGGTTTCAAGCAGTGTGTTGAAACTGCACAGGAAGGAAAATACATCTGCACGACTTGGTGTGAATCTGCGAAGGATATTTCTCGAGCGTGGCTTGGATTTCTTGGACAAGTACCCTGCGGAAACCTTGGGCTCGCAAGACCCACAGGCGGAATCCTCGAATCCCGAAGGGGTTTCCAAAGCAGAATCGGAGGACGAGGATGACGAAGAGATAGATACCATGACATATGAAAACCTGCGTGATGTGAGGGATGAAATAATGGGGAAACTTGCGTGAGTCCTGCCCATGGTGTGAGGTAAACCACAAGGCCAACAGTATATAGTGTCTCTCTTGGCGAAATGACACATGCACAACAAGTCCTTGCTGCACTCTTGGAGACTCATGAATCTGGAGGGCAGCCTTCCATGCAGTCATCGCAGGTTTCACCTCAGACTCAACTGATGCCGCAGTCATCATCGCCCCCGTCAAACGTGATATTCTCCGCGACACTTGTTACGAAGCCCCCTCCAATCACATCTGTTCAAGCATTCAATGCTCAGTTGGTCATCGGCGGTAAAGATGAAGCTCTAAGACATGCTGCAGGTTTATTCAGGATATCTGCCGAGAGCATGGAGCGGACTAGGCTTGCCGGAGAGAAGTATTGGGTTGATGCGCTCAAGATTCGCCGTAGCAATTGGGGCTTGGTCCCTGCTCCGCTACCACCTGGTTCTGCCACTGGAAAAGGTGCTGACAAGACGTCCAAAGATTTTCTCATATCTTTTGGTCTGGAAGAATGTGTGTGGTTCTTTTCCCTTGCACGAACAGAGGCTAACCGTAGTCCAGCTCCAGTACAGTTCAGACGGCGAGCTGTCAGTAGGCTTTCTAGTTACACTAAATCCTCTCGAGATGTGATCTTCCCCCATCGCAAGAAAAATCGCCTCCGGGTGAGCATTGTCATCAAGGATGAGGCGGGCGTAGCCCATACGACGACGAACAACATTCAATTTGATGATGACACGATCCTGGATGGTGCTTTGCGGTCTGCCCAGCGTGAAATTGTCGAACAGGAGATTTTCTCGATTCTTGTCCAAGAAGCCGGGAGCCTTCCGACTGCCTCTGCCAAAGTATCTGAGCGGTTTATCATTGTCGATGCCGCCAAAGGCCTCGAACTTCAGATTGAATTTGTGAGTCTTTCAGCACTGACAGTGTCTAGATACCCTTGATGATCATCTTCAGGCTGATGACGTTGATACGTCCACAGAAGCATCTCGGACTGTCGAACGTAGCGAAATTTGTAACCTCATATACCATGCTTTCCACATTCTCCTTTTACGACGACATGCTCTATTGAAGGATGATCGACTCGGTTCATTCATACAGACATCCGCATTACAGCAACAAAGTGCCATCCAAGTAAACCAAAGCAAATCTAAGTACCCCATCCTACAGCCTATCATTGATCTCCTTCAGTACCAAGTCTTCCTCGATCGCATTCGAAACGAAGTTACACAGGTAGTATATGCATTGCAAATTGCTGGAATTCCAACAAGTCTTATCATGAACATTGTCGGTGAGACCGGAAAAGAACTCATAAAGCTCTTGGACACCAAATCAAACCTTAAGATTGGAGGCGAAATTGTCTTACGGATCTTCAGTCGGTATGTATGGTGATGAATCTGTGAATCTTGTGGAATTGTAGTCCTCAGTGTTCTTTCTATCCCTCCTTTTCTTTTTTTCCAGACATACAATCCGCTTCACTTTTGTTTCACCTTCAACTCTGGTAGCTCACCTTTCGCAATCGACATTAAATGTCTCGTCTGTTCCTCAATTATGTCAATTGCTGATGGATGAAGTCGAGCGTTGTCTATTGAATCAGATTCGTGATCTAGGAGAAAGTCTTTCGAAGAATGTTGAGGGTACTTGGTTCATTGATCTGGATCAATGTGTTGGTCGCTGGGAAGGTTGTGTCTTGTGAGTACCATCTCTTTTTTTCCCGAGGTTGCTTTTTTACTCAATAAGAGCAGAAATTTCCGGGTGATCTATGGTCTCAATTATGCTATCAATTGTACAGCATACCTCTTGGGTTGTTCAACAGGAAAACAGGGACAGGCTCATCTCTACCCTCCTAAGGAACACGAGGGGATGAAATTTCTGGACTGGGTTGAATATCTTGTCAGAATTACAATTAAACAAACAAGTACTGGTGTACAATTTGAATGAAGAGCAAGGACAACAGTCCAGTTCCATATGCATTTATGCGGACAGTGTTTTGAAAGATAACAAGTAACAACAAGAAAGGTACATTTACTCGTCTTCTTCCTCCTCGCCGCCGCCAGCCTGGAAATTCTCGATCTTGGCTGCAATACGAGCCTTGCGTTGCTCGAGAGTGAGTTTATCGACTTTATATTTGAGAGATTCGGCTTTCCAGTCCTTCTGTTTTTCTGTAGACTTGAACTCGGGATTCTCACGGATTGCGGCGTAGGCATTGGTATAGATCTCCTCGATATCTTCAGAACCAATACCATCGGCAAGATATGATGCGAACTGCTTTTTGAATCTGGAAAAATTTAGCTAGATGACTGTTTGAAGAATGTATCACAAACCTCTCGTCATCTTCCTCTTCCAAGTTCTCCATGTATTCAGCGACATGGCCGCCGAAAATATACTTCCTCAAGACTTCAGCATCAAGCTGCTTTGTTTCTGGATTGTAACCAGGAAAACGTTTGTCGTTGTGGGGAATAAAGATACCACCGTCACTGGCACCCTTTAGAGCACCAAAGACACGAGATCCAGTAGAAGTACGTCTCAAGCCAACATCAAGGTAAGCCTTGAATGGACGAGGAGCACCATCCTCTTCAATGGCTTCCGTAAGAGAGAGAGTGCCGTCAGGTTCAGTAACACCCTCGTATTGGTCTGCAAGACCGAGCTGGGTGAGGGCACGGCGGGCAGCAAGAAGACCCGTAGCATAGGCTGATACGAAATGAATCCAGTAGTTATGTTAATCCGTAGACACAGTACTTACCAGCGGTCCAATTAGTCAACCCCTTTTTTATGCCGTATCGTGGCAACTCTGCTGAGCGAGCAGAGGTGAGGATGAAGTCACCTTGAAGGCGGGCATAGACGATCTGAACGATAATATCCTTGTTGGTGATGCGAACGACGATACGGTATTTGGGGGCATTGCTAGGCAAATGTTGGACTCATTTTTTTCTACCGAGAACCAGGTACTTACTATTTGTTCTTGGCCTGTGTCACGAGGCGCTTCCGGGCATAATCTGCAAATGGATGAGCAGGCAGGCATTCAAAGACTTGCCATTAATCAGGCGTACAATCAGTCTTTCCCTCCCTCCTTCGGCGGTACTTGACCTGGAAACGCGAGAAGTAGGCATCAGACTTGACCTTTTTGACGAACGGCATCTGGAATATTGAGTAAGATCAGTGACCCGAAAGACGTCATCACAACTAGAGTCCCTCCATCCAAGGAAGAGACGAGAAAATGAAGCTTTAAACCAAGGACGTTATGTGCATTTGATAGAGAAAAACGCGAGGAGCGATGAATTGGTCTAACATACCTTGAGAAGGGATGGGCAGAACTATCGACGACACCACGGTCTGTAGTGGACGACGCTGATATCTAAATTATGTAATATTTGAGTGCTATGCCGGGTCGACACCGCCACTATCAACCTCACTTCACCTCGCCACTGCAACCGCGTACGTATATCTCGTTTTTGAAGTTAGAAACGCTCGATATCCATGGATCCTTATTCCAAGCAGTCGTACAACTATGGCTATGGGCAAGGCTATGAGTCCAATAACTACCATAAAGGGTACTCGAGCTCTGCATCGTCCTTTCCACTCCCAGGAGGGCCCTCGTCGTCTTCTGCCCCTGCCCCTGTTCCTGCAAATGCCTATGAATATGATGTTGGCATCTTGGCACAGCAGAGTGTGTATGTACCAGGGGCTGCGATTGATAAGCGGGGAGGAGCAGGTGGAAAGCTTGCTAAAGGTGGCAAGCGAACGACGGTTCTTCGAAAGGGTGGAGGAAAAGTATGGGAGGACCAGACACTGTTGGAATGGAACCCTTGTACGCAGAGTCATTGATTTTTCGATCTTGGGTCGTGGTTTCTTATTATGATTTTATGTGCAGCATGGTTTCGTCTGTTTGTTGGGGATCTGAGTAATGATGTGTCTGACGATGTGCTTGCCAACGCTTTCAACAAGTACATTTCGTTTCAGAAAGCCCGTGTGATCAGGGATCGTCTTAGTGGAAAGGTAAGATTGATGTATTTTTGTCATTGTTCCAAGACTCGATGTACTTGCAGGCGAAATATGGCTTCGTTGCATTTTCAGACCCGGAAGACTTTTTGAAGGCATGGAAGGAAATGGACGGTACGTTCCCATGGCAGGATTTGTTATATGTTTGACCAGGGCAATTTACAGGTAAATATGTTGGTAATCGCCCTGTGAAGCTAAAGAAGGCGGACAATACAGCAATTCGTCCGGTAGAGATAGGGCACCGCAAAGCGAAACAATTAGAGCAAGAATTGAGAAAGAATCGTCGCAAACCCTATTGACATTATATATATATATATTCGTAGCTGTATTTGACCGGAGTGAATCATGTGCGCATCAAGTGAGACTGCGGGAGCACCAAAAACTAACTTCCACCATCATCATCCTTATACACAATCTAGATGGCATCTGCAGAACTACTGAAGCAGATCCAAGCTGGAAAAACATTGAAAAAGACAACGACCAATGATCGTAGTGCACCAACACTAGACTCGGGAAAAGGGGGTGGACGTGGTCCCAGTCTCGCACCTGCGCCTCCTCCAGGTGGAGGCAGTAGTGTTTCGATGGCAGGGACTCCGCAATTAGGTGCTCTGTTTGCTGGAGGGATGCCCAAACTCAGACCTGCTGGACATATATTACAAGAAATTCCAGGTGATGCATCTAAAGTGGTGCGTCCTGCAGCAGCAAAGGCCGCTCCTTCGCCAGTTGTCCCTCGGGCAAAACCTCCTCCTACTGTCCTTCATGCACGTGCTGTTCCGCCTCCTCCTGCACGTGCTACGCCGCCTCCTCCTCCCAGGCTGGCCCCAACACCTCCGGCTCCTTCACGTGCTCCGGTTTTGCCACGTGCTTCTCCAGCCTCTGCACGTGCTGTCCCACCACCTCCCCCTAGGTCAGCCCCGACACCTCCGGCTCCTGCCATTCCTGGACGTGCTACTCCGGCCGCCCTGACCTCTGCACGTGCTTCTCCGCCCCCTGCACGTGCTGCCCCCGCTCCTCCCGGACGTCCTGCACCATCGCTGGCTGGCAGACATCCTCCTCCCCCTCCTCCTCCCCGACCATTGAGCTCTGCTTCATCGGTGCCAGGAAAACCTGTCCCTGCCCCTCCTCCAGCTCGCCCGCCCCCTGATGCTGGCTCACCTGCACTTCCTGCAAGAGTCCGAGTGCTATCCGAATCTGCAGCACCAGATTCGCCTGTCCGAGCTCCTCCCCCACCTCCTACAAGATCTTCATTGATCACCCCTCGACCAGCCGCACTGCCACCCCCAATCTCATCTAGCTCGTTGAGTAACCCTCCGATTCCTCCTCCCGTCAGACGCGTAACCCCCTCGGCTGCCATGCTCCCTCCTCAAGTAAATGCAGCCTCGATTCCCAGCAGAAAAAGTAGGCTTCTTGGTTACTCAAGTCTGGAAATATGCCTCTGATAGTTTATCAAGTTCCCTCTCCTCCTGCGAGTTTAGGTGCACATTCATTTCCAGTAAATGATTTCCCGCCTCCTCGGGACTTCCATCCAGTGCAAAGGCATTACAACAGTGGTCGTATGAAAGGCAGCAACTTTGATACAAACATATTGTAGACGGCTAGAATCGGCACTAGAACTGGCACTATCTGGTCATTTCGTTTTGATAGCTGGTGCTGGGATGTAGCCACGTAGTAATCCAGAGGATCCTTATCTGAAACCAGACAAGCCGCCTTTCGGATACCAATCTAGACATATTTTCACTTTGGAGCCAAGGTCTGGACAATGAACCTAAATATGATAAAGATCAAAATGACACGTCAGTTGTTGAGTAGTCTATAAATCCATTAGTAACTGGTTTCTTCTTTACCTCCCACCATAATGCGGTTCTGTTCCCTTACCGCATCTGCTTCAATCCTCGCTCTAGCTTCTCTTGCCTTTGCTGAGCTCGATTCTGATGTCATCAGCTTGACGGCCAAAAATTTTGAAGAGTCCGTGTGGAAAGAGCCTCTCATGCTTGTTGAGTTCTTCGCCCCATGGTAAGTATCGTCACTTGGGCACAAGTATAAGACCTTCAGCCCTTCCTAGGTGTGGTCACTGCAAGGCCCTAGCCCCTCACTATGAGGAGGCTGCTACTGCCCTGAAGCAGAAGAACATCAAGCTTGCCAAAGTCGACTGCGTTGAGGAGGGCGAGCTCTGTCAGAGTAACAAAATTCAAGGCTACCCGTAGGTCTAACTCATTAGCACCTTCAGCTCTCCTCATCAGTTCAATAGAACCCTCTGGGTATACAAGAATGGCGAGGCTACCGATTACAGTGGCCCCCGCAAAGCGGACGGGATCGTCAGCTATATGGTCAAGTATGTTAATCTGGTAGCCTTATATAGCTATCCCTAATAATAACGTTCTATGTAGGCAATCACTTCCTGCTGTGTCAGAGGTCACCTCGGAGAACCACGAAGAGTTTCAAAAGGCCGACAAGGTGGTCGTTGTTGCCTATGTCTCATCCTCTACTTCGGAGCCTGCTCCTGCCTTCAGCGTCGCCGCCGAAAAGCACCGTGATGACTACCTTTTTGGTCTTTCGACTGACAAGGCTCTTGCAGATGCTGCTGGCATCGAGCCTCCTACCTTGGTTGTCTACCGCAGTTTTGATGAACCTAAGACCGAATACCCCTACCCTATCTCCGACCTCAAGGCCGATGACATCTCTGACTGGGTGAAAGAGCTCGCCATTCCTATCATTGACGAAGTCAGCGGGGAGAACTATGCCGTGTACGCCAGCAGCCCTAAACCTCTTGCCTATCTCTTTCTCGATCCTCTTTCCGAGGATAAGGACAAACAAGTCGAATCTATCCGACCTATTGCGAAGAAATTCAAGTCCAAGATAAATTTTGTCACCATTGACGCCATCAAATTTGGTGATCATGGCCGTGCTCTCAATCTCATGGAGAACAACTGGCCATCCTTCGTCATCCAGGATCTCTCTAAACAACTAAAGTACCCTCTTGACCAATCCAAGGAACTCACCCCTGATCTTGTTTCAGCATGGGTCGAACAATACCTCGCTGGTGACCTTCAGCCTTCGCTCAAGAGTGAGCCTGTTCCTGAATCCCAAGATGAACCTGTCTATACTGTCGTCGGAAAGACCTTCGAGGGCATTGTCTTTGATGACCGTAAAGATGTCTTCATTGAGTTTTATGCTACTTGGTGTGGTCACTGCAAACGCCTGAAGCCAACTTGGGACAGCCTTGGTGAGAAATATGCAGTCCTCAAGGATAAAGTCGTCATGTAAGCTCCTCAGTAATGACTCTGGGTCAGATTCTTATTTTTCACAGTGCCAAGTTCGAGGCCACTGAGAACGACCTTCCTGCAAGTGTCCCCTTCCGTGTTCAAGGGTTCCCCACGATCAAACTCAAGCGCGCTGGTTCTCGCGAGTTCATCGATTATGAGGGTGACCGTTCGTTTGAGAGCCTGGAAGCCTTCCTCCAGGAGCACGCTAAGAATTCACTTGAATTTGCTGAAGTCCCTGCTGAGAAAGCCGAGGAATCACCGACTGATACCAATGAGGCTGCTCAGACGCCCATCAGCGTGGTCTTTGCTCAAGAGACAGAGGTTGCCCATGAGGAACTTTGAGGAACTTGGGAGTACTTTGACGCAGTATCAGTCCAAAATGTATCTTAGTTACCGTTTTACTTGTTCCACTTTTGATAGTATGAATGGTGTGGGAAAATGTGAGAGACTTAAAATGAAGATAATATTCAGGTCTTGGAGCTCTGCTCTCGTTTTGATCTGTAATAATCGGAGAAAGATAGTCTGATCCCCAAAAAACGGCAATCTGGGTCTGGATGTGCTTGGAGATGGGCAACAATTGATTGTGCTCGTTCGGTAAAGAGGTTTCGGTATTCATTGAGGCGTGTCATGATTTCCTGTAGCGATTCTGTTGACGAGGATGGAGGTAATGTAGTTGTGTGCAAACCCTTGCGAAAATGTACATTAATGATACCGTGATGTGTTCAGAAAAAGTTCTTACACGCTGTGCATCGCGCTCTTGGTCCCTTTTCGATGACTCGGACAAACAAGAATTATAGAAGTGATCCTGCCATCAGCAAAGCAAACAAATTATCGGTCAGACGGATGTAACAGTGGGCAATGAGAGGTAATACAGACTGTAGCTACACGAAATTGGAGAATGGTTCCAAATATTTCATGGACTTGATTGAGTAGATTTTCCTATTGAAGGAAGAGTAGGAGGGTCCATTAGATGACAAAGAGAACCAAGCGAGAATTCAAAAAAACCTCTTTCCCAGCCTTTGGACTCTGTAGGAGAATTTTCTTCATCATTTGATTAAGATAATTGCGATGAGCTTCAATCAATGCATCTAAATCTCCCTCTTTCTTGTTTAAGAAGTCAATAAGCTTCATCCAAGAACACTCTACGACTTCGAGTCTGACATATGCTTGCATTTGACGAATGAAATGAATCATTTCTGCTGTTGTGAGACGAATTTTATGCCATTCAAATTCAAGATCTCGTTTCAAGCATGAGTGTATAATGTTAATGACAAATTCGATTTGAATAAAAGGAACTCACCAGTGACCTTGAGGAAGGATCGTACACCACCTGTCACGCGCATCCATCCTTTATTCAGTGCAAGCTCGACACGCTTCTGCTGCCACAAGTATCTGAAAAGCTTGAGATATTTCTCCATTGATTCAGGGTCCAAAACGGTGTCAATGGGAGAATCAACTTTGTATTCCAACGTGAAGACGTCCCATCCAATCTCGCCGTGTGAGTACTCTAGCATTCGGGCATCCAGGCGTCTCAGGACATCCATTGGATCATACTGAGCGCTCGAGGACCGAATGGCTGTTTCCAAAGTAGCTGTGAGATTGTGCCGATAAAGTGTGTTTGCTGGCTTAACCAAACTTGATCTTTTTGTCAAACGTCGAGATAAAAAACGCTCTGGGACAAACGATGATGAACGCACTCAAGTGCTTCCATGAGTTGATCTGCAAAATCCCCGCGTCCCAACATGAGGTAATTCCTAAGGGCATCAAGATGGTCGAGTAACTTGAACTTGTTAATGAATACTTCAAATAATCGTTTACTTGCAATTTTATACGCAGTGTCTATGGATCTTTCAAGTCCTGCGATATCGTTGTACTGTAGTTCTAACATAATTTTTCAGCTGGGTTAATCACCACGAATTGAACAAATCTGGCTCACGGTCCTTGGAATTACTCATCTTCTCCCGAGTTATCACCCAGTCACTGTCGTGACAGCTGTATCGGATGAAGTTAAGACTTTTTCCTGTTGAGAAAATCTAATCGATCGTCAATGAGTGATCAGTAGTCATATCTACTCCAGATAAAATTGACTTTTTTCCCAAAAACATCGCCAACAAATAGGGGTAACATCTCCCGACGGAATCGGTACTTCACATCCCAAAGCTTAAGGCCATCCTCCCTAGTACCCGAGTAATCGTCTCCATCCGTGCCAAATCGCTCAAGCCCACTATCACCAGATAACGGGTTCCTCATTTCACCAGAGGATACAGCCATGAAGTGAGTCGGATCAGGATCAAGGGAAACAAAAAATTCTGCAAACGGGTCGTAAAGTTCGCCGGAGAAAAGCCATTTGTGCAAGGTCGAAAAGAAAGGCCGGGATACCTGGATGAGTATTAAGTTCAGGACAGACGAAACAAGGGTGCACACTAACTTCTTCAAGGAGTTGATCAGTGAACGTACGGATGAACAAATCACCGTTGTGGGTATAACCATGTATCAAGTTTACAAGCGCCCCACCATGAGCATCTGAGAAATGCTCAACGTTCAGTCAAGACAGGAAAAAGGGTCGGACATACTCCTTGCCCCTTCAACGCAGACACTCATCATTTTCATCCTCATTCGCCATTCGTTGATCCAGACATCCAGGCGACGGAGTGAAAGGCCCATGTTGTTTCTAGATTTGTCAAAGCTTGTAGCTGAGTCATTGTTCAGAACCATTTGTGTTTCAAGGATGGCTATGAGGCGATAATATTCAGTCAATTGTGCTTGAAGGTAATGACATAGACTTTGCTCAATCATGCCAACATCTGACGACGATTCTCTTTGGCGCACAAACTTCTCTACGCGGTTATAGAGAGATCCAATTTCCGCTAGTCGGTGGATGAGAATCTTGGTGGGTGCTGGTATGATATTTTTCTGGGTAGATCAACACTTTGGGGAGGAAAGCAGGAAATGATGTACGTACTGCATCACCGAGAAAGACAATGTGGCTATCCTCTTCTTCATCTGAAGATATTTTCACACGTTTCCCGGAAATTCCTTGCAGCAAGTAAAGTGCATCACGCAGGAGCGATCCTTCCGAAATATGGGCACAGCCTTTGGAATTGCGATACTCTTGCAGAATTTGTGCCTTGGTCGGAGCAGACTGAGCGGGAGATTGAGGTCCCGAAGGACTGATAGGTGATGCAATATCTCTGGATAGTGGAGGCGCGAGCGAGGGTAAGGTGAGAGGGGTGAGGATTGGGGGGACGACTGCCGAGGCGACAGACTGTAAAAATGCAATAGATTCTTCCTTCTTTGCTAGTAATGGCTGCAGATCTGTTTAAATGACAATATGGATACTGAAAGAAAAAACCTGACTTCGTTGAGTAATCGTGATACCAGGTTCGTAAACTTCAAAGCGCCGCTCCCTCCGGAACTCGCAGATCTCTGAAGTACTGATTTCGATCAGAACACTGCAAAACTTATATAGACGAACTCACAATTTTTCTTGATCATGTCGACCGTTTGAGCCAAATCATTGTCACGGCCCCGACCAATGTGGCTGAGACGACGATCAACAGGGGTTGAATTAGCATCAGAAGCACACCGACCTGTGCAGAATGTCTTGGCATTGTAGAAGGAGCTCTTCATGAAGCCGCTTGTCTGTTCGTGACGCAGGGACTAGGAGGTATGCCAACGCTTCGAGACTTGGAGCAAGAGTAACCATGATACTAAAGCCAAAGATGACTTAGTATACAATCCATACCACGTGACATACCACTGGAAGCATTTTCTGAAGAGACTAGCATTCCATGGTATCACCCAGCCCAAGACAATCTCAAGACAATGAGTCCACATTAATTCTCCCTTTCCTTCTGATTTTTGCCATGATAACTCCTTCGATCATACCACTACCCCACCTATCTACTATTGAACTCCACCCATATCTGATTACTAGGCCTCCTATAGAATTCCCCCAGTTAACGGGCCATATTATAGGCCTTCCATGTCTTAGTACTAGCTTGCTTGTTGCGTTAGCACTAGTTTGTTTGCTGCAGGATAGAAATTCTGAATCAGAAACATGACATTGAAGATAATGACTGATAATAATTTTATACCAGAAGCCAGGACTTTGCAATCTTGATTCAGATTGTTTTGTACGTCGGTACGGACACAACAGGTATTTGGAGGATCTCCCTGATACATTGACCCCCCGGATACCTTAAAGTAGGGAATAGGAATAGAGCCCTCCTTGCTCCGGCTTCACAAAAGGATCTCAGTGGGCTCGATCTTGAGCCTCTTACTAATCTTGTATAATCTGCAATGTTGATCGTCCCAAGGCCCAAGAGCCAGGAAGCTGGTGCAGCTTGTTGCACTGGCAAAGACAATATATCGTACCGGGTATGATACACCGTTTTGAATGATTGTCAGGAAACGGCAAACAACGAAAGACGTCGGAATAAGAATTAGTGAGAGGTAGGTGTTTGGTAGAATATTGGATAAACGAATGCCAAGGGTAGGGTTTGGGACCAAGGTGTGAAGTGGTCTCATTTATTATATGATAGCACAAGAACAAAGATCGCGATACGGAGGTGTCTAAAAGTGGACTAGTATTTATCAACCTTCAGACCATCTTTCCAGAATGTGAGATAGGCTAGAGGGTGTTTGTCAGCGTGCAAGTCTGGTTGTTGAAGTAGACTTACGCGTGATGCCATCCTCCTGATCATGAATAGGTAAGCAAACATTATCCCAAATCCATTACATAAAGCAAAACTTACACGGTAGTTGAGGAGAACAACCATCCCTTCAGGGTCCATAGATTTTCCAATCAACTATCATAAATGTAATATCTTGATTTAAATCTGAAGTGAAAATACATACAAATTCATAGTCCTGAAAATTAGCGCTTATAACCTTGACAAATGCTGAGGCACCCTTTTCAAATGAGGCAACACGCTCAGGTTCGTTCTTTTGAAGTTCTGCTCTGATTTCTTTGATATATCTCTGAACATCTGTGAGTCAGACACCCTGTGAGATCTGCAAAGATATATTACGTACTTTGATCTCAGTTAGATAATCTTTTTTTGAGAAGGTGGTAGATACGAGGTCAGATGAATGAACGAGGTTGATAACAGTTTTTGAACCATCTTCTAGACTTTCCTCTTGCCCTTCCGCGGAGGGATTCGCGCCTGAGAAACTCAGCTTTAAGTTACAAGGTCGTACATAACAACCAACCGATGTCAACATCCCCTTCCTTAATGACGATTGAAGCGCAGTCCACCTCCCATACAACACCGTAATGTTCCGTACTGCGGATTGGTGGTGAGAGGCACTCTCATGACAGAGTAAGCACACACCCACTGTTTGTAGGCATCGGTGAACATCTCATCACCGGTTTTTTTGTCGGAGTACACCAACATCTTTGAGAGACAGGGGATGAATAAAAGTGAAAATTGTCATCGATGATCTTATAGTTCACGTGATTGATCCTACCTATCCGATCCTGCAAAAGGAAGGAATGGAATGGATTTTTTACCGACCGCCATCAGAAGGCATGCTCGTCCAGTGCGCGAAAAGCACACAGCAGAGTCAAGATACTGGCGCCAATATAAGCATCCGGTTTTTATCAAAGAATACGCACCTATAACCTCTGTTCATTTCTCTGCTGCAAAACCACACTGTTATGCAGTAACAGTGGCAACCAGAGTGCAAATCTTCGCCCCTCGAACACAAAAAATAACGAAAACTATCTCTCGGTTTAAGGACATCGCGCGTAGTGGCCACATACGGGGGGATGGAAAACTTATCGTGGCAGGAGATGATAGTGGGCTGGTGCAGGTGCGTTGTCAGTTGTTGCTCCATATCTTCAACCATTGAAGTTTGGCAGATTTTTGACGTCAACTCAAGAGCAATTCTGCGCACGCTAGACTCTCACAAGCAGCCTGTTCATATTTCCAAATTTTCCTCACTGAGCCCGACGCAGGTATTGACATGCTCTGACGATACCACTACCAAAGTCTGGGACATTCCTTCCCAAACTTCAATATGTACATTCTTTGACCACACCGATTACGTTCGTACCGGACAGTTCTCGACCTGTAACCCAAATCTGGTGCTTACTGGTTCGTACGACTCTACTGTCCGATTGTTTGATTCAAGAACGGGTGAATGTGAAATGACTATGGGGAGAAGTTCGACTAAGAGTGGTCCGGTAGAGCAAGTTCTAATGTTCCCGTCCGGGACCGCTGTTGTATCTTCTGCAGGTCCCATCATTCGCATTTGGGACATAGTTGCTGGTGGAAGGTGTTTACGGGCCATCTCTAATCACCAAAAGACGGTCACCGCTTTGACCTTCAACTCTGATGCCAGCCGTCTTCTTACCGGTGGACTTGATCATATGGTCAAAGTTTATGACGTGAGCACTTTTAATGTATTGCATACAATGCGATACCCAGCCCCAATTTTGTGCTTAGCCATCTCGGTACGAATCATTGGCTTCCTCCCATATTTCAAGACTAAATCCCAGCTTGGTAGCCCGATGAGACTCATATTGTTGGTGGAATGACGGATGGTACCTTGTCAGTGCGCAGGCGGCAGCAGAAGAGCTCCGAAGCTCAAGCTGACTTGACCGGTTCTAGTTTATTTGATGAACAGATAGCAGTAGTTGGGCAGGGACATGTGAAAGACAGGAGAAAGGTCAAGCCTTTGGGTGATGCAAATGAGCTCACGGTAGAGGGTCGGAGGAGGAA
>Ga0153987_1000069_pt1 | contig 34274 bp, 39 predicted proteins | sample TSNC071MetaG_FD_102279 | JGI IMG/M metagenome (GOLD analysis project Ga0153987, IMG submission 102279) | Attine ant fungus gardens microbial communities from North Carolina, USA - TSNC071 MetaG | ecosystem: Host-associated > Fungi > Mycelium > Unclassified | place: USA: North Carolina, William B...
CAGAAAACTATTCTGGCAGCTGCCCATGTAACTAGACTCCCACACTCTCGCATCGTATTTTTAAGGGAAGCACCATCCAAACATTTTTGGACCGTTGATTCTTTGATTTTCTTTGGAGAAAGTTCACCCGATAGATTCCAAGAAAGACGGTTTTTGAGCGGCGAAGCACGGAAAGCACTTGCGTTTTTGTCGTTATCCAGCGGCACAACAGGTATGGGTATCCCGGTTATCTGCTCAACCCAGGTTAATTTCTTCCCACAGGCAAACCAAAAGTAGGCCTATCCGTTGATTAACAAACTACAATCACTTATTAGAACGCAAAGGCTGTTGCAATCACACATTTTGCTCTGATTGCCAATGTATTATTGACTGTGGCACACTTCAAAATCAATGATCCTTCTTGGTCGGACAAACTCATGTGCCCCGGTGATGTCAGCTTGGGAGGTAGGTTGTATTATTCATTTATCGTTTGAACTTTAATGATAGGTTCAGTTCTCCCATTCTTTCGTAAGCTTGTCATCTTTTTGTCGTTAGACCAGTATTCATTATTTCTCAGACATCTTTGGTCTTGTTTTCAACGTGAGCTTTCTATTGATTTAGCTGGACACTTTGATGAGATCTTTAAAGCTCCACTTCCAAATATTTTGTGGGGTATGCAATTACCGCCATCGAACTATTAAGTCCTAATTCAAACTGAGCGCATCAGATGTCCATTGTCGTTGTTCCTAAATTCAACTTCACCCAATTTTTGCAAAGCATTGTGAAGTACCGCATCACAAGTCTCAAGTACTCCCACATTCATTTCAGTCGCAACATGACCGGCTCACCTTGGCTGAAGTCTGGTCCCCTCACAGATCCTTCTCCTCTGTAAGCAACGAGTGACTGAGAAGTATGATTTAAGGCACATCAAATTCTGTATGTCGGGAGCTGCTCCACTTAATGGAGAGTTATGTGCATCCTTGAGGCGAATATTTCCGAATGCTGCTCTCGGTCAAGGATATGGTAAGCACCGCGCCTCTTACATCATTGTATCTGATACTCAGCCTTTGAAGGTCTCACAGAGTGCGTTGGGTCAGTCTGCTTAATTCCCGCAGAAGCCAAAGATGCTACCATCGGGAGTGCCGGGAGGCTAATGCCAGGACTCAAGGCGCGAGTAATCAGGCCTGACGGTTCCCTCGCCGGAGAAGGAGAACGAGGACAACTCTTCGTGGCTGGACCTTCTTTGGCATCCTATTACCTTGACAACCCAACCGCGTATGTTCATTTGACTTTTCCTGGTTGCGACTGACAGCTGCCCAGGACGAAGGAGACCTTTGTTGATTCCTGGGTCTGTACTGGCGACGACGTGATCATCCGGAATAACGAACTATTTATTGTCGATCGTGTCAAGGTACATAAACTTCTTTTGAGAATTTGTCAAAAAGCGAGTCAAGCATGGTCTCCAGGAAATCTTCAAAGTGAAGGGTTTTCAAGTCACCCCTGCTGAACTTGAAGGACATCTTCTGTTGCATCCTGATGTAACCGATTCTTGTGTTGTCAGCATTCTTGATGATTACAGCGGCGAGTTACCCTTGGCGTATGTCGTCCTTCGGCCAGATGTAGCCGCTCGGATCGAAGGCGATCCAAAAGCCACGCGACAATTAAAACAGGCCATCTTCAAAGTGAGTAAGGTTGGACATCTTTTTGCTGCCCACCTCTTGACATGTGCATGTAGCATGTAGCCGATTCAAAGTCCCAGTACAAGTGGTTGACTGGTGGTATTGAATTTATCGACTCCATACCAAAGAACCCATCGGGCAAAATCGTATGTGGCAGAGGGTATGAGTTGCAATAGTTTTGCTGATTATTTGTATCCCTAGCTTCGGCGAGTTTTAAGGGAAAAGGCTCGCTCTGTGTCAAGACCAGCCAGCCTGACGGTAAGGCTGTAGACGTGAGACATGATTTAACATCCGACACACACCTACTTCTGTAATGAACTATAGAACTAAATATATTTTGAGCTGTATTTGTGCATGTTTGACACTTAGAATTTGTAGTACAGCCATTGCATTCATCTTCCACTTCTATAACTAGCTTTCCATCGCAAAGGATGGTGCGACGGTTCGCAAATCAAGTTCATCAGCAGATGTCGCGCCTCATGCGCACAAACTTGGTTCAAAACGAGCCTGTCTGGTTTCGAGCTGTCCTTCAGTACCCTCCCGTTCCCCTTCCACCAAAAGCCCCTCCATGTCGGACAGAATACGATAACCGGATTCCGAAGCCGTCTTATGAACCAGGGCAGAGAACAAATCTGAAAAGAACAAGGAACAAACCGCTGCCCATACAGTATATTGAAGATGATCTACGAAGACAGTTCTTTCGTGATCATCCTTTTGAAGCGTTTCGCCCGAGAACATTAGTTGAAGGAATGGCAATTGAACCACCACATTCTATCTCAGGAAAAGCATGGACAAGGCTACGCCAGAGAGGGAGGAATCCAACACCCGAGGAGTGCGTCCCGTTTTCATGTCTCGTGCCGTTATCTTATTTTTTCTAGTGCAATCCGATTTGCGATGAGCCTACACGAATATCAGGGCCTTTCTCTGTCAGACGCATATTGTCGTGCAGTTGCCCAATTTCGTGCACTTCGTTCCGAACACCACATCGCTACGACGTACGCTGCATATGAAGCCGAAACTTTTGGCTCCACTTTTGGGCGCTCAGAAATTGAGAAAGCGTTTGAGCGAGAGAAGGAGGTGCTAGAAACGTGGAAGCAAGAGGAACAAGTGGATGAGAGTGCTCTCATGGCGACGAAGAGGTGGAGGGCAATCATCGAGAGAGATCCTGGAGAAGGGAACTGGACCAAGGGCGAGGAGTATGTACGGCTGTGGAAGGCGAACATTGAACCAGAGTGTGCACCCCAGCTAACTGAACCTATGACTGAGGCTTCGACAAATCCTGTTTCGCCCAGTTCCACCTTGGCATCTTCAAAAATGCATGTTACCTCCCTAGACAGAGGTCCATCTACACGTACTAATTAATCAATGGATCTTCCTCGTTTGCAATTCTTCTTTCAAGAGATGCGCGAATCAGATGTACATATGAGGACAAAAATGTACGAAATTTTAAGAGCTTGCTGTCGCCTTCACTCTTGCTTGAGCCGCTTGGGCCGCATTCATACCCATCCATGTCTTCTCAACCAAACCCAACAACTTCTGCATGTCCGAACTCCAGTCATTCATTACTTCTTCGGCGCTTCGTTTGCTTCGGAAGTTCACGATACCAGCAGGCCGGTCGATACGAGCCCATATAGTGTGGGATACGACGAGACGAGACAGAATTTCTTCCGTCTGTTTCAGAGAAAGATCTAGTAATGATTTTAATCGTTCAAGTTTGATGCGGGTATAGTATTCAGCAATGACACGGATATTCTATGAATAATGAGTGAATGTGTTTTTCAGCATCAGCTTCGAGCACTGACATGTTCGATTACACGATCATGCAAATCTTCCCATTGCTGTTCTACTTTGAAAACCTGGGTCTTGTGCAGGAAGTCACCATAGATGCTCTGTATACCAGGCCATCTCATCAGCTCTTTCGTAACGAAGCACTTGACAAGATTACTTTAGATAGTTCAATGAAAAGTTGATCTGAATGAATTGTAGAACGAACATACTAATGCAGCTCCAACCGGACGAGAGCAGGATCAATGTAGAGGTGGTGAAGCATGTCAGATTGTTCATTATTGTATGGTGCAAGGACGGTGTAGTACACGATGTGTTCCAATGCCTTGAGGATCATTTAGCCATGGATAGAGTAGAAGAAACCATGTCAACATACAGACTTTCCCTTGCCATTAACATCTTCCTTGATAGACGGTGTCTCCCATACTTTGTAATAGTATTTTGCAACATCGAGGTACTCGCTATGATGTAGAGCATGCTGTATCATGAGATCATAGTACTTTAGTTTAAGATCCTAATTCTAGGGTTGAGATCAAAAATTTGGTAAATCGGTGCACATACGTACTTCGTTCTCTTTTTCTGTCAAGAATTGCTCATTGACTTTCCGGCCACCAGCACGGGCCTTGACCCATTCAGCCTCACCGCCACCAAGAGTATCTTTCCCGTCTTTGCCCTTGCCCTCCTCGGCATCTTTGATTCTTGCAACGGCAATAAGGAAACGCATTTGTTCTAGGATGAACTCCGTTTTTTCTCGACGTTCCATGGATGAGTAAGTTTCAACTTGAAGGTCATTCAAAAGATCAGATGCAGTTTGGAGTGATTCTTTAACTTTTTGCGGCATCGTAGCCCCTTTGGAGACGCTTTCATGGTGGTGCGAAAGGAGGAGGGTCACACGGGCTCGGGGGGTTTCGAGGAAGATCTGAAGACATATTTTATAGTAAATAATCCACTCAAGAAAGTGATAGAGATTGACCTTGCCCTCGGTCACACTCCTGAGGGTCTCTACAAGCTCCAACCACTTCTCTAGACCATCTCTAGATTTGATCTCGGGTAGCCATTCAATCGTTTGCTCGACAAATGCATTTATTACAGCTTTTAGTTGACCGTGTTTCCTACTCAGCAAATGGATATTCGAGTTTAAGCGCGGATAATCTCGAGCGTCGTATGCATGTTGTCCAATGGCTTTTGCCAAGCGGGTCGTGGAAGCGGCATCGGCCGCCTGAGCTTAGACTTAGCAAAAAAACATCTTGGAACGAGTCAAGTCACGAACATTCCTAGTCTGTTTCTCTAGGACAAATAATTTATCAAGAGCCTCCTGGAGCTTTCCTCTCTAGCGCAATTAAGGAGATGATTAGCTGACACGTGCTGAACCATACAATCGCACCTTGACGAGATTATCTGCTTCTGGAAGTAGCTCATTCACCTCTGAAGTGAAGTCCTTTTCTTGCTTCTTGTCGCTCATGTTTGAATATTATTGATCTCAATGACGCGTCGTGATGTTGTTGATGCATGTTTGGCTGAAGTATTGTTGGATTGCATGGACAGGAGCGCATAAAGCATAAAAGACATACGACTGCATACAGGGCATGACTAGGTGAGTAGTAATATACATTTTAGAAAAGCTTATTTTTCGAAATAATTAGTGCAAGACGTGGACAGTTTCCATTGAGATATCGCTCTCTGTCGAAAATTCAGCCTCAGCGTGGGCTTTCTTGCGTCTAAAATTTCCGACAAGTGCAATGACGCGGGAAGGGAGGGAGATGGGGTGGAAAATGAAGATGCGATAAACGCCAGAGAAAATCGCGTAGACGGGCTGAACGAAAGGCTTGTTCTGCCACCCCACATTTCGTCGTTCTGGCTTTGATCCCTCTGTGATCTCCACTGGTTGTAATGCGGTCGGGTCAGTGGCTATCGAAACGGAGATAACAGTTGGATGAGCATCAATGGAAACCTCAGTGTGTGTGACCGTTTCTCCGACCCCAACGTCCTCCACTTCTGGAGTTGCATCGATACAAATTGAATGCTTCTCGACGCTTGCGTTGACACTGCGGGATACGAGTGAAGGTGTAGCCTGGATAGTCGCACTCGTGGTCTGAGGTCGTACTTGGATACCCATGCTCAGCTTCTCAACGGTAGCCTCAATGGACTTGTCAACCATTTTTCGCTCAACAAGGGGAGGGAGCTCGATCGCAAAAGAACGATCGATGTGTCGCATAGATTGCAGATGTGGTAGTGTCTCAGAGACTTGCTGCCAGTTTCTGTCGTGAGTCTCGTCATATTGTGGCCTGTTCTTATCCTGAAACCACTTGATAGATTCCAAGTTGGGTGCAAGGTGGCTGAGAAGAATAGAGACCTGTAAGGGGTCCTTGATCCATGAATTGCTCAAATGGATTCGTCGGAGTGAGAGTGACGATAACGTGCGGTTCTGAAGGACGGAAATGTGACCTGGCTGAGCATCAACATTGACATGAAGAGTTTGCAAGTTCCTGCAGCCTCGCGTCAACCATCCAATAGACTCGAGGCTGATCTGAGGCTCACTTCCCTGAAAGCGGGCCAAGGGGCAAAGTCGTAATACTTCTAGGTTCGGACACGCATACCCGATGCATTCGAGATCGGCAGGTGTAAAGATGCAAGATTCCGGGAGGTCGATCTCGAGGCGGAGGAGGAGTGGGAGATAAGTGAGATCTTGGAGAGGAAGTGGCATGTTTGAGTCGCCCTTGGGGATAGACTTGGAAGTTGCAGTGATGTGAAGCGATCGGAGAGATTGTCCGAACTTTTCACAGACTAGACGGCAGAAATTATTCCAATCCACTCTCTCTGGGGGGTCCTCTATAATTAGATCAAGGTACTGGAGTTTGGAAGAGAGCTGTTCGAGGAAGACATTGATATTAGAAATCTCTCCAGTGAGTTGAAGCTTCTTCAATTGCTTGTAAGGTCCAACCTGATAACTGCCAGATTCATCGTCATTCGTCATGCGAATGACCGATCTCTTGAATTCAGAATAGTTGAAATCCTCATTAGAGAAGACATCACTATTGTGGCTGCTGATGGAGCTGGGTGTGTCGTATCCCGATTCTCTGACCTTCTCGAAAAAGCCTTCGACCACGATGGGTGACTTGCCGGTCAAGTTGAGCTGTAACGTTCTGAGCTTCGGCAGTTTTGCAGACCATTGGCCCACATCGGGGCTCAGAGCTCTAGGTGCTACCAATTCAATCTTTTCAAGCCCCTTCTGGTTACGTAGGAGGTCGGTGAAGTTGTCAGGAAGGGATGTGGGGGATGCAAAGGAGAAGCCCGTAAGCTTTGTACGACTTGAAAGGTCTGCGAGGAAGTGTTCGATTTGTCGGAGTTGTGAATCGACCTGCAAGTTGATGACTTTCAAGGTGGGATTGAGGAACATGGATGCACGCTCCAGTCCAGATGCCGTCTGAACTTTCCATGTCAACTCCTCAAGATTTGGGAGAATATACACACGCGGTCGGTCTTCAAGTAGAGGGAATACCGCAGCCAAATTATTGGTGACCTCATTGTATGTAATACGCCGAACTCGGTCACAGTACCTCACAACGTCAATCCAATCTTCACTTTCGGGTGCTTTGATCTAATTGTGTATCATCAAATCACTGCACGTCAAATAGGCGAGGATTTGGCCTACTAGACCGATGCCCGGCTTGCGGGCTTTCTTCATAATATCATTTGGGAAAAGCCCTATAATAGGGACGAGAGATTCCAGCTCTCGCCAAAGAACGTCCAGTGCCGGATCACAAAACGCTTTACAAGTCCTTGCAAACCTTGAAAGCGAACGCTTCCCATTTGCAGACTCCATAATTGTTTCCAGAAGCTTTCTCATTGCTTCTTTGTCGCGGAAGAGCTGAAGGATGGGCGTCTTCACGATGGGCTTGGAAGGAGCCTTTACATTGGTTTGGTGATGATGTCCACGGCTCCTGCTGTTGCGGCCGGTCTTCTTAGCCATCGAAAAAAATCAATCGGACAATGAAGAAAAATAAAACAAAAGTCTTAACAGTCAAATGTAGCAGCAAGAAAGAAAAATGGAGTGGTAGTAGCAGATATGAAACTAGTCCACAGGGTGAGGAAAACGGAGCTACATCGACCGAGGCTTATAGAGCTGCAATAATGAAGTGTGTGGTGTACACGCTGTTGTCGCCCATTTCCGAATGGTTTCAGGTATACACACGTCTGCCAAAAATACTAGGTATTCGCTGTAAGGATGAGCTTGGAAGATCAATTGGACAGAGCATGCACTGGGAACGAGGCTGATAGAGCTGAAATGAATGGGCATGGGATAGGCAAGCCATAGCTAGTTTAAGCACAATCAAACTGTTTGTTGTGTGTTCAGCTGCGTAAGCTGGAAAATCAGACATTGGTTACCGTTATGCGTTATAAAGAAAGCAGCATGATAAATAAAGAACTTGCACGATACATCTTTCGATTATCCCAATTCCTCTAGGTGATAATGGGTCTCTGATAACTCGCCGACCTCCCAAGGGACAGGGTCTCCTTCCCATTCATCTGATTCATCGATCCCTCCTTCGTCTCCGGCGAATTCATCCCTTTCATCTTCTCCTACACCCCAGATTTCACCCCCTTTTTTAGGGTCATAGTGGAGGACTCTCCTGCCGGACAGTAGACGCTTCACTATTTTTTCCTCTTCATATTCAGTCTGTTTGGATTTTAGAGATTCCAACACTAAATTACGATGCAATCTGCTGGGCAGTCCCAACACCTCGTCATCGACGCTGACATTTGCATCTGTGTCTCCATCTGCATCCACAATGACATAGGTATCATCATCGTCACCCTGCTTCACAAACGACGTTGAACCCTGACTGCGAGGCTGAACGTAGCTTAATATCGGATCTTCGGTCTCGAGATCATTCTCTTCTTCCGCTATCACAGTACGTATACCGCGTGAATGGTGAACGATTTTCACAGTGTGGCGCATGTTTAAGTCGCCGGACCTGCCTCCGTCATCGTTTTCCGTGTCTTCCACCGTGTCATGATCTTGAAATCTGGGTTTCTTTTGCTTATTACTCTTGCAAGGCTGGATAGTGCGTGCGCCATTGGATTTGGATTTCCCTGGCAGACGCGAGGTGTTCGGGTTAGGCGATGGTGGAAGCAATTGTGGAGTGGAGGTAGACAGTTTTGCAAAGGGCGGCAATTCCTTGACATCGTCGGTGACTATGCCATTCCCATGATCGATACTAGAAAGCATGAATTCGTCGGACGCCCAAGTTGGCTCAGGCGACCGCTTTCTAACGTTGTTAGTGAGGGGTAATGTTGACTGGATCAGTTTAGATCGTGACTTCGTCACTGCGGAGACGTTTGATTTCACAGAGGGACCGGGTTTGAAAGAAGGCTTCTTGATAGATCTCTTTTTATCATTGAATATATCCACGTCCATTTCAGGAAGCTTGGTCCTTGGTAGCTTAATATCTGCACGTGCTTTTACAGCAAGAGCACTACTGCCAAAAAGCTCAGATGTAGAAGTTGATTTGATGGTCTCCTGAAAGAGGGTAGTGAATGCCTTGCCATTCGCTGGAGGCTTCATGGGACTGTCATCCACAAACGATGAATCGCCACCATCAGGATCGTTGTCCTCCTTTTCGTCACTATCAGTGTCGTACGCAAGGGCTTGTAATTGTAATTTCGGAAGCGGTAGGATAGCTGGTGATAATACACGTCTGCGTTTCTCGTTGGGTGAGGGAGACACCGGCTCTCCCCTGAGACGTTTCCTCGCACGAGAGATAGCAGAAGGTAATTCCTGTGATAAGCAAGAAGATATCAATGCTTGTGTTGGGTGAGTGAAACCAGAAGATGGCTGTGTTTCCAGTGTCCTTTTGGATTTTTGAGGACTCGCAAATGGATGTGATGAGGTCTTAGAAGAGGTGGATGGGATTGATTCCCTCTGCTTTCCTTTATCCTTCTTTTGTGGAGAGAATGGGTTATAGCTCGCAAGGGGTGCAGTCGTCTCAACAAAACGGGAAGCAGAAAGCAGGAGCTTGGAGGTTTGATTAGAGGTCTGATTAAAGGTCGAAGACGTCTGCCTCGGGGGTGTAACAGGTAGACCTTTAGGTTGTAAAGTTTTATCATAAGGAACGGTGGCAGATTTAGATAGCTTCTTGTAAAGCTTATATTTCTGAGCTGGAATTATGAAATTGGTACAGCACGAGATAAATGAGATCGACGCGACGCACCGACGGTGGGCTGCTGTTTGATATCATTAATCGTCGGATTCCTACCGTTCGTATCTCTAAAGTTTCTTTCCCATGTTTTTATTTCGGCGCGGATACTCGCTAGTTCGGAGGACATACTTCTCAATGAATAGAATTCCAACTGGCCCAGGTTGCGGTGCGGCACATGACAGAGATGTTAAATCACGTGTCAGATGTCGCGGTGACAAGCATAAACAAGTAGTTGAGCTTAGTCAAACCAAACAAGACGACGACACGCTTTCACGATTAAGAAATGACTACGAACGGTCCAAGACCAAGTCTCATTAATCTTTTTGATCCTCTGATTAATTCTACTGTTAATTTTGATATTCCCTCGACTCCGCTACGTCGTGATGCCGTCGCCGACAAAGAGAACGCTAACAGCAACAGCCCTTTCAACAATAACGACATGCCCATTTTTGTGGCCAAAATTTCGAATCCTTCCCCACATCTGCAACCAAGGCCATTGCGACGTCGATTAATCGACATTGGGGATATGACCCTCGAGGATGCATCTTGTCCAGAGGCACTTTTGGACGAGTTGATAGAGGACGAACTCAACGCATGCTTTGAGCAAACCACAGAAGAGGACGAGAATGCAACATTGACATTTAGGGATATGGTCAAGGCCGCGACACCTCTCAAGAAGCTGAACACCGCCCAAGAGTCAGAGGCACACATCCCTTCACGCACAACTAGGACACCGCTGGCCAATCTGATTCTCGCACAAGCCACATCCACACCAATTTTAGAGTCGAACGATAAATCACAGGAGGAGCCTTCGATCAAGTTTAACACGGAAGGCAGCGTTCCGGAGCGCGTTTGCTTCAGTGCACTCGAGCCACAGGAGGCTGCGAAGCCTGTGTTGACGGCGAGGCCTTCAGATGCTCCTGAGGATATTCCTCTACCATCTTCTCCCGCTATAAGCACTCCAGAATCCTTCCCCACTGTTGACATGGTGACTGAACAAGTTGATTATATGAATGCTGAGGAGCCCCTAAACTGCGTAAAAACCAGCAGGACCATCCATTCCGCACCAAATGGTTCCAACAATATTGCTAACAATGCATGGAAGAATGACAACGGAATTCAAATCGCCGGCACCGAAGAGCGTATCCGTTCCGAAACCGATGCCTACTTGGAACCTAACTCGTCTGAATTTTCTAACACTTCTTCCACGGACACATCTATCCCCTCGAATTCCTCCCCTCCATCTTCACCCATGTCTCCATCTTTTAAGCCTCAATCCAAATCAGAAACCGCCGAGGCAGTCTCGCCTATGTCTCGGGTCACATTACGACCCATGCCTCCAACAGCAACCGATGATCGTATTTCTGTTGACCTCGATACATCACTCCGTATGCACATGCATTCTGGGGAGATGTTTGATCTATTGAGTGACAAAGTGTCATTTCTGACTGTTCAGAGTGGGTTAGATTCATTTTTGACTACAACGGAAGATGATCCAAGCTTTGATCTGGAAGCGGAGAAGGTCAACATGGAAAAGGTATTATTGAAGGGAGATCCTGGCTCTCAGGGAGAGAAACTGAGAGTAGTCTCCCCAACGAAAACTCGTATGTATTGACCTAGAGAAACAGTTCGCAACTGACGAATAACGACAGATGTTACTGAGCCACCTGATCAAGTCTCCCAAGTTGACGGTACAACTAGTTGTTTTCCAGGTCCCGAATGTATCCAAATGCCCAATATCCCATCTACACCACCTCATTCTGCAAGTGATGGTGGTCGAATAGCTGGTATGCATTTTAATAACTTTAATATCCAACGACTCACTCTGTTAATTTTCTTACCCAAGGTACCACCCACAGAATCACCCAAAAACGTCTGAGTATCCCAGTCGCGATCTCTTCCCCTCGTTTAGTTGATGTTTCACCGACGAAGAAGAGTAGGTGGCCCAATCACCAATGCTTCGCTGACTAGGCAACTCACTGTCCTTACAGCCAGGTCGATGTCGATATCTGTTTCACCTATACCAAATGCACCAATGGGGGCTTCTAAATGCTCGCTTGCCTCTTCGGGGTTTGTGGTACCCCTCACAGTGCTTCCGGGCCAGAAAAAATCAACCCATTTTGTTACACCAAAGAACAAAGATGGAACTACGCCAGAAATGCCAGCGATCGTCCCTGCTCCCAAGATCATTAAAAGGACAAGACCTAATGGACATGAGAGGAACGACTCCACTAGACCAGAATACAAAAGGAGTCTGGATCTAGCTGCCGGTTCAAAAGAGCTGAGAGCAGTTATCACGGGGTCATTCAGAACCAAGAAACCAGTCCAGATCCCGGAGACACCAGAAAGGACCGCAGTTGATCCATTACCGCCTGCCGGGAGGCAGGCGGCAAGACCGAGGTCTATTGCCCCCCCTCGTCCATCCCTACCACATGGATCGGGTCCTCGGCGCGTGCCTGCCTCTGAAGGGACACAATTCAAATCTGTTACCGCCCTGAAATCTACATCAATGCCTCCCGCTTCTGGAGGTCCGAGGAGGGTCCTGGTGCCCTCTGGTCCAAACTTGACAACCTCACAGCCTCGTTCGTCCGTCGGGACTGCTAGCATGAAAGTCCCTACGCCAACTGGCACAGCAACCTCTACTGCAACTTCGTCCCTACCCAAACCTGCTTCTCGCCCTTCTTTGACTTCGCGTTTACCCGCACCAAGGACTTTGAAAGCAGGAAGTTTGCGACGACCGACTTGAACACATATCGACATTTACTGAGATAACTTGATTCATTTTCGTATTATCTCGTGATCCTTTGATACGCACACACATTAGAAATCTCATGACGATAAAATTGTCTTGGGTACATAATAAATGTCTTACTTGCGAATCTTGACCTTAGGCACCGTCAGCGATACAGACATTTGAGACTCCTCACGCGTGCTAGACATGGTTAAGAGACATGGGTAGAATTTAGTCACTAAAACTGTAATTACCAGATTTATGTGCTGACAAGGATATCCTCTTCTCAAAGGGACGGCTGTAGATCGACCCTTGCTTTAATTTGCTTTCTTCCGTTCTTATGCACTCTGACCAGCATGCCTCAGCAGAAGATATCTTGGACTTACACGACACGGTACCATCTTGAGGGTGAGAAGGGGTTATTTTTCCCCATCAGTAGTCGATCAAGCGTGACGGCTACTACTACTGACTATCCATGGACGGGGATTGACAGTCATGACATGATTCAACCGACAACATTGCTCTGTCGCCATACCAGTCGGGCCTCTCGGTACATGGACGACTCTTTACGCACAGAGCATGACAGGGCACCTGATGTATTGACGAACAGAAAGTGTTATGACGACCTAGCATTCTCCCCGGATCCCCTCGTAAACCCACTTTTCATTTCTGGCCCCATCCGGTGTTCATCCCTAGGCCCTGGTCACCCTACTCTCCAGAAGCAGTGGCAAGTTGTAGACGGAGGAGAAATTCATCCACAGCCGCCGGATACCTCAGAACCCAAAGCGGCAGCAGCTGATAATAGAAGCCAGTCACACCGGCTTGCGACAACTGACAACAACGATACGCCTCCTTCCGCAGATCCAACTCTCCTTGTGCCTGCTGCTCAGCTCCCTCACGTGCAGAGGATGCCACATCGTGCCCCCCCACCGACCTCTCCACCGCAACACCTACAACAAACTCCTTCGTCCAAACCGGAACCTAAGAAACCACAAGGCTTTTTTTCTCGTCTATTAGGATCTCTCTCTAGTACAGAATCTTCTCACAGTGGTGTAATTTCTTCCAAGCTCCAGTGTTCTGACTTTATGTAGCTCACTCAGTGTCCTCAGATCATACCTGCCGAGCAGCCCGTCCCTACCCCTCGTTATCACCAGCAACACCAGCAATCATTGCATCGTCCGGAAAGACCGCTTATGCCTCAGCATACCAGGATCGCTAGAACTCATGCTGAGATGAGTAAGCCCCCAATTGTACCTGCTGTCGTTGCCGCTGCCGCTGCCGAGCGTGCAGCTGAGGATCGACGGCTTCGGCAGGACCTAGACAGGATTGACGAGCTTGACGAGACCAATCCCTTCGGACAGGCCGTTCACCATGGCGGCCCTTACGAGGCAGTTTCAAGGATTGTACAAAAAGATCCAGGTTCTGATGAGCGACCTCTCCTGAACGAGGTGTGTCGAATCTAAATTCACCTGTCGCTGGGTCACTTACCAAACTATCCCTTAGACCATTGGCACACAAAATCTTATCATGTCCGGTGATGTGTGTACCTTCTACAACGTTTTTGTGCCCTATGTTCAACCGTAAAACGCAGGTCTATAGATTTGTTCAATTAATGGCACTACAAACTTCTCTCAATCTGAGACCAGGCCAGATCCTCTTACATGGTTTTGTCCAATCGACTCAGTTATATCCTCACCCTCCTTCACACCCAGACCATCAACACAACCCTCAACAGCAACCTGTCATGAATCATAATCACTCTCAATATATTCAATCTGGTCTGCCAACATCTGAATCAAGACGCTTGGTAGAACGTCCAGTCTGCCCACAAAAGGCTTCGTTGGTTCTGCATTCAGAAGCTTCTCTCCGCAATCTCTCCACGATGGCCAGTGTCTCATCTTCAACAGACATACCCCCAACACGACTGAAGACACCATCTCTCTCCACTGATAACTCTGATAAGGGCGACACTGGCTTTGCGATTGGCATGGCTATGATGAGTTTCGGCCAAAACAACCTGGACACGACTACTGACTCTGTGACCTTTGTGGGGATAGGGGGCGAGCCAAACTCCCCTGTTCCAATCAAGATTGGGCTACATGAACTAGCAGATACTAATGAAGACAATCCTCCGCCTTATGTATCAGATTTTCCCACAACTTCGACATCGCAAATAGTAGGGTCCCTTCTTTTTGAACATCGGTCACAGGAACTCCCATCAGTTGACTGGAACCACATGGAAGATAGTCCCTCAGCCATACCTCAATTACAGTCATTTCCAGATCAAGTACATTCTTCGCAGTTCGTTCCAGACCCTGACCCTGCTTTCCCCGCTTCTTTATCACGGCACACTTACTGTCATCTGCAGCCTTCTCAAATTATCTATCCTCAGTCATGCGTGCGATCTAACGTTCAGCCATCACCACTCAAGCAAAATGTCGTTGTCAGTAATCCTGGTCTCCATCGATCTTCGACATACACCCAGGGCTTCTCAGGATCATCAACAAATCATTATATTCCAGTTACCGCCTCTCCGAAGTCTGTCAGTGGAACTCTGCTTCCCTCAAGCTCATGTGTCAAAGAGTCCGATAACAGAAGTGTCCAACAGTCTGTCATAACGAATACTAATGTTTCAAGTCGATCACAGGCAGGAAATCCACGGAGAAATCGCTATCTTCCGAAACACCTTGTTATGCCTGCCCCTCTTCAGCCGATGATACAAAACCAGGCAATCATGCAACAGGTTCGCTTTGATCCGCAGGTGAACGTCATATGCCCCCTTGCTCAAGCTCCTTCACCATTTCATGCTAAAGCTTCAACCTCCAATCCCCAGCTACATCGAGCCCAAGAAGCACAATTCAATGGCAAGCTTCGTAAGCGACCGAGCTTATTTGGTAGGATAAAGGAGTCTCCACCATCTCCCGTCACCACAGTGTCTTTTTCAGCAAACATCGTGCCATCTGATAAACGTGCTCGTGGTATTGAGAAAGTGCATAAAAAAGTTCTCAATAAGAAGAGATGATTATATGTGGCTGTCTTATTGTGTTTGCAGTGTGCCAACAATGATCTCAATGTATTTTTGCCCTGGTTGCTCTTTTTTTATTCCAGATGCTGCTGTTCTCTGCCAGACATTAACTTCCTTTCTTTTTTCGCTGCAACCTTTTTACATGCTATCCATCGATCATCGATTATCCATGCTCCTTTTCTTTCTCATTCTGATCAATTGGTCAAATTTACACCGTTGCCAGAGTTCGTATCTCACTGTTCGATGTCGATCCTGCGCTACGAGTTGTTGTTATCCTATCAAGCTATTGAATCGTAGCAAAGTGTCAAATATTGCAGACGTCATAAATGAGAACGGGTCTTTGTGTCCAATAAACTGACGCTGTCACTCGTTAACTTCAAAACTCTGAATGAACATCTTGATTTCCGAACATCTAACACTGAAGCTGTTAACGCTCTTGATCTATAATTGCATCGAGGATGTAGAATGGATTTGGACATTCAAACTGATGAAAGATGTCAGACCCGAAAATATGAGCTTCGAGACCTCTATACAGTAGGAGATTCTAGCTTGATACTGAACATCACTTGCCGGTATATATTCGCCACGGTCTCCGACTCCCCAAGACTCAAATGCAAATGGAAGAGCCGGAGTTCAGTTAGACTAAGTCTTGAAAATCAACTTTTTACGTCATGTCTCCTAGCGATCTAGTAAACGTCAGAGGCTCCCCTCGCAGAGGTGAACGACCTTGTCGACCCTGCGATCATAAAAGAATAGGTGGCCAAAGGCACCACCGAGTCAACCAAATAGACTCAGCAACACTTGGAAGAGGCTTACTCGACTATTAATTCGTCAGATAAATACACCCAATCCTTGAGTCGTCTACCGGAAAGAATTCTCCTGCTGCTACAATAGATTCTCCCATGAAAGAAGACGTTGTTCGATCAACTGAAATGGTCTTCCTTCCAATGCGAGAACTCCAGTCAAAAGACGTTGAGATTGGACATCTCTTTATAGCTCGCATACAATTGTCTGTTTTTAATGTCATGTCCTGAATAGCAATTTGTCTCATTGATGCCTCATTCCTCCGTGTCATCCTTCGTTCTCTAATCGCAGGCCATCATAGACCCCTCAAAGCTAGTGTCATGAACACCCTCTAGCGGATGTGAACAGTGTGACAGAAGCTTGATGTTGATCAGCCTGTGACTTGACAAAAAAGTCTTGTTTCAGGTGACCCTATGAAAGTTCGTGTGAGTCGATTATCTGAGAAAGAACCAAAGAGTAGATCTTCTTGAGAAGAATTTCTCATATATGAGGAACTTGACAAGAATAGGTGGATGGTGAGAAATGAAAAGCACTATTATTAGCAGCGGCTAGGATTATTTTGGTATCAGTGGATCATACAATCCTATAGTTGATCGATGCCTCTTTGTTTCTCCTGCTAGTCAATGGGCATTGTTCTCGAGTCATTTGGCTAGACAGGATCACTGATAATTTCTCACTGTTGAGCTTCCATGTCAAAAGTTCAAATCTATACACTGAATGTATAACTCTTGAGGATCACATAACCTATTTTGGGTTCCTCAGGAAAACGGGTACCATAACGAGGATTATACGCAGTAATCCTCAATGCTAGAAGTCGGACACTGAGATACAGACGAAGTGACTGGGTTTCATGTCTGAGCCTCTCAAATCCAAGTAGACTATGTTTGTTCACAGAGCAATGAAATAATTGGCTCGGTTTAAGAACGGATGACATAACCTGTGTATGAAGGCAGTGAAATGAACGAAGAGTACACAGAGAGAGTACATAGTATCGAATGTGAGTAGAATGGATGACCGAAGGAAAAAATTTAAATAACGCAATCATTTCAATATACCCTTCTGAAGCAGGAACTGGAATTGACCAACAACGTATATGCAATTTACTGGTGTCTGGAAAGTAATGTAACCCCACTGGAATCCATAAGATTATTTTATACTCTTTCTGCTATCCGAAACTATGAAAACTGGGAAGGAGAAAAGAGCAGGAAAGCAGGAGTGAATAAGAAGTGGTAACCAATAATCTTGGAACAGATCACAGATTGAGAACATTATAATGACACCACAACCCTCCCTTTTGTCCAACCCATCCTTGCCTCTATCCCACATTGATCTACTCTGAATAACATCTGAAATATCCCTAGCCCCTTGTATAGAAGGTTTGTTTACATTCCTTGTCCATTATTTATGCTCGATATCTGCCTTGAACATCGACCATGCTCTCGATTCTATGTAGACTATTCCAAAATGTTTGATCACATTACGTTGCGTTGTGAAGTTTACTTCCTACCTCACCATGGTTGGCGCAAAGAACTACAAGGCACAGGAAGGAGTCTCAATTCAGACAATCGCGTGCTCAAGAACAGCGCAGTTGAATCCGAACTGAGAATCTGAATCAAACGCTGATACGGACACTGAAATATGGCAAACGTATATCTCATTCACATAACTATCGTTCGGTCAGTCATATAGCACTTGAAATGTCTTTTGAGAATCCAGATCTGCATATCTTCCAGGAGACGAGCGGGTGGGTACCGGCAGATTACTGTTTGTATGAATTTCTCGATTTCCTCATCACCACTCTTTGCTACAGCCTCCAGACATTGGCGATCATTACATCCGAAGGCGAGAAACGAATCGAGAAGAAATTGCATATTACAATTTTTCAAGAAATCCTCCACCTCTGATTGGGGTTGATCCGAATCAATGTCCGAAGGAGGACTCGGTGAGTCCTTTGTGAGATCTACATAACCCACGTTCAACTATGCGATTGAAAGAAAAGACCTTATCAACAGTGGTAGACCGTTCAATGGGATACATACCGGAGCACTTGGACAACAGGTCTCTTTACGAGAGACCCGAGAGATTTTTCGTCTATCCGTAAAATAATTTCTTGCGTATGACAGTGCAGCCTCCATCCTCTTTCTCTTTTGTCCAAGACTGAGGTCAGGATGTTCGAAGATCTCTGGAAATTGGCCACTCAACTGTAGCGTGAAATTGATCATCAGTACATGTAGATGATTGTATTAACACTTACCATTCTTCTACATGGATCAAGACTCTGTTGCTGGATTTTGACTCCTGGGTTAAATTTTTCGTTTATCATATCCTGGATCAAATGCTAGATTGAGTCATCAGTCTCATGTTGATCCATTAGGCACTGAGGAGTAGTTATACTTTGAGCTTCTTCACAACCCTAGGTTTGTCATTCAATTTCAACTGGTCTACCAAGCTGCCATATGTTGAGACACGCTGAGTGTCTACTTTCAATATGATATAGCACCAAAGGAAATAATGACCCACCCTATCGCCAGGGAATTTTTGATATGTCATTAGTCAATAAAATTCCTTTCACAGGATGCTGCTTTTATACCAAAGGTCTGTTGATCACGCCCCTCGACGCGTACGCGTACTTGTGCAATCAACACATCAAATCCAATGAACTCAGAAATTAATCTGATCACCAGTAAATGGGGTACGGTGTATCCGTGTTTGTGTTGCTTACCCGTCCCTTTACGTAAGGGTGACCCGTGTTCTGATGTAGACATGACTGCGGGTATGGGTAAGGGTGCAGGTGGGAATCAAACTACCTGAGGGTCACCCCTGGTGGACCCTGTGAGGTGGGTGTCCTTCGAGGAAAGTTTCCTGTTCGATTGGCTGATATTTTTCTAGGGCTTTTGTCACGGTGACACATGCTTTGAGTACCAAATTCGGAGGCCCACAGACCGGATAATCTTTGATAGCAACGGCAGTACGTATTTTCCAGGGCTCGGCACCTCATTAAATTCCACACTCGGGTTGAGCTGACCATCCAATTCATTTCTTAGTGGGTATCACTCAGGTGTTTCGACAGCTACTGGCTCCGTGGGTATGGACTCCAAATTCTCAGCGGAAAGCAGTGCTGTAAAGAGTGACCTGAACCGATCAATATTGGAGAAAAATGTAACGGAGTGAAGTTTGAAGAAACACATTCATCTGGTTGACATTGGAATTACGCGAAAGTAAGAGATGAAAGAGATGAGCGGAGATGAAGCCTAAAATGTACGGTCACTTGACTTCTATCCAACCCTGTATTTTGACGCATATCACTCTTGAGACGTGTAGACATGTGCACTTCGTCAGACGGGGGGGGGTTGCAAAGGTTTGTTAAATTAGTACACCCTATACATCTTTTCGTAACCAGTGGAATCCACAGCAGGTGCCCTGGACACCTGAATTTGATCGCTGACACACGGACCTCATGAAAAATTCTTCATGAGGGTATCAACATTGCATGGATGCTCAATGCTTTATTGCACATTATTGTATTTTTTGTAGTGCTGTCAAGGATACGAGCCTGCAAACCCAACTTGATTCACATGGGATTAGGATCTGATTAGGATCTATGCTGTTACACGCAGCTCCTATATGTCCTACGACCACAAAAGGCACACTGATACAGCATCGAGGACTCGCTCATGGATGCTGAAATGACCCTTGTCTCTGTGAAAGGGGTAAACAGAGTAGTAGATGAGTGAGACAGCTATGATGAAACTCCGAAGCAAAGTCACGTGGGAATTTCGGAACGGACCACTTAGACTTGTCTACAACAAGTCCTCCGGTCCTCCGTGGAACAATCACAAGTTCATCTTCAACTTTGGAGCCAAATGTCTGTTATTCTATTATTTGTCGCTGCTCGAGCTGGTGACTATGTCTATATGATTTTTAAAACGTCGTTCTGGGAGAATCAGGTTATCTAAGGCTGCTGCCTTATTTACGAACCGCAGTGAAAGCAATACCTTTCCCAAGACCTCATGATCATATTGATCATATTTCGTGCATTTATTCTTATACTCGGCCCGGTTGGATAATGTCCATGTATCAAGATAACAGTATGTTGGTATCGACCCAGTCATGCCAGACGAATGATGGTCGACTTTGAATCTAGTGGTTAACCATAATCTGGACACATAGCTCATCAGTCTGCCATTTTCACGATCAATTTTCCGATGTCTTTCTGTGCAATACTTTTGAAAATCTCTTCTAAACTCTATATCTGGAATCCATGTCAAAAAATAGACAGCTCTGCAACTCCGACTCTTAATCCACAGGTTATCCTCATCAGGTGGTGTTATCATCATATGTGCCGAGGATGCGTGGTCCCCAGAAGTGACTTCTTCATATGGGTGGCAAGGAAAAACATAAAAGCAGTCTGTCATTTCTCTTTCCTCCAGCTCTAGGTATTTCAACGTCAACCATGAAAAATCAGAATTTTCTGGGAAATTCTTCTTTGGACAAAAGAAACGTTGATACGAAGATAGAAGATGTTCTCGGCAAGGGTTCTATCAATTTACGTCTTGGAGACGAGGCGCTTCGACTTGTTGACGCAGAGAAGATAGTCGAGTTTGACGAAGAGTACAATTTAAGGTTGTGTAAGAGGCTAGTGCGTGTCAGTACTTATATTTTACACTTGTTTCCCTATTGGTTAGGATTGGGTTATACCTCCAATCTGTGCTTCTGTGTACTTTTCGCAATATTTGTGGGTTACTTCTTGGTACCTGTCGGGTCAGATCTCATGATTACAGGGACAAGACATCGTTAAATTACGCAAGGTACCCATTCATTGTTCTTGTGTAAGACATGCTGAACAGTATCCAGTATAATGGGTTTTCCGATAATCGGCCAAGTCAGTCTTTCTTCACCTATCATAGCCATATATCGAGCGAGATTTCAGCATTATAATCTTGCATCAATGGCGTTCTATCTGGGTAAACTTTTCATTCTGAATAGTTGTTTCCTTCTTATGACCATCTAGGATATCTCACATGGGAGTTCCCAACGACCTATATCGCGCAGAAGTCACGAGTTGCCAAATACCTTGGTTGATCCTCCTTCCCAGCTCTCAAATTCACTAACTGGTCAGGTGCACAGGAGCTAACATAGTACTTTGGGGTATTATTCTTATGCTCCATTCTGTCGCCAATTCTTTCGGAGCATTCTTTGCTTTACGTTTCCTACTCGGTACTTTTGATCTCTATCTACTGGATAGCTATCTCAAAGCATGCAGGAATGTGTGAATCATGTGTTGCTCCTATTCTGATCTTGATAATATCGATGTTCTACAAAAAGAACGAGCATGCAAGGCGCATCTCGTGGTTTTATGTCATGGTGAACACCATTAATCTATTGAAATCAGTCCAGTAATTAACCTTGCACACAGAATGGTTTGACCATGGTCTTTGGAGGGTTCGTTGCCTATGTACGTACTATAGGCATCCGTTAACTGATTCTAGATACTCAAAATTGCTTTTTTGTACGCCATGAAGGGAATTTCTTTCTATGATGACCACAGAATTGCCTCTTGGAAGATCATTTACATATTGCTCGGTGGCTTGGCAACCGTGGTTGGAATCGGGGTGCTTATTTGGTTGCCTGACTCACCACTGCATGCGCATTTTCTCACATACGAGGAGCGGACGGCCGTGTTAGAGAGAGTCCGTGATGACCAGGTTGGAATTGAAAACAAATTGCTCAAGTCGTATCAAATTAAGGAGGCATTTCTTGACATTCGAACTTGGCTTATCGTTCTCGCAACATGTCTTGGTGAGTTATCTCTTGTATACAGCTGTCCCCTCTGACGGTGGCTTAGCTAGCGTGCCCAATGGTGGTCTCACCAACTGTAAGAATTCTTCGCTACCAGGATGAACAATATTGAGTCTTTGCAGTTAGCAATATCATTATTAAGAACTTTGGATATACGTAAGTGTTGACAGTAGGGAAAAAATGTTCAAGTCAATGAATCGATCCTAGAACCAAGCAGACGCTGATTTTATCTACACCAGGGGGCGTTGTTTCAGCGGCCATGACGCTTTTTTGTGGTTGGTACTCGGATAGGAAGGTAAGGGTTAGATCGCTTGTCTTCAAGAGTGTTATGATGGCTAGAGATAATAAGAACGAACGGATGATTCCCATTGTAATTGCCAACTTGCCAACCATCCTGGGCACAGGTCAGCTTGAAAATATATTCGTGGAGAAGTTACTGATCATTCAAAAGCACTTTTGATTGGTTTCAACGACACTGGGCAGAAGGGGATCTTGCTGTTTGGTATAAATCCCATTTTTTTTTTACAATTTTACAGAAGCTGATATATTTTTTGGTAGCTATCTATCTCAGCAACTCTTATGGTAGCTCATTATCGACCATCTACGCCTACAACGCGAGTAATACGAGTGGTCATACAAAAAAGAGCACAGCAAATTCTATAACCCTAGTCGCGTTTAGTGTCGGAAACATCATCGGCGCGGAGATATTCCAGCCAAAGGACGCTCCGAGCTATATCCCAGGAAAAGTGACCATTTTGGTTCTTTTCTCCATGCAGCTAGTTGTCGTACTCCTTCTACGTTGGGTCAACCAACGCATGAACAAGAGAAAACTAGCGCGCATCGAGTCCATCAAGAGGCAGCATGACTGGACTGATGAGGATATACGGAGGGAGAAGAACAAACATGCATTCGCCGATTTGACAGATAAAGAGTGAGTCTGTCATCCTCAATTACCTAGAATACACGACTCATGTTTCATACCATAGGAATCCGTATTTTCTGTATAGTCCTTGAATGCTAGTTCTTGCTAAAAACCGAATTAATCTGTGTCTAACATTTGTCGGAGTCAAAATTAACCGGAGGAATCAAAACCAGATAGACAACGATGGAGCACGGGAATTTATTCATGTATTCAGTATTGTAACCGGAACATAAATTGAAAACTGTATTGTTTGGTATCGGGATCCCAGTGCGACCAATTCCAATACCCCGCATCATCAGTTTCATCCTCAATTTCCCGGGCAGGAATGCGAAATGCAATAGTCTCATATGGTTCTGCTGCAACCTATGCTGCATGAGTACATACTTTTGAGAGCTAGAGAATACACACAATGAGATATTGATAGGCCTTGTTGGGTGGCTCTCGTTTCTGTTCCCAAGCACTCATGAACCGTCTTCGAGGTACTACACCCTCTTTGATTTGCGGAAGATGCACCTGCACCATCATGCCCTCTTTCCCAGTGTCCCTATCTCGAACCTTTGTAACACGATAACCAGGCCTACCAATTTTCAGAAAGACTTTTCTCTGCACGTTGCTTTGTGTCGGTGCAACCATTAGTTGTGTTTCTTTCGCATCGCGAGCGGCACGTCTGGCGAGGTTTGTTTGATGTTTTTTTCCCTGGGTGTGGGCAAGATAAGAGCCTTCATTGGTGTGCAATGTCAAGCACAAGCGACATTCATAAGAGCCAATGTGATTCCGCAAGATATATGGATCCTGAAGGCGATTGAGACTCAGAGTGACAGAAAAAGTATAAAAAAACCTTCGCTAAATCGATAGTCTCTAATGCAAGCTTTCTCAACCGCTCACGCCGATCTACGTTCGTTTCTGAGGCCCCTGCAACACCTCCACCACCAAATTTTGACCCAACACGATTCTGTTGAATTTGAATTGCCGTTTCTCATTAGAATTTCACTAGTACAAACCTGGTAGTCTAATGTACACGTAAGTCAAAGCTGAGAGATGAGAGGTAATCACAAACCCATAACAGATAGTTGGGATGAGTAGAAGTATGATGCAAGCCCTGGTGCAAGGGAATTGCTAGAGATGGGGGTCTGTGTGATTATATAAGCCCTGGATAAGTATTAAAAATGATGATAAGCCTATATTAGTCTAATTTAATTATCAGAATAACATAGAGGGTATGCCCTCGAAGTCCTTGTTTGGCCAATTGTATTACATTTTGAACATCGGCTTAGAGGATTATGCTGGGTCACTTAAACTTGATCCTCAAAGCAACTAGGCTCTTGCTTTGTACTTGATCTTGGGAGTGAACTTTGAGCCATATTACGATTGGTTCAATCCATTGACAAGGCTTGAGAAGAAACTCTGGAGCTCCATTCCATCTTCAATGCCAATTTGAGTGAAAATGGCTGAGAAGAAGAGCCTTGCATTGAAGAGCATCTAATGCACCTAATACAATTGACATGCTCCCTGACTGCTGATGTAAGCCAAGCAAACATCTGAGATCCAGATCAACACAAAAAATATCAATTCCTGGTTTCAGTGTGCTCACCCCTGTGTCTGCACATAGGTATGGCCGTTCTGAAACGACCTCTTGATGAAGCGTCTTTGAATCATAGATCTAAGAAGGCTAAAACAACTATTAGGGGAGCGAAGGCCGAAATACCGAGTGCCCTTGTAGCAGATGAAGTAGATTTTCCCCGAGGTGGTGGGACAGTGTTTACTCCGCTAGAGGTTAAAGCCATCCGAGCCGAAGCAGTGAAAGAAGCAGATGAGGTGCTCTTCAAGGTATGCATTGTTCAACGCAGTTGAACGAGGACTCAAGGTTCTTTGCAGGAAACCAAGGGGGAGAAGGGACATAAAAAGAAGTCAAAAAATGTGGTTAACAAAGAAAGTACAAGGTCATCTGAGAGGTTGGAGCTCCCGCGTATTGAGCACCTGAATTACAAAGTGAGCTCAGTTTCTTTCTTCCAGTACAAGTCAATAATTTTTTGTGTATTAGCGGGTCTTCATCGGGATGAAGATTTTTGGTCAAATTGTATCCATCATGCCTCTCGGATTGATTATTTCTCTCCCAAACCAACTTTATGGTCATGTTCCAGTAACTCAAATATCCGCTCAGTTCACTGCTCTTCTGGAACATTTCGATGCTCAGGATGATATCAATGTGGATGAGTCTGATGAGGACAGGGAGGAACTACAAGCGCCCGATATCCTTGAGATGTTTCGTGTGGGCCAGTATGTGCGAACTGTTGTCATGGATGTCCATCCAGCTGGGGTTAGTGATATGAATGCGTTCAGGAAGTCGAGAGACGATCTGGTGAAGGCAAGCAAACGAGTGGAACTTAGTTTGGTTCCAGAGAAAGTGAACGCTGGGGTCCAGAAGGCTGATCTCAGAGGAGGGTTTGTGAGTATAACCGAATTAAATCCTGAATTTGGCCTCAACTTGGAACTAGACATTATCTGCTGCCATCAAAAGTATCGAAGATCATGGCTACAATCTTGATATCGGTGTCCCAGATGTGTCTGGTTTCCTCGCGTTTGAGGGGTCCGAATCTAAGTTCAGCATAGGACAAACTATTGATATCGTTGTCATCAAACTTTCTAGTAATGGCCGAGTGTGCAGCGTCAGCGATAATAGTGAGAAGCAATCCAATTCCTTCGTACGTTTGTTGTTTCTTCTGTAGTGTTGGAGTTCATCTTCTCTTGCAGTTTTCTGAGATCTCTTCTGTGAACTCCATCCTTCCGGGTGCTCTTGCTCAGTGCCTCATAACATCAGTTAAACCAGATGGAATCAACCTGCAAGTCGCTGGATTCTTTGATGGAACTGTAGATTTATTTCACCTTCCTCAAAAATTATTTAAGGCTGGCAAAAAAGTCAAGGCCCGAGTTATCTATAACTACTCAACGTCGCCTCCCAAGTTTGCACTAGCATTGTCAGAGCATGTGGTCCACCTACGACCCCGACTGGTTTCTTGCGATGGAGAAGAGAAGATTCTGCAAGAAGCCTACCCGATTGGTACTGTCCTTGACGTAAAAGTACTTCGTGTTGAGAAGGAACGCGGCCTCATTGTCAAAGTAGGAGACCAGGAGGGATTTGTTCATGTCTGTTGTCATTTCAACCTCTATGCATTGATCTTGATGTCTAATTAGATTTCCCACCTCTCTGACGACCATGTTCCTTCTCTCACATCCACAGGTCCTTGGAAGCCTGAGGCAATACACCGGGCTCGTGTTACCGGGTTCTTTGCATTTGATGGTTTGTTGCAGTTGTCTCTCAAGTCTTCCGTCTTAGAGCAGAAGTATATCCAAGTCTCTGACGTGGAGGTTGGAGAGGTTGTTAAAGGCACAATCAAAAAGTTGTCTGATTCTGCACTCTTTGTGGCATTGTCCGGCAACGTTGATGGTGTAGTTTGGCCCAATCATTATGCCGATATACAATTGAAGTATCCTGCGAAACGATTCAAGGTTGGGGCTAGTATCAAGTGCAAGGTAAGGGGTTTTTTCAGGCTGGATGAGGATGACTTACATGTTGAAAGGTTCTTGTCGTTGATCCCGAGAGAAAACGCATATATCTCACATTGAAGAAAACACTCCTAGACTCTAAACTATCCATTCTTTCGGATTTCAATCAGGTCCGAGTGGGCATCCTGGCACATGCAGTTGTTTTCAAGGTTCATGAGAAGTACCTCTTGATCGAGTTTTACAATAACTTGAAAGCCATAGTTCCCTTTAAAGAAGTCAGGTTTGTAAGAAAAATCGTTTTTATAGTTGCAGCATTGATTTTCCTGAATAGCGAAACCCCTGTTGTCAATCTTGCAGAGACTTTCCCCATTGGCAAGGTTGTCAAAGTCCGCATAGTGATTGTAGAACAGGAACAATCGCGTATCATTGCAAGCATTCGCCAAGCCTCTCACGACTTTGACTCGGCAGCAACTGATATTAGTGAAGTTGAAGTCGGTAACATTACTGGGGGAGCAATCAAAGAGATCCACAAAGATCACGCCATTCTACTCCTCGAACCTACGCGGATCCGGGCACTGCTAAGTCTCAAAAATTTAGCCAACCATCGAAGTATAAGTCTTCCACAGCTGAAGAATGAGCTTAAAATTGGCGAAATGCTTTCCGAACTTGTTGTCGTTGCCAAGAACCCGGAAAAAAATGTTGTGATAATCGCCCATGCACCTCAGACAAAGGCTACTTTACCTAGCAAGAATTCTTTGACAATCGATTCTGTCACTGTCGGTCAAATTGTTGGTGGACGTGTCACTCGACATGTCCATTGCGGTACTCTTGTCAAAGTCACCACTCATATGGGGGGTATCATACATCCCACAGATATCTCTGATAACTTTGACGCCAGTAATCCCTATCTTGCCATCGATTCCCTTGTGAAAGCCGCAATTGTGGATGTGGACAAGGACAGGAGACAAGTCACTCTTTCGACAAGGCAGTCGAGGGTCCGCCCGGATCAGGCAGTACAGATTATAGATAGGGAAATCAGCCAAGTCTCTGATTTGGCTGTTGGCGATACGGTCAGAGGTTTTATCAAAAATGTCGTTGAACATGGGTTATTCGTCACTATCGGGCGGAACGTTGATGCTCGTGTGCAAATACGCGAACTTTTTGATGAAGTGAGTTCCTCAAATAATCATTCTGATGGTTTTCTCCTGATATCTATAGTTTGTCAAGGACTGGAAGCCGCGATTTCATACGAACCAGCTGGTCAAGGGCCGTATCCTGAGGTACGGACTCTGATTTCTGTCCTCATCAAGTTATTAAGAAAACCCCCCAGTGTGGATATGGAATATAAAAAAGTAGAGCTCACATTGCGCTCTGGAGATCTTCGTGAACGTGATAGTCAGGTCAAGCGCTTGCCATCAGATCTTCGTGAAGGTGAAAAGATTGATGGTACTGTCAAGCGGATTGAAGAATATGGTATTTTCATTCAGATAGAGGGTAGTAAATTCATTGGGTTGTGTCATAAATCTGAGGCGAGTGGTAGCATAAATCATTTTCAGCGACCCACTCAATTTGATGTAGCTTTCGGATAACAAAAATGCTGATGTCAGTGCTGCCCTTCAAAATTTCCGTGAAGGCGACCATGTCAAGGCCATTGTCATTGGTGTAAATGGAAAACGCATCTCATTCAGCTTGAAGCCGTCGCTTTTTTTCCAAGAGGAGAAAGATGAGAGAGAGTCTGATCATGAGAGTGACGAAGCATCAAGTCCAGTTAGATCAGTAGATGGGCCCATAATGGAGGACGACGAGGTTGGTGGGGATGAGAACGACGAGATGAGATCGACCAGAGAAGAAGGAGATGAAGACGAAGATGCAATGGAGGTTGACGAAAGAGCCACAATCCAGCCCTTTCATCGCTCCGAAGAACCAAGGAAGAACCTTGGGAGTTCAACAATGCCAGCGCCCATTTTGTCCTTGAGCCGTGGGTTTGAATGGTATGGTCCGAGTGAACCGGCCGAGGTAGAAGAGGATCTGTCGGACAGTGAAGGTGAGAGCGATAGGGATGACCAATCTCGCAAAAAGAAGAGAAAGAAGCGCAAGAAGATCGAGGAAGATCTGACAGCGGAGCTCCATACCAAAGTTCCTGAATCAAATGCCGATTTTGAACGAATACTTCTTGGATCGCCTGATTCATCCTACGTGTGGATACAATATATGTCATTCCAACTCCAGATCTCTGAAATAGACAAAGCCCGTGAAATTGGCAGGAGGGCTTTTAAGACAATCAACTTCCGCGAAGAGCAAGAACGTTTGAACGTCTGGATCGCACTCCTTAATCTGGAAAATGTGTATGGTACCGATGACTCCCTAGACGCAATTTTCAAGGAGGCAGCCAGGGCCAATGACTCGAAAACAATCTATCTCCGGCTGGCATCTATCCTTGAGCAGTCAGAAAAGCACGACAAGGCTGTTGAGCAATACAAGAAAACGTGCAAGAAGTTTGGTGCAAGTTCGAAAGTCTGGGCGATGTTCGCCGAATTCTATCTCAAGGCAGGTAATCTCGAGGAAGCGAGGAAACTGCTGCCTCGTAGTTTCCAAAGCCTTGAAAAGCGCAAGCGTAGGTTTTTTTTGACTCCTTCGCAAGCAGATTGATTTATTAGAACTGATACCCTTAGACATCAAGACGGCATCCAAATTTGCACAGCTAGAGTACAAGCATGGCGACTTTGAACGTGGTAGAACAATCTTCGAAGGCATTGTGGATTCTCATTCTAAGCGTTGGGACATCTGGTCAGTATATATCGACATGGAAGCTGGCCAGAAGAATATTCAGGCTATCAGGTAATTCTTCCATGGCTTACAAAATTCATACGATGCTCACCATCCCTTTCAGGAACCTCTTGGATCGTATATTAGCTTTCAAAATGACCAGTCACAAAGCTAAGTGAGTTTATCAAACATATATATATATATATATCAACTCTAATCACTTGCTGCTCAAGGTCGTTCTTCAAGAAATGGCTTGAACTCGAACGAAAGATTGGTGATCAGGAGGGTGCCGAGGCAGTCAAACAAAAGGCTATCGAATGGACTCAGAGGATAGCAAACAATGCATCGTAATTATAATTATAGCGAGATTCGGTTAATACCAATATCACCGTGAGCTGCTTCGTAAAAAAAAGAAAAAAAAGAGTATATCTGTAAGATGGGGAAAATCGCGGGACCATGATACTGGACAGACAGCATAAAAAAAAGTATACAAAGGAACGCGAAATCCAAGCGAATGTCTGATACCAAAAAATAAAAAGGGTTATTGGCAATCAAAAAAAGGAATTGCTGTTGGGGTATATGCAAAGAAGGATACATAGATCAGCATAAAGTGAATGTGAAGAAAGGAAGGGGATTTTGAGACTTATGCTCGTGGTGTGAGAGCAGAGCCGGGATCATTACCCATTTCACTCGATTGTTTTCGATGGTTCAATGAGCTTGTTGGAGCAAGCATATGCTGCCGCCAATCATCTAGCTCGTTCGAAAAATTATCGTACGCCAAACGGTCTGTACTTGACGTACTCGCTCGTCGGCCCGAAATTCCAGAAACGGGCCGAGCACTGAGATCTGGACGATCGACGTCGAGAAGGAGTTCAATCTTACGCGAGAGCTGTTCATTTTCTCTCCTAAGATTAGCATTTTCGTTGTTCAGCTTCTCCAGCATCGTTTCACTGTAGCCACCGCGAGCAATGACAAGGGAATTTTTGAGCCTCTCGACATCAAATTGAAGCTCCTCAACTTGATTGAGGCGGTCGTCAGACTCACGCTGCGACGCAACGAGCTTGTCACGAACAACTTTACTGTCCTTCTCCAAAGTCTCGATGCGTACGCGAAGATCTGTGTTTTCAGAGCGAAAACGCTGCATTTGCCGTTGAGCTTCAATGACCTGTCTCGATAATTCATCTTCTGATGGTGTTGTCCTGCCGTTGACGCTACGCATAGGTCGTCCACTTCTGGCGACCTCAAGGTCTATCGAGAGCTGAGCATTGGCAGATGTTTGTTTGGTCAATTCCTCGCGTGTCTTCCTCAACACTTTCTCAGTGCTCCTAAAAGTAACCATGGATCAAAAATTTTCGTCAAAAGCCCTTGAGTGAAACTTACTTGACATAGCGCACAGCAAGACGATAATCTTCCTCCATTTGTCTAATCTTTGCTCCATGATTCTGCTCTGCGTCAGCCAACTTCCGTTCTGCCACCTGAATACGATAATCCATATCACTATCACTCAACCCATTCCTGGAATTCGATCGCACTCGATCTAGTTCGCTTGTCAACAAATTGACCTGGGCTTCTACATCTCTCGTCCTTCTCAATACCTGAGCCAACTCCTTTTCTGTATTCTCTTGCTGTCTCGTCTTATTCGCCAGCTTGGTCTCAAGATCCACAACGACAAGTGGAGGTGAAGCATGAGCTTGAGATGATTGCAGGTCGTCCTCATCTACAGTGATACCCTGCTCGTTAAGATAGTTCCTGAGTGCATGGAGTTTCATGCTCAAAAACAGTGCCTCCTTCGTCTTTTCTTGCAAAGATGTCTCCCTCTCGGAGAGATTCTTTCGAAGCTTGCCTGCATCTGCCAAATTAAGTGACAACTGACTCCGAAGGTTCACAATGAGTGCCCTTGACGACATATGTTCCGTCTTTTGTTCTAGAACTTGTTGCTTCTCTTCTTCCCATTGACGATATGCATCATCAACTTTATCATCAGCCTCTTTCACCCTCAACCTCAAACTCTGGACTTCTGCCTCCAAAGCCAACACCTTGGCATCATATCCACGCGCCACCCTATCCTCGTCTGCTTTCATATCTCTATGCGTATCCAGCAACTGTCCGAGACTTCCAGTTGTGAATGCTCGAAGTGCATCAGCCTCTTCACGAGATTTGGCCCATGAAAGCTCGACGTCGGACAACCTCGTACGAGCGGTATCTGCCTCAGTTGTCAACGTCTCAATCTCACCCTTCATTCCCGCCATAGTATGCTCAAGATCTTTAATCTGGTCCAATGCTGCCTGATATTGCGTGTCCAACCCCTCCGCGCGCGCGGAAGCAGCATGTAAAGCGTCTCTCGCCTGCTCAAGCGCTCGAATATGCTGTTCCTTCGTTCGCATTAGTTCGTCGACCTGGGATCTTAGCGTTACTTCATCTGCATCTTTCTGCTCCAGTAATGAACTCTGTGCTACACTTCGGTCGGTATGTTCACGATGCTTGTACTCCAAGATCCTGTACTTCTCCTGAAGTTCGGCATGTGATTGCACAGTGCGTTTATGCGCTTCTTCCATCATGTCCGCACGTTTGAGAGCGTCATCAATACGGACTTCAGCTTGTTGGAGAAGTGATGTCTGGAGAGCAAGTGATTCGTTGAGTTCACTAATTTTACGATCTTGTGTCCACCTTTCACTCATGAGATTGGTCATGTTTTGCTCGAGGAAGGCGATGCGATCGCGTTCTATTCGTGATACCTCAGCGTCACTGTTGATTTCAATGGCAGCGAGTTTGGAGCGGTAATATGCAGCTTCTTGCGCTGCACTGCTTTTGAGACGCTCAGCCTCGGCGATGTATTTTGAAGTCTGCTGAGCTTGCTCAGCCATGACAACCTAGTAAAAAAAACATTAGCGTCTCACCCAATCCAGCCGGGAATCACCTCACCTGCACGTCAGCCCTGAACTGTTTAAATTTGAATAACAACTCGGCTCGATCATGTCCCTCGAGGCCACCAACTCCACCGATAGCCAGATCTGGACTCCCCTGTCTATCCGACAACACGTATCCTGCCTTTGCTGCCCTCAATAATGCCTCCTTCATCCAAGACATCTGTCTCTTCAAGCCATCCAACTCAAAATCCTTTGCCTTCAAATCCTTGACTAGATCTGCAGCAACGCTACTTACAGATCCAGTCCCAGCCCCGCTGCCACTACGCGGAGGAAAGCTGCCATTTAACGCAAGTGATGACCCATTTTGTGATGCGAGATAACTGACAACAGGTGAAGTGCGCCCCGTGTTGGCCAACACTGCTGGGGACGTGCGTCCTGTGACAGCAGGAATGGCAGGTGATCCACGCCCTGCAGCAGCGACGCCGTTCATACCCATCGAAACACCAACCATGTTTGGTGGCTGTCTTGGCTCGTAAAGTTCACCATTGGGCGACACAGTACGACTGGCCGAACCACTTGGAGGACTTTTGGCACGCTGGGCTTGTTGACGAACCTGGTCTGGAGACACCCCACGATCGCGATGTTGGGAATACGAAAGAGAATCTATAGTTCCAGCTTCAACACTGCCTTCGGTGCTTTCGTCTTCTCGCCGAGGTCGCATTGGGCTTTTGCCCTTGTTATTGGTTCCAAAAGCTTGTTGCACAATACCGTTCGGCCGAACGTTGGCCGTAGGTGAGATAGCCCTTCGAGGATCTTCCAGTTGATTGATAGGGGCTGTTGGTGGTGACATAGGTCGTCCATTGGGTAGAGGAACTTGAATTGTTTGAGAGGCTAAGGACTTCAGCTCAGAGGTTGGTGCGTCGGGAGGAGGATATTTGATAAGCTCTGTGGATGGGGTATCAGAAAACTGTGCTCAGAGTTTCGTGAGGTCAAAGACACTGAGGCACTGACTAGATTCAAGGACATGAATAAAATCCGAATCTTCATCTCTAGATGGTACAGATGATTCTCCGCCAAGCACGAAAACTTTGCTACCCATCGCTGCCATAGCATGACCCGATCGACCACTTGGAGTGGGACCCATGTTCTCGAACCTGAACCATCGTTGCTCTACATGACAGATAATCAACGATGACTGATTATAAGATTGAATCAGAACATACTGGTGATCTTGAATGCTGCAAGGTCACCCAAGTCTTTGCCATCGATACCTCGGCCACCAAAGACATAGATCACATCATCTACGATAGCAGCAGCATGACCTTCCCGTGGCGAGGGGATATGACCTATACATTGCAGCTCAGTCCATTTCCGACTCTTGAGATCGAAGGACCAAATATCATTATAATGATACTGTCCGTCTGTACCACCAAATCTAGTCCAACTGTCAGGCTGCTCAAATCAGAGTAGTAATTAAGTTGAACATACATGATCAATCGGTCTTGATGCGGAACGCAGATATGGCCCGTGCGCGGAGCAGGCCGTTCCTGAGCAGTAGGTTCAAACAATTCCCAAACAGCCCTGGTCCGCACTAAACCCAATATGAGCAAGAAGCAGAAGTCAGGGTCTGTACATACAGGTATTGAGATCAAATGCCCAGATATCGTCCAGGAACAGCCCATCAACTTGACCTCCAAAAACAAAGAACGTTGTGCCAACAATGGCAACTGCATGACCATACCGGCCAATAGGGGCCTGACCATGGACTGTGACCCTGGTCCAATCACGGGAGACTGGGATATGAATGTGAAGATTCAATGAGATCAAGTTGCACAAGTTTTCAAAAAACACATACCGAGATTGAGTAGGTATAACCCATTGTCGTGAGGTTCATTCCCGCGACTGGAGACGTCTGTTTTGGTGTCACCGCCCCAAACGATAAGAACATTGCTGATTATGGAACTTGTATGTCCTACTCGAGAACTCGGGACCTCACCACCACATTGGAGCACCGCGGCAGTGTTATCCTTTGTCGAATAAAGGTAGAGATCATTCCGTGCAGACTCCCTTACGAGACCACCAAAGATATAGAGATCACCACTCGCCGTTGTTGTAGCAGGTAAGGCATGACCATAACGAGGGAAGGGTGAAGGGGAAGGGACAGTGGGAACAAGGGTATCGTCAGGCTTCAAACTTGGGGGAAGAAGAGTCAG
>Ga0153987_1000070_pt1 | contig 34188 bp, 46 predicted proteins | sample TSNC071MetaG_FD_102279 | JGI IMG/M metagenome (GOLD analysis project Ga0153987, IMG submission 102279) | Attine ant fungus gardens microbial communities from North Carolina, USA - TSNC071 MetaG | ecosystem: Host-associated > Fungi > Mycelium > Unclassified | place: USA: North Carolina, William B...
ATTCTGGGGGTTTTATGGGTTATTCGCGTCGATCTAGATACTGATATGGCAATCAGTCTATCATTTATAATTTATTGAATTTCGCTCAAGGAATTCGTGCTGACTTGACTCACAAATGGTTTGTACAAAGTGTAAGAAAGTGAGTCATGAACTCATTCCAACTATCACAATATGGGAGACACTTAAATGTCAAGCCGAAATTTGAGAAAATGTATTATACATCAAGTGCGATTAACTAGACAAATGATAATATCATCTGTGTTAACATCCTCAGTGGGACATTGCTAGTTCACGGGCTGCTGTCCAGAGTTCAATCTGACGCACAATCATGGATACAGATTCCAGCACATCTTGACGGGCCATGATCTGGTCAGGACTATCCTGAACAACTTCCCAAAGAACTGATACGTTGACTTCGACCTGTGAAACTACTCAGCAGGAGGATGATGAACAAGGCCTGTGGTCCCGACCTGTTTTGAGAGCTTCTCAAGTGCATTCTCGAGCCGTTCTCCGACAACATTTGCGATATTGTCTAATTGCTCCAAGATGGCATCTGCTCCGCCTTCGAAAATGTCACTTTTGCGCTCAGCAATGTAAGATCGAAAGACGGCCTAGTAATCTATTCAGAATGAGATTTTTGGCCATCGCAGTGAACTTCTGAACCTTCTGTCGAGCCACACTCCCAATTCCTCGTTCTTCCATAGCCTGGTCATAACCACTAATCAACTGACTCCGGACATGGGGTGACATACACCGTGAAACTTCTTTTTGCTGGGCAGTAAGTATCTTTTGGACCACATCAATAATTGTACGCAGTGTTTCAGAGGCCTGTGCGAGACTCATTTCAGCTTGGATCTTGATGCGATCCTTGAGTCCGGGAGCCGCAGTATTTTCGATATCAATTAGAAGTTTATTTACGGTTGATACGACAGCAATTCCAAATGGTCCCATCAAGTCGGTTTCAAAAACTTTAGCCCAAGAGCTGGCGATGTTCCGGGTGAATGGCAGCGTCAAGTCCTCATTAAGATCGCGCCTCCATTCTCCGTGACGACGAAGAGCTATGGTGTACGCGTAAGAATTGAGTCTATTGAGGCAGAACAAGCTACGAACTTGCACGGTATGTGGACCAATGCATGCTGGAGCTGAATTCGTCAACTGTCTGGACAGCAGCATCCGTGGCCTGTGTAGTCCAGTAAACCAACAAAGCAATCAACCAATTTGGATAAAATCCCACATTCGTTGCTCCAACACGACATTTTTCTTCCAGGCCATCCTTGAAGTGTGCTTTCATGTTCTCCACGCAATTATCAATGACATTGATAAAATGCTAAAGTTCTGCATTCAACAGCTGATAATTCAAAATAATTGATTTCAGACCTGGACAAGTTGCACTGCCATGCCGTTCATATTCACAGTCTCGCCATGAATATTGTTAGATTCCCACTTCTGGCGAAGGTATCCACGATCTGCGACCGTGACTTCAGTCATACCGTGAATATAGGATTCAACACTAGTAACAAAGGTCTTGAGTTGAGTGAAGAGGTTTCGAGCAGAACGTTCGCGTGATGCAGCAGTAAGTTGATGGCACCATTGCTGAAGCGCAGGGATACCAGTGTCCTCTGGGTTAGTGAAGCAGGTAGGTTCGCCGTCACCTTTGACTTGACCTAGAGCAGATGATGAATATGGATTGACGAAGGAAGTCCATCTTACCCTTGATTCTGATATAGTCGCGGCTGGAGCAAGTGAACACAGGGAGATTGATCGAGTTGTAGTCTAGTCAAGCATCAAGGCACCGATATGAAAGAACAGGAAACAGGATAATACCCCGAAGATTAACTGTAGGATCAAAATTTTCAGGATCTCGTTCTTCTGCAGCGGCATCTGTGAGCTCAGCAAGTCAGAGGGAAAAATAAATTGCATCCGGAAAATGTCCACCATCTAAATCTTTGAGACCAGTGCGGAAGTCCTCTCTTAAAACATCACGTGAAAACTTCCCGGAACATCAATGAGCAAGTTCAGAGATCAAGTTCATATCAAGTTCATATCTTACCTCAGACCGCTTGAGAGAACAGAACGCGTTTTTGTTTCGTTGTATCTTAGCCAACGATTTCTTAAGCCTAGCAATACTGTCCGAAGCATTTTTCTTCTTCTCTCTGGCATCAGTGAGCTTGGATCGAGTCTCCTTGATTTTCGCCTTCCCTTCTTCTATCTTCGCTTTCAGGTCATCTGCCGTGAGCGTAATAATTTCCTCAGCCTCTTGCTCCGAGTCACTTTCACGGTTTGACTCATCCTCTGATTCACTATCAGCAATATCACTTGACTCAGGAGAATCATCAGAGATGCCAAAATCATCGGTGTTGTCATCGCTATCAGTCGCCATCTTTCGACGTTTGGAAGAACCCGCCTTGTCCATGTCGGTCCGTTTGCGTTTTTTGCTCGCTTTCGCATCGTTCTTCCCAGTCAGGTGAGGAACAAACACCTGGTTGTTTTCAAGAGCTTCAAGATGCTCTTCGTGTACGTTGACAATGTCCCGGATGGATTCAAGTTCTTGGCCGAGAGCTAATAGCTGTTAAATGGAGTGGACTGCTTGAGATGCCAAACTTCGGCAGACCTTTGACATATTTCTGTGCCTCATTTTCTGCCTGTTTCCAGACAGTCAACTCGTCTTCTATATCCTCTATCTGGACTTCTATTTTCTCCAGTTCAGGGTCATCGTGAATGCCGAGTGCCCGAACAATTTCTGAGCAAGAAATGTCATCGCATTTGCTGGCTGAAGGTATGCTAGTAAAAAAAAAAGCACAGTTGATGCGATAGACCTACCAATAAAAGTTATAGTGTGGTCATCATAACTAGTACCGTATAAGCCGTCTAGCCAATTATTGCATCGAAGACTTACTTTCCGTCTGTAAAAAAATGCGAATGGTTGAATCATTTTCGTCCGCTGAGAAAGGAATACCGCGCACCCACTTGACATCAAGTAGATTAGAACAACTTCGAAAGAACAAAACTCAAAGCGCAACTTACTTAGAAGCTGCAGTCTAAAAGCATCGCCAAGCAAATCTATAAAAAAACATGATTCGCAATGAGCAGACTAAAAAGGGGGCGCAAAGCTAACCTCGAGCCGTCTTATCGTCAACAGCCCTTGTGATAGGAGCAAGAACCCAGATACACCTGGCCTTTTTCATATACTCCTTCGCAACGTTATTGCGAGCAGCATTGGCATCAGCGACACCTGGCAAGGTCGGATGAGGGATGACGAGCAGTGCACTATTAACCCAACATACCAGGCAAATCAACCAGAACTGCGCCTGTGGACAGTACTGCTGCTTTGCATCGTACATTGACTTGACGGATCAGGGGCCACAGAGCACATCGGTCATCACCAGGACTTGTCTTGGGTTTATCTATGTTTCTTGGGTGCTGGGCATTCATGACTCGAACAGTGGTCATCAGACTCTGGCTCTTCTCTTTCTCTTTCTCTTTCTCTTTCTCCTTCTTATCTTTCTTGCCTCGACTTTGATCTTTAGAATCGATGTACTTTGCAATTTCTTTGGCAAAGGTGCACGAGTCTTTCGCAGTGATCTTCTTCGTGGTACCAAGGATTTTGGTAATGTCTGATTCAAATGTCAGATGCGTCAATAGATTCATACCTGATCACACACTTTCATCACACGCAATGATCTGATCTGCAGACATATGGACGAGATCTTCTTGAGTGATAGAGGGATAAACGGCATTCATCTACAGTGCTTAGCCATTTCCATGACTCCGATTTTGTAAATCCCCTCACTTTTGACCAAGCAATACCGGCATCGCTTTTAAGGTCGGCACTCCTTTTCAAATTGCCGGTTTCATCAACCATGTCATACAATAGAAGGGTAAGCTCAGACTTCCACTCGGCCAAAGATAAAAATGAGATGTCTGCATCAATTGTAGATTTGGTATGATATCCGATTTCAGTAACAACGGCAGTACACGCTATCAGGCAAGAGTGAGCGGACATAGTACGCTTGATATGAGGACGAACCTCGCATGCCACTTGTAGGAACTACATTATCTACAACAAAATCAGAAACCAGTAATAATTCAATCATAAACAGCACTCACCGTCCAAAATTGCATTCAGAATCGATGACTTGCCAGCGCCAGTGGCTACACAGCTTTCATCAGGGCTAATGTGCCAAGTATCACACGGAAATAACATACCGCCACAAACGGCAATAAGTGTGGTGGGAGTGCTTTGACTTTCAAGACTACGTGGATTTTAGTGATTGGATCGACCATGACAGCAATAATGGACCTTGAAATTTCACGCGCCCAGACCTCTTCTCGAAGCTTGCTACCTAACTTCAAATTTCGCATTCGTACTTCAAGAGTTTGAGTCATCTTTATACCCTCTTCGATAGCAGCCTCAGGAGAATAGGCAATTTCTTCGGCAGATTTATGTTCCTCGAAAAGAGGAGCAAAATAATCCAAGGGACGGACCTGTCCACTGGGGACGACAGACTCTGTCGTCTGCAATGACTGTTTCGTTTCCTCGTTTGTGTCATCAGCCCCCAAAGGATTGGTCGGATAAAGGCACTAGAAAGAAGTGGCATCAACGACAAGTCTGGGATGAAGAAAAAAGTAGTTGACTTTTGCAAGAAATTCGTTCGACTCGGACTTCACGAATTCGGACTTGACACGCATTGGCTCTGAAGGAACAGACCTAAAGGAGCTTGACGGACCCAACGTCACCTGCGTTTCGGTCGGTTCTTTTTTAATTTGGGTCGTCTGGGGGGCATAAGTTACGACATCTTGATAGGTGCATTGACTTACGGAAGATGAAGCATGATTTTCTTCGGACGACATTGTATGGGCGAGGCGCAGGAGAATTGGAGGAGAATTGGAGGAGAATTGGAGGACTTGACGCGTCAAATACTTTTCGCGTCCCGCTTTTTTAGAATGATCAGCCGTACATATGGACATACAATACTTAATTTGATTATGACTCGTTAATCATTTTTGAATCTCCATAAATAAACTATTCTACCCGAATCGGCAACATGACTCGCCTTCCTGCCAGGAATGTTTAGTATCTCTGAGGCACCCAATGCCTAACCAGGTGCCGTGCGACATCTGACTCGATTGTGCTTAAATCTTTGTTCTCGCAGAGTCCGCTTGTACCCAGTAACAGACAACGACCTTCGTCGAAACGCAAAAGGGGACCCGCTGCAAAGCCGTCGAAACCATTTCCTACCGAACTCAAGATAGACTCACTCGACCCGATAGACGAAGGGGAGGTACGATCCGATAGAATGGAGGACCCATCATTACAGTCGCCGAAGGTGTGACAGTCCCACTCTCGCAGTGGAATGGGTTGACCATGCGCCTCTTCAACGTTTCCAACATGGACGTCTGAGCCGCAAATCGGGTATTCATACTCGTAGCCTTCATGATTGACTCCTTCCACGGGGTGCTGGCCACATAGATCAGCCTCAAACATTGAGAGGGGATCCTGCGGTGGATCCAATCCTATATCTTGGGCCAAGTAGGATTCTTCCTCTCGGTCAAGACCATCAGGCACGCTTGGAAAAATATTTTCAAAGTCGAAATCAGATTGAACATCTTCTAATTCATCAAGATGGAAGAGCTCGGCCCCACGATCACGGTCTCTGTTAGAAGTAGGGCTCAGGACAGGATCACTGAAGAGCCAATCCGAACCAATTCCTACACCCTTCAAATGGAATGCCAAATTTCTGTGGATCTCCTCTCCTTCTGGTCTGTTGCAGTTTCTGTCAATGTGTGGCTTGTGGTCCAAGTTGATAGAACCTGTTTGCCTCCCCTCATTCGGGAGAACTCCAGACACAGCAAGGTCAGCATGTGGTTTCTGAATCGTCTCACCAAACGCATGAGCTCTTAAAGATGAAGTACGAGTGAAATATTTTGAGACGATGTCTTTTCCAGGGTTTTGCACATATACCCCCTGAGAAGGAGATTCTGAGGGGCATACCGAAGGAACCGACGAGGGCGTCTCTTGTTCTACCACCGAATGTTGGAACATGTGATTATGATCAGTGGTGTCCTGTTGCTGAATTGATGATTCTTGATCGGTGATACCTTTACCTTTCGTGAATTTCGGCAACCATCGCTCGTGACGGATGTTCAACAAGACAGTGTTGGTTTTTGAGCCTCGGGTAAGGACGGATGAAGACTCCACTGGAAGAACACCATCTTCCTTTTCAATATCCCATATGACTGATTGAGCGTTCTCCGATCTTGAGGAACTTTCCGCTTCATCTTCCGTGACATCATTCTGCAGTATCTTGGTCTTTCGTCGCTTTTGTGCAAGAGGCGCCGTTGAGTTGGTCCGGGCCGACTGCAAAGTACGTCTCTTTGATATCCGTCGCAAAATAACCATGTCCTCAGTGCCCTCCGAGGACATATGAGAAGACTGGGACCTAGAAGGGTCAGGTTCTTTTCCCTGATCATGATGGCACCTCCCGGTAGCTGTTGCTGATTTAAGAAACTCTTCCTCCGAGAATACGAGGTTCTTGTCTTTGAAAGCTGTTATCGATACTGGAAACATGAAAGCAGGGAAATCACCTTTCAGTTTGGAGTGGCTTGGCTGGGCCTGAACAGACGCCTTGCCTTTTCCAAACATTCCGGAACGAAGAGATGGCTTGACCTGGTACTGATCATTAGGACCTCATCAAAATCTTGGAACCTAGAGCTATCTCACTGTCAACCGATTCTTACCGACATTCGTCGCAGTGAAACCATACATCAGTGCTAATCCCGCGGGCATTCTCTTGAATTTCGACTTCTTCTGATGCTGATCACGATCTTCAGTTTGCTTCTTTGGTGCTGCAGGCCTCATGATCTCCCGCCTAGCCCTCTTCTTCTCCCGCCTCTCATACAGACCTATAAATCATGTTAAACACACATTGACGAAAATTAGTAGGAATGGTCAACAAACGTTTCTCCTCATCCGATTGCAGCTCGCGATCTCGTTTTACTCTGTGGTGTCTGCGGGGCGGAAGGTCTTCTTTCGGTAGTATTCTACCCTCAGACTTGGTTTTGACGCGGCCGGAAAAAGGTGAGGGTGGTTTAGAACTCTTCAGATCCTGTACAGTTTTTTTTCGCACAACCACACGTGGCTTGAGTACGGGTGTAGCAAATCCACAGCTTTGAGGATTAGGTGCTTTTGTAGGAGTAGAACTGACAATTTTTTCCTTGGCCTCCCAAGATGTCATGTATGCTCTTCCTTCTGCAGCATGCACCCGCGAGAAGGAACGCAAGCCATTCACAAACTGTAAGACAGCTCGTTGAGTGTCCCGTTTTGGGATTGTTGACAGACATGAAGAAGTTAGGTCAACACGTATTCCAGTTTCCATAGTGATCTGGCGAGAAACTGTCAGGTTCTTGTAAGTAAGCTTGTAAGTTTACTAGCATCTGGCAAGATCCTTTAACAAATATGCAGAGTGGATACGTCATTTCGAAACATGTCATTGACCTGTCATTTCGGGCCGGATAACAATCGGTCGTAATAATCTTCTGTGAAGGCGGACAACTGGAGCAGATTCAGGCATATAATGGGGTTATTACAACACCAGTCAACTGAAAGATACTATTACAAAAAAGTGAAATCCAGCATCAAACTCTTCCAATAGCCTATCTTACAGCCTTTGGACAACAAGAGCAGAAGCAGCACCACCCTGTAAGAAGCATGAATAACAAGGCCCAGCTCAACAGTTCAACACCTACCCCATTGCAAATTCCAGCAGCACCATATTGCCCAGGCTTGAGAGCATGCACAAGGGAAACAATGATACGTGAACCAGAGTTCCCAATGGCATGGCCCAGTGCAACAGCACCACTAGATGTCATGTGAGTGTGAGCGTATTTTTCCTCGTTCCAATTAGCTGAATGAATCAGCAGAGGAGAACATACCCATTAACGTTCATCTTCTCTGGAGGAATGTTAAGAACCTTCTCCGCTATACGGGCGACGACGGAGAAGGCCTCGTTCACTTCGAACAGAGTCATATCGTCGATGGAAAGACCAGCTCGCTGGAGAGCTTTTGGAAGAGCAACAGTGGGAGCATCAGGGAAATCAATGGGATCAACACCAGCATCAGCGTAAGCTATGCTCAAAATGAGGGGATACCAATGATTTCGAGATATAGGCTGTACTTACAGATAATCTTGGCAAGGGGCTTCAAGCCCAATTCTTTGGCCTTCTCAGCAGACGATAGAATCAAAGCTGAGGCACCATCGCTGATAGGCGATGAGTTGGCGGCCGTAATGGTACCATCCTTCTTGAAGGCCGAACGAAGTGTAGGGACCTTGTCGAAGATTACCCTCCTGAACTCTTCATCTTCGCGGACAATAGTGTCGCCTTTCTTGCCTTTGACGGTGATTGGGATGATTTCAGCATCAAACCTCCCAGACTCCCAGGCTCGAGCCGCACGCTTGTAGGATTCAATGGCATGGGCATCCTGGGATTCACGATCGATATTATATTTTACCGCAGCATTTTCTCCACAGTTACCCATAGCAAAGTCATTGTAAACATCCCAGAGACCATCAGTCTCAAGAGAGTCACGAGTTGTAAATTTACCGAACGCGGGATTCTGACGAGGAAGAAGGAAACTAGTGAGATATCAGTAAGATTGATCATGATACAATGTGGCAAACACACGGGGCATTACTCATGCTTTCAAATCCACCGGCAGCCACAACGGAGCTTTGGCCGAGTTGGATGCTTTGAGCAGCCAACATGACCGATTTCATTCCACTTGCACAGACTTTGTTAACTGTAGTGGCATCTGAACTTGACTTGAGGCCTGCACCCAGAGCCACTTGACGAGCGGGTGATTGACCAACACCAGCTTGGACTACATTGCCAAGATAGACCTCTTCAACAAGAGCGGCATCGACATTACCCTTCTCGAGGGCGCCCTTTAGGGCAATAATACCAAGCTGGGGACCCGTGAAGGATTTTAAGGTGCCATTGAAGGACGCAACGGGTGTGCGAACGGCAGAGACTATGACGACTTCAGGAACTTGGGACTAAGTGGAAATTCAATGACTAGGCCTCTAGGTCAGGTGAACGGCAAACCATCATGCGGATTGAACAAGAGATACAAGAACGAGAGATACGAGCTGCAGTTGGTAAACGCGTGAGCAACATTGTTTGATACGAGATTTCGGAAATTCGCGATCCAATCGTACGACAAACGGAGAGAAATGATTTAGAATTGTGGAAGGACAGCTAATACGTGATCAGGAGAGAAATAGAGATGCTAGGCATTATGATCCGTCTTACTTCTGCTCTTGTCCAGGTCTTGACTTTTTATCCACGGTAAAAACCAAAACCAATTCACACCTTGCATGTCATCAATGATCTGACTGTATAATGAATGTCACATTTCATTGGGATATCTACAGATTTAGAACACTACAAACTACCAGAAACCACATTTCTAACCACTGGACTATCTTGACTTCCTCATTCCAATCATCTCGGGCTGTCTCTTGCACTAACTCATCAACAGCTACTGTCGTTTCGCAGGGATGGAAATACCAGCATGGAAAACCCAAGGTCGGATGGTCACCGTGAGAGAGGAAAGGGAAGGTGGACGTGGGAATGGAAAGAGCACAAGAGGACACTTCAACATGCTCCCAAGCATTGACCTTAAAGAGCGAAGTTCTCAAAACTTGTGCGAGTGGAAGAGGCGTTCCACCTATCGTGGATGCTCAGCAGTTGAAAGAAATGCTTTTCAAAAGCAAACCCACTGGAATCACAAAGAAGGAAGTAGAATGTTGGAACCCTGAAAGTTGCGGAGAAAACAACATATTGTTGACAGATAAGCACTTGAGATTCCAGAGATTTCGGCAGGACAGTAGGATCAGCCTCTTCGAACGGCTCATCTTCCCCCACAGACCCATTAAGAGCACAAGGAGGAGCTTCAGGCCGGTGAAAGACGTCGATAACCCGAGACATGAAACCAAGATTTGGATAATTCTGGATTGCCACTCAGACAAGATGCAGAATCCCGAACTCAGAGGCATACGGTATGTTCATGCCAGGCCCATCCTTTGAAAGCAGAATGTGGCGTTGAATCGTTATCGTTATGTTGAGCAATGAATGCCTTGCATACAGCATCAAACTGAGGGCGTGTGAGCATATCTGTGACGATAGCTGAAGTGACATAACGTAACGCCGTGAAAAGCTGTATAGAACATGAAATAAGGTTTGAGCCACACCTGAACAAGACGCGTCCGCAATATTCAAAGAAAGTTCGCCGTTTGGAAGTCATTGTCGCAGACGCTTCCGATACGATATCATGGCTGTAGGAAAGGTCCGCTATGCTTGTTCTTATGTCTGATTAATATGTCTAACTACTCATTCGCTACAGAACAAACGTCTCTCAAAGGGTAAAAAAGGTCTTAAGAAGAAGGTCGTTGACCCCTTCACTCGCAAAGGCAAGTATGTCTTGTTGCAATGTTAATGCATGGGCTTATATTTTCTGAAGACTGGTATGATATCAAGGCACCTTCAATCTTCGATGTTCGAAATGTTGGCAAGACCTTTGTCAACCGATCCGTTGGTTTGAGTACGTATCCAGGATGTTGAGAGTGAGAACATAATTTGATTGTGGTATCTTAGAGAATGCCAATGATTCTCTCCGTGGCCGTATTATCGAGGTTTCGTTAGCTGACCTTAATAACGACGAGGAACAATCCTTCCGCAAAATCAAGCTGCGTATCGACGAGATTCAGGGCAAGAACTGTCTGACCAACTTCCATGGCATGGACTTCACCTCTGACAAGCTCCGCTCCCTCGTCCGCAAATGGCAAACTCTCATCGAAGCCTACGCTGATGTCAAAACCACCGATGGATATCTCCTCCGCCTCTTCGTTATCGGTTTCACAAAACGACGGCCTTCTCAAGTAAAGAAGACTACATACGCACAGTCGGCCCAGGTGCGTGAAATCAGGAAAAAGATGTTCGAGATCATCAACCGCGAGGCGACAAGTTGCGATTTGAAGGAGTTGGTACAAAAATTTGTGCCTGAAGCTATTGGTAGAGAGATTGAGAAGGCCTCAAGGGGTATCTACCCCTTGCAGAATGTCCATGTCTTCAAGGCCAAAATTCTGAAATCACCCAAATTTGATGTCTCTAAACTCCTTGAACTTCATGGTGAATCTACTGATGTACGTTTACACTGCATATGATGATTCTGAGACTGTACTGACCAGCGCAACAGGAGACTGGTACACGGGTAGTCAAGGATTTCAAGGAACCTGTACCCCTCGAATCTGTTTAAACATTTCATGTAGTTGTTCCTCTCCTTGTATCCTCGACCTATGATCTCTGATATGCAACGATGATGCTTTTATCATTCATATATGTATATGCTTTATGGTGTAATACCCAAGGTTTCTCGATTTCTTGATTTGGCAATTGAACCATGCGACAGATCCGATGATATTTCAGTCTGGTCTGGATCTAACATGGCTGATGTTGATTTTTTAAGGCAGAAACTCAAGACCTATCCGGATTTTCCTCTTCAGGTGAAAATAAAGACTTGATTACTTGACCTGCAAAAAGTTTGATCTTATCAGCGTTCATGAATTCAGGGGATTGTTTTCTTGGATATCTTCCCAATCCTGCGCGACCCTTTTGCCCTCGAAACATTAGTCACTCACTTTGTCCACCACATAACCTCACACACTCTTGGGTCTTCGGGTCACTATAAAGTAGATGTCGTCGTTGGCCTCGACGCTCGTGGGTTTCTTTTTGGCCCCATCATCGCCTTGCGATTAGGTGCCGCCTTTGTCCCTGTACGCAAAAAAGGCAAACTGCCTGGAGAATGTATACAAGCAGAGTATGTGAAAGAATATGGCACGGTCAGCCTATCCATCATCTAGTGCGGATAACCTTCTGACTACGTTCACGTCCGTTAGGACCTTTTTGAGATGCAAGCCGATGCTATCAAATCTGGTCAAAACGTAATCGTTATCGACGACTTAATTGCTACCGGTGAATTTAGCTCGTTGATGCAATTCTCGTAACCTTATCCCTTGTGAAGGTGGCTCTGCCAAGGCTGCAGGGGAGCTCGTCAGGAAGCAGGGCGGCAAGGTCCTCGAATATCTCTTCATCATCGAGCTTCTCTTCCTGAAAGCATCTACTAAGCTCGATGCTCCTGTTTACTCTATTGTACAAACCGAGGATTAAACACCTGTACGTAGGGCGGGTCATACTATATGTGCCTAGACCAACAATCGGGTATTTAGCAATGGGTGGCCATTAATATACAATATCCGTGAATTTGTGGTATCTTGATTACTATCGTTTTCAACCTTCTCCGATACATCCAGGGCTTCCTCTTCCTCTCCCTGGAGTTTTTGGAACGTTGTTCCTCGGTTGGAGGACCTGACAAGTGGATCCTGATGAATGGCCATCATAACCTGACCCGTTCCCAGTGTGTCCATTGTCTCCATCAAGTGTAGAAGGACACTGCCTGCAGTTTTAGTCAGCAATAGGAGTCCAACGTCCGAAATATCCCCAGCTTCCTCTGCTTCTTGGGCATCAGCAGTAGGATTAATCACAGTCTCGTCATTGCCAATGACAAGGATTCCCGCAGCGCCGGCATGCCGAGCTTCGAGAAGTTTTTCAAGGAATGTACAATCTCCCCGTTCCACTACAAGTACACTGTCAGGGTAAACATGCTCATAAGGGAGACATCCCTTGAGATTGCCAGATTTACGAAAGAGTGGCAGCCCTCCTTTCCTGGCCATGCGGGGTGGCTTGTCGTCAGATTCCATGGCACGCGCTGTGAGGTCTGCACCAAAGAGAGCCGTAAAGGCGGTCAGGCGTAAGCCCAAATCCGTGTTTCCCAGGTTGGCCAGCTGAGCTCCAATCTCAGGGTCCATTGTGCTGAGGAAAAGACGGAGCTGAACGTCGGAATCATGAGAGTTTCTCAAAACGATAGTCCTTGTGTCCTTTGCTGGTGGCACAAATATTGTGGAGTCGTTGATGTATACCATATGTCCTGAACGAACATGGTAGTGACCCACTGAAATTATATCAGTCTTTGAATGGCAGCGATGTCAGAGGGCATACGTCTACGAATCTCGTATCCTTGATCATCAAGGCGACGGACGATCTGGGTCTTTATACCAGTAATATTGTGAATGGTAAAACCATCTGAAACAGGCTCCAACTTCAGGAGACTGGGACTGAGGTCCTCTGGAACGATTCGTCCGTCAGCGGAGAGGATGAAGTCATATGACTTGCCAGGGTTTGGTCACAAATCATAATCGAAGATGGATAAATGATCACTCACGAAGCTTTCGGCAGCAGGTTTTTCACACCATCCATTAGGGGACCAAGCGTCTATTTCAATTGAACTTGCGTGCACTTCAAGCAATTTGCGTGCATAATCGTAGTCGCTTCTTGAACGAATGCCACGAACAAGACCACTATCAGTAGAGCGGTTATCGGAGACTTCAATGAAGGGTTTGTACACGGGACATTGGTGGTTGTCCACGGGACGCATTTTTCTCCGCGGGAGAGGTGTAGGCCGTAGATATTTCTTATCAAGGAATATAATATGACCCTCTGTAGTGAATACGTAGTTCGAGTCGTCGTGGTGCACGAAATTCTCTTCATCAAACAGTAAATAAAGATACTAGAAATGATAGGCGTTAAATAGAGCATGGCTAGGTATGTTCGATTTCCAAACCTTGAGTGTTTCTGACAGTGCGAAGGATTCCATACGATCATCACGCTTATTTGTCCGGAGGTCTTGGATGCCAGTCAGTCCACATATAACGCGAGATCTGGCAATGAGGTCTTGGAGCACACGTTCTCCAACATCCAGGTAAAAAGGATCGCGAGTTGCCTGATGAATGATCTCAGCAGAAAGTTTAGTCTGATAACATTAGTTGGACGGACCCGATAAAGGTACCATGTCGATTCAATGAATTCTACATATAGATTCTAGTGAAATTGAGTGAAGTACTGAAATTTTAGTTCACCTGGGCGCAGAGGATATTGGTGGGAAGTGGCTTTTTTATGACTCGTATCGTATACTTCAGGAAGTCCGGAATGTCCTCGCCATAGGTTATAGTCTGTTAGACACTGTCAACAGTGATTAACTGAGTTGAAAACTTAGGTACATAGCATGTGTAACTTGATTGCACTCTGAACGTCGCCTGCCAGAACTTGCAGCCCTGGCCAGAAAGCGGATAGTGAATCTACAGTAAAATACACTGTATCTCCGGTCATCATGTTCACAGGACGATACTAATAACAGAGGATATCTAGTCCGTCGACAAGAGTAGAAAGACTGATGAGACTTACCCAGTAACCATCCGCTCCCCGCGAATAGCGCATTATAGCTGCATATGCATCATCCCAGACATCGAGAAACTCGATTTCACCTTTAAAATATAAGTAATACCGACAGAATCAGAAGAACGGACGCACCGCTCAGAATGTACCATTTCAACGCATACTCAAAAAAAGAATCTACGCCAGCCCCAATAGACATAACTTCGGGAGCTGTCCATTCCTGCATGCAAAAATAAATAATATTAATGACATTCCCTTGCGCAAGGACGTACACCATTCCAAGTATTGATTGTGTTTCCAACGAGGCCAATCTCGGATTTACGGTTCCACAGTGCAAAAAAAGCCTGGTTCGTCACATTAAGTACTTCCAGAGTTGAGAAGATCAAAAGGTAAATCACCTTGGATGCAGCCTTCTCAAACCGCTCATCTCCAGTAAGCCGACTAAGCGTTGCAAATTCCAATATCAGAGACCCTGCTCCAGCGGTACCTGAGATTGAAACTAAGTACCCACTCACATGATCAACAATTAGAACCCATACTGACAAGTTTCCAGAGTTTCGCCTCGAATGACACCTTTACGAAGATTGATCTTTACAACGCGTATATTGAGTTATGGTATGAAAATATAAACAAACGATAATCAATACCCTAGCAAATGGCAAACCAGTCCGCGTAGAGAATGCCGGGAGGAGTCGATTGCCGAGATCGTGAGCAAGTTCCAACAGCTCCCCACGGTACCAGGGAAGGAAGAAAGGCTGTCCTTGACGGCTAGCGAATAGATGGCCTGAAAGTAAACCTCCAAGAACTCGAATCGTGGTTTCAAACACCTGAGGCTTTGTATTCACGTCGAACTGAACCCAACGGATAACATTCTTAATAGCCTTTTCAAAACCCTCTTTGTCATCAAGAACAACCAGTGTGTCAAGCACGTCAACAAGTGTAAGAGAGAAATTTCCAGCAACGTCATTGGCCGCAATATTCGTGCTGAGCTCAGATAAACAGGAATTCGAAGCAGTGTAGGAGAAAACACACGGATTCTCCCAATCAGGACCTTGACCAGAACATGATAGCGGAGTGAGCTGCGAAACGCTATTCAGGCCATCGGATCATCGAAATTCCAGTTGGCATACCTCGTCTAACGGGAAAGCTGGAGACTGAATTTGAGGCGAGTGAATCAAAAGATGATGATGAGCTGCCTACCAAAAGTCATGTAGTTGTCATAGCCATGGTAAAATAGTTCTCGCGTCCTCTCCCTGTATTCTAAAGGTCAGTTGGATTCCAATGGAACCTCCAGAATGGTTGTGACGCACCGGGCTACGAGTTTTCGTTGAGTAGACCAGCCCGAGCCTGCGAGAGGAGATGCTGAGGTGTTAGCAAACTGACGGGAAATTTGAAAAGAGGCCAACAGAATGAGAAAAAGACATTCCGGTAAGAATTGTCTCCAGTGCATAGGAACGAACACAGCTAACCTGGATGACCCAATGTCGTGGCAGAAAATCAGTGACGTGTGACTTCGCGCAGATCGAGATCAACTGTTTACAAATTTCCAGATCATGCCTCCCGTCCTTGACCCTCCTGATGCCCTCAGCAACTACATGCTCAAAGGCTGGGTATGTTCAATTTTCCTGAGGGACAGTGCACTGATAAAGTCCAGGTTTTGACCAACAGCCCTTGTTCAGCCAAAGATTGTGCAATACCGCTTTTGCGCTCGCCGGCGGGTCAGAGTCCAGCTGTCCATTTCTGTGTAAACTGCGATGAAAATAAAACTGGTATGTCTGTTGTGACTATCTAGCACTTCTCTTGTCGACCTTCGGAAGAATCACGAGAGCCACAAGCTGTATCTACCACTTCGACGTCCTCCGCTTCTCATGTAACAAGGGTATCTACCCCAGCCACAGAATTATCTGATGCTACAGACGAATCTTTTCCTTTTGTTGAGAATGAAGAAACACATCGGCGCCGTGAGCAAACCGACCGTGCGTCTGTGGAAATCGGCCGACGTCTATTGCAAGGCTGGACGATGCTAGGTGATGAATGTCCGAGGAGTGAGTGTTACTTTGTTCCACTTGTTCGCGCACCCAGGACAGGTGGGGAAACAAACCCGAAAAAGGTCTAGATTTTCATTGAACCTTGACGCAGTTTTTAACGCAGTTTTAGGAGTGTGTCCTATGCAGAAATATTTACATTACCGAGAAAGATTGGGCCGGACGGGAAAACTTAGTTCTAGCCAATGCTAGTCCTGCAGCACAACTCGTGGTCCCAGCCTCCAGAACTAATCTCGCCACCGGCCTTACTCATCTAGCCCCTTCAACAAGCCAATTTCATCATCAAGTAAGCCTCCTCGAGATATGTGTTCACATTGGCTCAGGTCCTTTAGGTCGATACGTTATCTTCAAAGTCCGTCTTCCTAAATCAGCCTGAGCAGGCGGGTCCAAATTCAACCGAAAAGAAACTTTTGAACAAGGTTTCAACGGTGGATGTGAATGTTTCAGTAATTTCTTCCGAAATCTTACCTAGTTTTGCTAGGCCGAGTCGACCTTGGACACACTTTGTGCTTCTTCCAAAGCTTTGCAGCTTTCGCTACAAACTCTCAATACTCGTTTAACATCCCTCGTGTCCAGCCCCACCCTCACAGACCCTGCTACCATAGCCACAACTGCAGACGCGATGACAAAGGTCATCCAGGCCTTATCCAATGTAAAGCAACTCCAATGGAATGAGACACAAGCACATATGATGACATGAGCGTGCGTCGTTCGAGCACTCGATTTTGTAACACGAGTACTGGTTGGTGTTGTATGAAACCCAGAGATCATTGTAATACGCTCGGCTCTGCAATTGTTATCAATGATTTACTTCGGAAATGAGCATTTTCAGCACGCCGTCTCAGGGCAGTGTCAAATTCGAATCATTCATGGAGTTGTGGTGCATTTCGACTGCATGGTCACCTCGTGTACCGCACTGATCTAGTCTTAGGCCACTATAAAGCTCATGTTATCCCGTTTACCATTTAACGCCATGCCCAACTTCAATATCTTAAGGACATCTGGCGGATTCAGAACCTCGCCTCGCCCGGCACCCATTATCGCGAAAGACTTTGCTTATGATACGGCAAGGGCTCTGTCTCCAGCGAATTATATTACACGTTCGGCATCCATATCTCCTGAAATCATCAAGTCCCAGCCCATAACCGACCCTTCTCTTGGACGGCGAGGTACACTCAAGAAGAAGAATAAGGCAAGACGTTTTTAAGTACTAGTTGGATTGACGAGAATCATTCAATCATCTAATGCTTATAGCACCACTATCACATCTCAGAAGGCGCTCCCATGGCTCCTGTGGTACTGCAGACAGAGTCGCAACACCCTCAAGACGATGAATTCCCTAGCTTCCCTACTGTCTCTCACCAATCTTCAGGGTATGAACATGCCAGCACATCCACCTCTATCTTGCCAGAGAGGTATCCATTTCCGTATGAAGACAATCACCAACAAAGGTTTCAAGTCAATACAAGTGCAGATTCTGGCACCCCAGAGTCAGGTGGTATGTCAGGACTTGACAACGGTCTCCTAATGGCTTGCCCAGATTTGTCTGCACCTCGAGGTGGAATACATCCCAGGCGTGATGGCCGATACAGCCGACATCATCACCATCATCACCGTCACTATCGTCAGTCTCAATCTCCGCAGCGACATGAGCATGAAATTCCCTATGCCACACCTCCGACACATGGCTATAGCCACAGTTCCCCTAAACACACATCCCGGGAGCCTGAACACAGTAGAAGTCGATCCAGATCCAGATCTTTCACTCCCATTCCATCCGTATACCGAGAACCTGATAGTATGGGAGATCCTTATGCGGATCCTATGGTTCAGGAAAATAGTGCTCATATAACTGGAATCAACGGACACAGACGCTCATTACATCATGGTTCTGAAAGACTTGTACTTGAATTTAATCAGGATCATGGACCTTCGTATACACAGCAGCCAGCGATGATTGGATGGCTCTCGAACACAACGGAACGAGTGGTGAATGAAGAGCCTCAGACTATACATGATCCCGAAGCGACACTTGTTGGAGAGTCGGAGCCTCGAATCATCTCTCCATCTGTCGGGAGTGAGAACCGAAACGTCTGCCGCACCTTCGAGTTCGACCACGACTTGGATACGAGGCATCTCAGGCGACGACCACCTGCACAAAACCATGCCCACGAGGTGTCTGTCCTAAGTGGTCTCCCGCTAGTCAGACGCTGATTCATTTTTGTAGAACAGACGTCATGAACATAACAGAGCCTCCGAACAGCCACGAATAAAGACTCATACACCGTACAGGGATCATCATTATTCCGAAATGATCGAGGTAAATGGAAGAACCTCATCTGTCGTTCACACTTACCCTCAAACAGCCAAGAATCTATGAACGATGCCCTTCCCTTGACGGGTCCGACTCAGATCCGGAGGAATACTGCTATATTGTCCCTTCCGGGGCGCATGTAGTTTTCAGGGACCACAATGGTAGTGAAATTGCTCGGTTTGTGGCTCACTTCTTATCCAACGGAATTCTTTTACATGAGGTGAAGGATCGGTGAACCTGGTCACATCACTAAGGGGCGGTCTAGGAGGGACTTAACGACGTTCAGAGTTCAGGATGAGCATGGAAATATCTTGTATAGACACGGTGCAGTGAACGGTGGCCGTTATGGAGACGATAGATATATTCGGTATGTCATAAACACGTTTAATGGAAGGGTCGGAAGCTGAGTCGGGTTGATCAGTCCTGGTGATCCACAGCCTCGCCGTCCGGTCAAAGTCATTATGATTGACGAACATGGAAACCAAATAGTGTGAGTACTTAATTCGGGTGTCTTCACTTGCACCAACCAGCAGCCCAATGAAAGCCATCCTAGCCAATCCTATCAATCTTATCATCCCCACTGCTCGCACCAAATTCAATACCCGCATGATTCACAGCATTCATATCACTCCCAGGACTCGCAATCATCACAAGATACTCATTACTCTCAGCACTCACATCCTTGCCAACACTTGCAGCACTCGCTGCATTCCCATCCTTTGCATCTTTATCATTATCCGCACTACTCTCAACACTCATATCCGACTTATGGCTTGCATAGCTCTCGGCGTCGGAGAGCTTAGTGATAGGTACTATCATTGATAGCGAGTCACCAAACAGGATGTGATAAATAGTGCTTCATATGAATTGAACCAACAGCTTATGTTCTTTTGCGACCCTTTGTTCCATGAGAACGTTGAGAGCCACCTGTCACAGAGGCGATTTCTTGTTTGCTCAGTTGGAGTACCCCTCCACGGAAATGCCCCACTCCCATTTTCAGTCCTCTGTTCTTCGATCGGGACGCCGGAGTCATTGAGGTCTCGAACAATTTCTTCAGGGTTGGGTGATAATTTCCCATATTCTTGGCCTTCAATCAAATAAACAGAGTTCCTCTGAAGATGTGGAGAAACGAAAAAATACCTCATCCAACTTCTGTTTTTGTCGTTCCTGCTGTTTTCGGACCAAACCTTCTCTCACCCGCTTCCCCGCTTTCTTCCTTTCAGAATCCTTAATTACCTTTTCACCTTTCCCTAACTTAGCACCCTCTGCAAGCTCGATCACTCGACCAGCAAGAGCTTTACGTTGTTGAGCAGGTTTCATATTGAGTTCAGGATTTGTAGAACCAGATAGGAGCTGTGTATGTACTAGCCTATGAAGCAACGCATCATTCTCTGCATTTGTCCTTTGACCCTTGTCAGTACATAACATGAGCCCCAGAATGCCGCCTACCGCTCATCTTCTTCCTCTTGTGCCGTCTTCTTAATAGGCTTTTGCGAAGATATAGCACCTGCACCTCGAAATTTAGATACCTTGGATGACTATATAGGTCCATCAGATATCGGATAATCACGGTGGCCAATCAGGACTGACCATAAAGGCCTTGATTTCTGTTTTTGATATAGTCTCAGGTAGAAACCTACTTTCCGAGAACACGATAGTCTTCTCATCAGTAGGATTCAAATTGCTTGCTGTAAATCCATCATCATCATGTTCAAAATCTGCAATGTGATCAGAAAATAAAGCACATCAGGATCTCGTGTACCAAACTTACCAGATTCACTGCTGGTGGTCGGCCCCTCAGATTGTATTCCACCCCACTCTTCTTCTGAGCTCGATTCTTCGTGGGCTCGTCTTGCACGCTTTGGCGAGATATACTCTGTTGCAACTCCCGCTTTTCTTTTTGAAGATTTAACTACACCTGAGAGATCGAACGACTGGAAAAATTCTTGTCCATGGGCTTCAAGAAGGTTCAAGAGTTTCTCATCATCCGACATGGTTGTCGTCGTTTACAAGTTTCCAACCAAAATTGATGTGACTCGGTCACATCCTCTTTACTATGTCTCGTCGTCAGCGGAAAGGGAAACCAACCTCCTCGAAAGATGTCCCTATGGTGAAGCCCTCTGAGATATTCGAAAAGAAGACGACCAAGAAACCCTTGATTGAGATCTCAGAGGAAGAGCAGCGGAGACTCATCAAGGAATCCGGCGTTCTGAAGCAAATTTCAAGGCCTGGCCAAGCGCTGTCTGCAGACGCAGGAGATTTGGAAGACATGATGTTCTGTGAAGAAGTGGGGAATGTACTCTTTCATGTTGTCCCTTTGTCATTCTTGATGATAATGATGGATATGTGTGTACTATGAAACAATACAAGGGAATCCATTTGCTTATCGAACCTCTTACAGCTTGATTCATTATCAGTATAACAGGAAGCCCACTTTAAGGAACATCTCAGACCGACTGGTATCTGGGGTTCCCAGTGAGTTCTTCGCTCGGTGCTGTGTCTTGTGCCAGTTCATCTTTGTTTCTCGGCGACAGTCATGGCTATTTTCATTTTCTACAGTGCGCCTACTCAACAGAACTTCTGTACCCTCCAGTCTTCTGATCTTATTACTAGCATCACGGTATAAGTCCTATAGAATCACACAGATCCTTCTCTTTGCAGTCAGCATCGCCTCTGGAAGTCGTCTAATATACCAAATCAACCATTCAAACTGGTTAACAAACATGAAGCAGGTTCGTTGCTGAAATAATCCTTGAAATTTTACCCTGATGGGAGGGTGCTCACTAGTGTCCGCCCTTAGCTACGATTTGGATTTACACTATCTTCGTAATCGACCTTGGTCCCGCGTTCTTTGCTTTGCTCACAGTCGGGAGCTTCGTTTGGTGGAAAGACCTCAAAATAATTCTTTAAATTTCTGGCTTAGAGATTGGCAGCGTGTCATTCTGTCTATGTACAGCAAGATAAATGATCACGAAAATGTAACCTGAAGAAAGGTCCCACATTTGCCACATAGCATTTATGGCCACTAGGGTAGCATAATTACCCAGTGATCAGAACCGCAGCAAAAAGTGATAATTTGATATCTGCTCGATGATACGCCAACCTCTGAGTGTGTACTTTTATTCAGGGCGGCACCTTGTACGAGCATAGGGAAGACGAGCCAGGGCAGTTTCAAAGGTGTAGGGAAGGTCACTGAGTTGCATTGTCGAATTGGCTAGCTAACAGTTCAACCTTAGCCTGAAGATTTCAAGAGTCAAGTACTGAATTCTAGAGGGGAAGAGAAGAATACCAACTCTGAAAGTGATTGAGCGACCTTCGAGTACAGCAGAAAGTACTCTGAGTTGCCACTTCAATGTCTTATTTGGAAATCCTCTAATTTCATTCTTGTAGGTTTTGAGACGATCCTGGAAAGCGCCAAACACTCGTAAGTCTCTCGCAAAATAGTAGGACTAAGATATTATGAGCTTAAAGCTCTGGGATGATTGACTCTCAAACGAACCGGAATTTGCTCTCCTTCGATGTATGTCAATGCAATTGACCAAGCGCTCATCATCAACAAATCCCTGTAGAGTATGCGTGAACTCCGTGGAGGTGGAGACTTACAAAAAGCTTACACTGTGGCATTAGCAATACTTAGAGTATCACGGGTCAACAGGAAGTCAGGAAAATTACAATTGTCAAACGCACTAATCCTCGAGCGACGCAATAAAATCTGCCTTCCCTAACCTCCTTGTGGCAAACGACCGGACTGTGGAACCTGCTAAAGCCACCGGTTGTCCTTCCACACCTGCATTCAAAGCAAGAGATATAGTCTGAACCTGTGCCCATACCCACTTATCCCCTTCACTCATTATGAGGGTTTGCATAAAGGAAGAAATGAGGTCGTTCTGGTGTTGAGCTAATCCTTCGTCTATCGCAAGCTTTAGGTTGACTCCTGTGTGTTTTGAGCTGAGTCTGTGTGCGAGAGGATGAATATACTGACGCAACGCCTTCAGCATTTTTATGGTTGAAGGGCTCCGTATATCTCCATCCTCAAGGTGGTTGATCCAGCGTGAAAATGTTCCTAGTAGAATGATAGCTACGTCTTTGTGTCCAAGTCGTATGGCGTGAATCAATGGCGTTGTGTTACCCGAGTTTCGGAGCAGTAGCTGTACGGTGGACAAGAATGTTATTGCAAATGAGAAGCTTTCTCATTGCACTCACATGAAATGCTTTGTCACGTAGGTGTACGAGGAACGTGATGTCGTGTTGCTCGACTGCCCGCAGAACTTCGAATGGCTGACCTCTCATTGTTACCTCTTTGTAGATTTCAATTGTAAGAGTGAAGCCCCACCTCAGGTAATCTACCCATGACATCCGCTGAACTGAAGGTTGTTTTGGGTGATGTTGGTTTAAGTAGCTTGCCAAACGCCGATTTCACGGTTGCCACGGAGACAATACTTAGCTTGTGCTCTCGACTAGGGCTTTCATCAGGTGTTGTTTGCTCGGTAAATTCGCCTGATTCAGATGAAGGAGGTGAAGAAGGTTCCGGGCTATGTTGCAAGCTTCTTAGATAAGCCTTAGGCGCAGCACCTTGAGCTTCACGCTGCAATATGCCTTTCAAGTATAATCAACAAGTAATCTAAGTCAAGGAATGAAAGAACGCACTCATGGTTGGTAACCTTTCAGGCAGGCAAACCCCCAATGAAACACGGTCTCTAGAAGGAGTTTGTGAAGGTAAGTCTGAATCCAGCGATAGGCCGAGAGCCAACACAAGTGAGGTATTGTTCATGGTTTGTAAATTTCAAATAGATTAAACTAAGTAGCAAAGATGGCGAAGAGAATCACATCCCTAGTTTGTTAGGGCATACCGGGCCGAGCTGCCGGATCACTCAACTGTAGTTGCAGTCAACAGCCAGAAATCAAATATTGTCATTCATGATCCCAGATCAAGACAGCTATTCTAACCCAGGTTCTACAAAGCGTCAAAGAGTATACGACCCTGACGACTTACCCAAAGGACCTCTCCCGAAAATTTCGAAGACGAGCTTGGGTTCTCTGGGAGATACTCTCGAAAATCAGAGAGCCTCGCGCCTGGAAGTGGAACTAAAAGAGACGCTACAAGTCAAGAACAGTACGTTATATACTCCGTCATATGGCGCGTCATTGATTATTGTTTGTGCTCTCAGCAATAGTACTTTGTTCTCCTGGAAGTAAGCAAATGAAATACCTGCAATACAGTCTCAAACTGACTTGAACTCTAGTTGTGGCTTCGATAATGACTAGCACCTTACCGTGGATTATCTACGAGAGAGGCCTCCCCGGTCCTGTGTCTGTAATTGTGATTGAGTTAGTGATCCCATGCCTTATTTTCAGATGAACTCATCATTTTGCAGCGATGCTCTCACAATGCAACAACTGCAAAAGGTTATACGACATCAAATTCCCGCTCAATATATATATACAGTTACGGAGGATGGGAATGATCTGATCAATTTTCGAGTGCACGGAGTAGTGTTTATCTCCTCCTCGGTATACCTTTTTTTCTACCCAAGGAGCAAAACAAGTGCTCATGACCTCTAGATGTTTGTGACGCTTCATTCTGACAATTTGCTCCCGCTTGATCATATATCCGCAATACTCCTTTACCACTCTTCTCTTCTCTGGGATGCAGACTTCCCCAGTATCGCAATCAATAAGATCGTCAGAGATCTTGCCTTGCATCCAACGCTCACTGCACGACCTCGTATATTGATTTTTTTGTCAGCTTCTCATCACGACATATTGTCCGTATCCCATGCTCGCCAATTGGGAGCGGAACTCAATGCCAGCTTATTGAATTTTACTGATTTAGAAGATACCACACTCAATATAGCCGAACTGAAGAGCCAGAACAAGCCGATGGGACTCGTAATAGCTTATGTTAAGCATGAACAAATGCAGGAGACCCTCCTATGCCAGAGGTTGCGAGGTTGCGATCCGGGTAACATTTCTCTTGAGCGCTACTTTCGCAAGGCAAAAATGGCCTTTAGGGAATTGGGTTCTTGCGCGGCAGACCTCTTTTGGCGGGAAGTTCTTGGAACTCCTAGTGAAGATCAAGATCACAGCACTTGCGACCAGACGCCTTCTACACAGGCAAAGGATCTTGTCGAACACTGGCATTTCAGATTGCCGAACCTTGACATGACTTCACGCAACATGAATGTCAGCCACAAGTTCATCCAATTGATCCACGTGCTAGAATCTTTCAAATGTCTCGGGAATGATTTCCGAGGAATCATCTTTGGTATGGTTGTCCAGTGCCTAGGTCGTGTTGATCTGACTGCTGATATCTGGCAGTGCAGCGAAGAGTCATCTCCCAGCTTTTGGTTGCATTAATCCACAATTTAATGCCTCGTTTACAGTTTTTGCGCCCTGTCATGCTAGTAAAACACATGTGTTCTTCAAATTACATGTCTCCGGTGAGCTTCTGGTGTTTTTCTTGCACTCCCAAACTGGTTTATCGGCTTTAGGAAAACAGTTTCTACAGACAATTCGATTCCGGTCGATACAACCTGTTGATCGCAACGAAAGCATATGAGGATGTGGCACTTCCTCAAGTATCCGTTGTCATACTGTGAGACTTCTGATGTCCCGATTCCATTGCTGTCATCTGATAAATACGAAGATTTGATGTCTTTGAAAGCCAGTTGTTCCACGCCTTGGCTCGCAGTCACATTTTGGATAAAGGAGGACACTTGATCCATATGATTGAGGAGGGCAGCAATGCCCATAGACATGCACTTTCAAAAATCTCTCTAAATATGGAGATGCTCCACTGGAGTACCAACGTCAAGTACGAGTCTCTTTGCATGATCCCGCCGGAACCTCTACATGAAAGTGGTGATGCGTATAATTCGGATAGCGAGGATGACCATGATATGGATTTTGTGCAGGACCCTCTTACGGGTAATTGTGTAGGGAAACATCAGGCAACTAGAACGTTATTTCGCTACGTTGATCGTCTAGCTCTATCAAACAGAATTTCAAGATGCACTGATTTCCTCAAATATGTGAGGTCTCAAAGCTTTGATTGTGTGGAATGGTCCTGCATATTACGATTGCCTGGTACTCCCATCGATATGATTCCTGGTCCTTGTTGTCCTTCCCGTGGCCTGGCTCGTCGGGAAGCATGTTATTTGGTTTGCCGTCAGCTACAGCACCTAGGAGAACTTGAATCGTCACTATTTCCTCACCCACAGGCCCCAGGCGGATTCCTGGAACAGGATGATGAAATCGGGACTTCAGTTGATTTGAATCATGAACAGCCCTATATTCCACTTTCCCCGGATTTCTGGGCAATATCCATTTCTCGGCCGCCTAATCCTAACTTTTTATATCCTTTTATCATTTCGATAACGACTCTTGGATCTGATGTGGAAAAACACGCACCGATTTGTATCCTTACTCGAATTCCTTTGCCTGGTCTTCCTCGCCTCCGGCTTTCTCATCTTGGCAATCTACTGGAACTCAATTTTCATAAAACAGCTCCTATGGAACTAGAGATGAGCCAACTTGAATTGATCCACAGGTTCATGGTCAAATTCTATCGAATTACCTTGAATAAACCGTTTGAATCTTCCTCTCGACAGAATATGGGTTATCTTCTTTTACCTATGAAACGAACCTGGATTCCACCTTTGGAAATTGATCAGCAATTGTCACACTCTTCATTTGTCACTGACATTGATTGGCATACAGTCTCTCTTGCATCGGAGACTTGGGCCGTCCCTTTCGCCAACTTGGTTGATTTAAGCCAGGAAATAGATGATGCTGTAGTTCAGGATCGAGCGGTGGAGTTTACTTACCGATGCAAAATCAATCGTGTTCGGAATGATATGACACCACTCAGCGAAGTAGACGACAAGTCGACAGGCTACTCATTGCTGAAATATGCTGCGTTTGCAGCAGATGAACGCTTTGAAAATGGTGGAAAGACACTACTTGAACAGTGTCACCGTCGAAAGAAGACATTTCACGGGCTATTAGAGCCGAATCAACCAATCTTAGAGGTAACAAGAATTCCTGGCGCGACTAACTGTCTCAACACACGAATCCCTTCCCATGACAATGCTCCCGAAGAAGTAGTCCAACGTGAGTCACATCTACTCATGTCGTATAGTATATTGATACCTCTGTTCAGTATTGATCCCCGAGTACAGCCACAAATTGACTATTCCAGCAAGGTTTTGACACCATGATGACAATTTTCCCTATTGATGTGCTCATGAATCTATGGTCGCAGTACCTTGCGGATGGGTTATCTTCTTCCTTCAATCATGCGAAGAATCGATGAATTTCTTCTCGTCAAACAACTGAATGCCAAAATCCTCAACCACTGTGTTAGAGATGACTTGCTCATGACCGCCACTGCATCGCCTCTAGCTGGCAATGAGTACAATTATGAGCGATTAGAACTATTGGGTAAGCAAGTTTGCTTCAGTATCTGGCTATCAAATCTTATCGCTCTTAAGGGGATGCCTTCCTAAAGTATATCTCTAGTCTTTATGTGTATGCTTTGCATCCCTATGATTCCGAAGGGGAGCTACACACCTCCCGACAAAGATACATCAGCAATCAACAACTTTGCAGTATCACCAGTCGGACTGGGCTCCCGGGCTATATTCAAGTGAAGCCATTTAATCTCAAGTCTTGGATGCCTCCTGGAATGCAGCTGAAAGATCCTCAGAGGAAGGCAGTTTCTGTAGTCAAGTCGACAGGGTCTACAAATAAAGATCTAGGAAAACGCCCCAGAAACCGAAAGAAACATTCGAAACAAAACATGTCTCTGTCGACTATTGCAAGCAAAGTAGATATTGCGTTCTACTCTCTGTATATTGGGCTATTGATCATCTTTCCAGACGGTGGCTGATGTTGCAGAAGCCATCTTGGGCGCAGCATGTATCTCCGGCGGACGGGATGCAGCACTCAGAGCAGCAAAAGCATTGACGATACCATTTACCGAGATAGAAGAATGGTCTGATCTTGCTCGTAGGGACTGTATCCCTCTAGCAAGCAAGAGTCAACACCTCGATACCTCAACGATCACTGCGGTTGAAAACATCATTGGGCATACAATTCAGAAGACTCACCTCCTTGCCCTAGCGCTGGTAAGTCTTCGTAACTTCAATGTCGCATACTGATAACAATCTTGGATAGACTCATTCCGCCATGACCACCGTGGATATGAAGAACCATCAACGCCTTGAATTCATTGGAGACGCGGTCTTGGACTATTGTGAGAACCTGCACTCCCTATCAGAACCAAACTGAAACCTCGCAATTCTAACAGTGGTTGTGCGCCATCTATTTGACGAGAATCAACGTGCATCACCAGGTGATCTCAGTATATTGAAGGTGTGTGTAGCTCCTTCGTGAACAATGAACTCATGAAAGCTCATTGCATGAAGAGTATGATGGTGTCAAATTCAACTCTCGCTGCTATCTGCGTTTGGTCGGGATTGCACAAATTTATCTATGGTGCCCAACAAATTGGACAAACTATACGAAATTATGAAGGAGCATTGCTTGCACATCAGACAGCAGTGCTGTCCGGGGTGCACAAAGAAAGCAGATCAATGGTCCAATGTTGGAAGGATCTTGATGCCCCCAAGGTGTGTGGAGTTAGTAGATATCCCAACATTTGTTGATCTTCCGCCAGACACTTTCAGATGTAATAGAATCTATAATCGGGGCTGTCTTGATTTCAGATAACTTTTCTCAGATTGGTGTCGATGCCATATTCACTACTCTACTCCTGCCCTTCTACAAGAAATATATCTCCTAATTAGCTTTTGAACATGGTTGTGTAGGATGGTTTACAAACGCAGAACTAGCTGAAGGACGAGAGAATCTATATTGGATGAGCGACAGAGGTGGACTGTAGAGAATAGATCACAGGGAAAACTTCGTCTCATGCCTCCATTTCAATTTCCAGAAGCACCAGCAGACTTTTTCCTGCAAAACCACCGGTCAGTGATTGAACGAGATATGCAATTAATCATACATACAATTGCCACCAGGAAGCAGCAAAAGGAATAGAAAATCCGGTTATGAAATATACGGCAACCTTCAGTCCAAAAATCCTCTTGTTCTGATTGGTAGGGAGATCAAAGGGCAAATGCTGGGAAAGCGTCAATACTACGCGCAAGGCAAGGAGAAATACAATACACACGTGGTAATGGCCATGGTCATCACGAACTGGAGAAGTAGTATGCAGAGCTCTTGTACGAGCAATGCTTTGACGAGCCAAGGCACGAGTAAGGAGGGTCAACGACATAAGCTGATGAATTAATTGTTACAGTGTATCGGGTTCTTGTCTCATTCCCACACCCGTTGAGGACTAATGTATTGGGACAGGTCACGTTACCATCCATTGAAAATTCTGTCCTAAAAAGGAAAAAGGTATAACATGGATGGGATTCGATCCTCCTTGGATTAACTCACATCGTCCCCCATGGATTGCTTGTTGGGCTCGAGTGCGTCTTCCCCATCATTTTCATTCTGTCCAATCACATTCCCGAACTTTATAAGTTCCCACCAGAGCGGCATCAGCTGAGAATTTTGCCATTGAAAGTCTACCGCTTAGTGCGAATTTCCCGGCGGGGGGTTTGGACGTAAGGCGATCCTTATACAAACAATGGACTCTACATGATATTTTGAATGTATTTATCACGGCTCTGGAATGATGGTTAGCGGAGCTATTCCTTGTTGAGTTACACTGTTGGAAGAAGCTAATGAGCAACAGGACAGTGACAATAGTATAGTCATCTGATGTGTTGAAGAAGGACCAGACAGGGACACCTGAGAGAACAAAGTATGTAGAATCCCAAAAGTGGGAAATCTGCAATCCACTCTTTGCACAGAATTATAGATAATACAGGAATGAACATCCAGATAGTATGTCAGGGTATCTAGAGGAGCATTTCCCCCCCCCTACAACTATGATAAGCAGATGAACCAAATGAGAAGGGGACCTAGGTGAAGATTCCTTGTTCTCTCGCAAGTTCTTTTTCCTATGTTATCTCTTGTGTTCCATTTTCTCTTGGTTCTGTACTCGGTTCTGATGTCAATGCATTATTCCATAGAAATGGAATTGACTCCAGTGATGTGAATCTTTCACATCTGAAGATATTTGAGTCTTCACGTGTCGTCGGATATCCTTCCTGTTTCCTCGTTGACTCAATAAAGTTGGATATGAATTCCGTAAAATTAAAATGAATTACTCCTGCGAGAGAAGTTAGAGAAATTAAAGCATATCTAGACAAACCGTCCCGCACCATCGAAAGAGGGCCGTCACAAGGCATCACATCAAAATGTGAAGGCGGTGGGATAATGGGTCATCTTTTTGAGACCAGTTTTACTTTTTGGGAGCAGTCTTTTGAAGTTTCTTTCCCATGGTGGAGTTGAACAGCCCTGGTCTGTGGCAATTGGTAATCCGATATATTGCCTAAATTCGACCGTACTTCTTCTATCGGATCTAAGGAAAGGGATATGGGAAAGGAAAATAGTGGATAGACTTCCGTTTTGCCCCGCTGCTCCTCAAGTAGCTGGAACTTGATATTTGTTGCACCGTCAGAATGCTTAGATAACTGGCCTTCAGAGAGCTTTGGGCGCCTGAACAGCCACGAAGGTATAAATTCGTTGTCTGTAGGTTTATAGCGGGACGACCTGAATATGTATGCAGAACCAGAGGCCTGGACACCTGGAGGCGCAGGCATGCTACACTCGATCCTAGTATCTTCATGGTGCATAAACCCAAGATGAAAGTTACGATGAAAATACAGCAGAAGGGACACGACAGACAAGAAGGTGTCGTTGTGGCAAGCAGAGATGATATAGCAGATGGGAAATGAGTTGAAATGTGATTAAGAAAGATACACACGCTTGATCCAAAGGTTCTCAAACTCTCTTGCTCAGCTTCTCACTTCCCTGCATCTTCATCCTACTGAAAATGGCTTACACTGTTGATGTGCAGGTTCCCCACCTCGATAGGAAAATAACTATACCGACTGGACTCTTCATCGATAATGAGTTTGTTCCGTCCTTTGATTCCTCGGAAAGGATTACGTACGTTCATGCACTTTGCAAAGTTATCTCACTGATGCTCAATTAAGGGTCATCAATCCCGCGACGGAGGAAACCATCTGTTCTGTTGTCTCTGGTAATGCAGCCACTTCAAACAGGAGACATCGTGATATCTTTGCTCTTTAGCCTCTCCAAAGGACATCGATGTGGCTGTGGCGGCCGCTAGGCGTGCTTTTCAAACCACGTGGGGAAAGAACGTCACTGGATTCGAAAGGGGTAGACTTATCAATAAACTTGCCGACTTGATTGAGCGTGACCAACAAAGCCTCGCCGAGCTTGAATCTCTCAACAACGGGAAACCTGTCGAGATCGCCAGGTAGGCTATCATTGGCGTCCAGCTGTTACGTTATCCATGGCTCCGTGATAGAGATTTTGATATCATCGATTGCGTTCAGTGTCTCCGTTACTATGCAGGCTGGGCCGACAAGATTATAGGTCAGGTAGGTCTCGTTTACTCAGATGAGAATGGTGCTTCAATCTTGTGGCTTGTCTTCATCATGCGTTGCGTCGGACGAATCACTAGACTCTCGAAGTCGATAACAAGGCTAAATTGGCTTTCACTCGCCACGATCCGATTGGCGTCTGTGGCCAGATGTAAGTAGCAACTGTAATTGGAAAAGAAACCTAGTTGATATATCAGCAGCATTCCATGGAATTATCCCATCGGCATGTGGTCCGTGGAAGTTCGCCTCCTAACTGTAGCTACTCCTAATTTGATTCATCAGGGCATGGAAAGTTGCTCCTGCTCTTGCTGTGGGGTGCACGATCGTCATGAAGCCCTCAGAGCTGACCCCTTTGACTGCTTTGGTAAGGCGGTATACAGCGCAATGAGCGAAAATTCTGATGCTGTTCAGAAACTTTCGGAACTCGTCAGAGAGGCCGGGTGAGTAGAGGTCCTGTCGATTAGATGGATGACCTATATGCCTCAATTGATAAGATTTCCTCCTGGTGTCATCAACACTGTTCCTTCTCTCGGTTCTGTCGGGGGTGCAGCTCTGACAGCACACCAAGATGTTGATAAGGTGGCATTCACAGGGTCTACGATCACCGGTCGTAAAGTCATGGAAGCGGCTGCAAAAAGCAACTTAAAAAAAGTAAAATAAAATGTCTCGGACACCTTTTTTTCATTGAACAGGATCACATTACAGGTATCTCTGGAACTCGGCGGGAAATCGCCGTGTCTTATTTTTGAATCAGCAGATCTGGAGCAAGGTGAGTATTGATTGATCCATCTGAGTATCTCTTTTCCGGCCTCGTTCGTTCATACTGGCATTAAATGTGGTTTCTCCACATACTTCAATAGCTGTCGGAAATCAGCAGTTATGTCCGCATTCGTCTATGCCATTCTGCCGAGAAGGGAACGAGGCCCTAAATTCTCGGAGCGGAAACCGGTGGATCAATTCCATACCGGCCTGTAATTTTATGCTCATCGATATCTTGGTTTTCTCGCACCTCGGGCTTACTGGGTATTCTTTAGCTGCCAATTGGGCAGCCCTAGGCATATGCTATAACACAGGGCAAGATTGTACCGCTGGTTCGCGGGTCTACGTTCAAGAATCCATTTATGACAAATTTATTGAATTACTTACCGCGACAGTTAAAACCACAGTCGTTGGTGATGGTTTTGACGACCAAACTACCTGTGGACCTGTGGTACGATCTCTCATTTCATGGGGAACTTCCTTAACTCTCCTTGACTAGGTTTCTAAAGGCCAATATGACCGGGTATGGAATTATATTGAAGCTGGTAAAAGAGAAGGTGCAAATGTGATCCTGGGTGGCATCAAACGTACAGGAAAGGGGTTCTATGTAAATCCAACCAGTGGGAGTATTGATATCCGCCTTCTATATGGTTCTGATTCGTCATCAGTTTTTACCGACATCCGCCCCGATATGAAGATAGTACGTCACTCCAAGTTCTTGTACTAAATATGTCTGATGCGTGACCAGGTCAAAGAAGAGGTAAAATATAGCTTTGCGACCCTATTTCCGCAGCTAACCTGGACATAGATATTCGGACCAGTACTTTCCGTCGGCAGATTCAAGACAGAAGACGAGGCAATCGCCCTTGCAAATGATACGAATTATGGTCTTGGCGCAGGCGTCTATTCAAGTAAGTGTATGGCACACTTGCATTTTTCAGATCACTCAAAGCACCATGAATATGTTCGTTCATGTGGTTTAGCTGATGCCGATCAATGCATGCGTGTTTCGTCCGCCCTTGAGGCAGGTACTGTGAGTGTGCCCATCCCCATCTTTATGCATCTTTATGTGACTGTACTTGATTGGACTGATCTGTGAGCTCAACTGCCATAGGTTTGGGTGAACCAGTATGGCCTCTTAAACAACAATGTCCCATTTGGGGGAAAGAAACAATCAGGAATAGGTCGCGAGCTTGGCAGTTACGCCCTTGAGGAATATACCTCGGTCAAAGCGGTACATTGGAACTTCGGCGAGCGCATTCAATGGCCTTTGTAAATAGCCCTCAATGTACATGTTGCTGTCTACCTGTCCGATTTGATCGGGATCCGAAAGTTGTTGGGAAATACTATAATCTTGAAGTCTGTAACGAGCAATGACAGTTGTAAAATAGCGGTCCTCAGAATGATCATGAAATAAAATCTGAATAAAATCTTAGGGCAGACCCAAAGTAAAAAGTAAATATTCACAGTAAAAATATTGAGAAAATATTGAGATAGTTTCTTGATTAAGTAATATTATCTATCAAAAATAATCCTTTGTCACCTAAAAAAAGGATCACTTTCAAGAAGTGTTAGAGGATATGGTATTGAAATATAAATAAGGTGATGAAATTTATCATGGTCTCTCAGAACCCAGAACCCTTGCCACGCGGCTCATTGGTTACCATAGAGTCACATTTACGATGGCCATGTTTTCTACTCGTGGCCTTCCTGTACCAATATCAGAAATGACGTCTGATATGCATCTACGGGTGACTAACCTAATCTCGACGACTGCCTCACTAGTGAAACGGTAACGTATCCATTCGGCATCATGCGAAACCCACAAATGTGGAGGCGAGGCTTCTGGTCTATTCGCAGAATCTACTAACGGTTCCCGGAACCGGTGCCGTTCGTTATTCGGAGGCCATGACAGGGAACATCAACTGCAAACGACTTCCCAAGTATTATCTCCAATTTCATTTATGCAATATTGTACAATTATAAGATTGGAGTGGTATGTAATTAGGGCAAGGTGACAACAAAACAATGAATCAGAGCTACGTCAATTCGTATAAAGTGACAGGTTTCAATTAACGGTAGTGGCCGTAGAAACTGATCATTTTATGAAAGCTCAGTCGTCATTGTCTGATGAAAATTTTTCGAATTGCTCACTTGTCATTATGTTCTGGACCCA
>Ga0153987_1000071_pt1 | contig 34123 bp, 31 predicted proteins | sample TSNC071MetaG_FD_102279 | JGI IMG/M metagenome (GOLD analysis project Ga0153987, IMG submission 102279) | Attine ant fungus gardens microbial communities from North Carolina, USA - TSNC071 MetaG | ecosystem: Host-associated > Fungi > Mycelium > Unclassified | place: USA: North Carolina, William B...
GTTCTGGTTGTACGTCTTGGTGACCGAGTTCAGGCAAACTTTTCCACATGTTGTCTGTCCTCTCAAGTACATGACTGTTCACAATCAGTGGAGAAGTAGACGTGATGTTTGAATGTGTTCATGAATTATTTGGTCGTGTCATCATATTTTATTCTGTCTACATCAGAACGATAGATGAGCTGATAGATGGACTTCTGTCAGAAAGTTGAGGAACTTTCAATAAACCTGTCTGTTGGCTAACAAATGAGCCGTGTTCGAGATCACAAGGTCACGATACCATCTTATCCCATTTGAGTAAAGGTTGGGATCGCCAGATAGGAATTTTGTGTTGGGCTTCATATTTTAGCAAATTCTTACCTTGCGGATGTGGAGGGTGATATATTTATCCGAAGTTCATTGGGAAGCTTCGGAACTTCGTGATCGACCATAATTCAGTGTCCGCTACCAGAAGGAAGAACCAAACTGAGAAGCCTACTCAGGTGATGTTCTCAGCTATTGGAAGACAGATTGACAGTTGAAAGAGTTGTATACAGTGGACATGATATCCAGATGGCAGTCTACCATCGGTCTTGAAGTTGGGAATACTCGTTTGAATGTAGGTAAATCAAATTTGGATCGCGCCTAACCATTACCGGCAGATCAGTGATATTATCGGCGTTAATGTGTTACCCGGAGCGTGGTAAATAAACTTATCCAATTTAGCACCGAATTAGCGTAGGTAATGTAGTACCCAATAGAAGAAAAATACATCATACCAGGTAGATGTGACATCAAGGGATTTGTAGCGACAGATGTGGCAATTGCGGCGGCAGAAAAGGATCTTTAATTGTACTGGTGATGATAATCCAGTTTTTGGATTTCCCTCATGAATTATCTACGCAATGTCTATGGGCCTTTTCAGTCGTATTAGTTCTCGTACCTTTAAGAAAATGACATGATCATGATGAAACGTCCTTTGTGGCCTAGTCTCAATCAGAAAATCCTTTTGTTATCAAATGTCATAGCAATCAGCTTGACCCTGAAATTCATTTTTGTTTAGGCAGTCTGGTATGTAGGATCTCTCAACAGCCTTCTAGGGTGGCGTTTCTCTTGGTAATTTAAGGAAGCTTTTTTCTGATTTTACGGAGACCAGGACGAGTGATAAGACATAGCACTTCAAGGATGAAAGCATAATAGTTCTCTCAAAGTCGAAATATGTGTTATGCTGTCAGTCATCATCATCTTAGTCTAAGTTTCTTTGCCGCCGCATTTTGATGTTTCTAGATACTCTGGCTTGTTGAGGGGTGGAGACTTGAAGTTGAAGCAGAAATGAAAGACATTGGAGCTGTGTCTATTGACCGGAGTTGTGGACTCAAATTTGAATCAAAATCTTTGGCTTCATAAAGGACTCAGTACGAATGCTCAGGTATGAGGTGCTAATGATGGGGACACTAGAAGATTAGATGGGATGAGATTCCTGACAAAGAACTGAGAATTTGAAAGGACAGATGGTTTCTCTGCTACTCATTCAATTCCAATATTTATTCAGCTGTAGATAGAAGAGAAAAAAATCTCAGAAGGTCTTTCAAATCTCATTGAAAACTTGGATAGCCATTTTATTTTTTGAACATCAAGGTTCGAATGTGAATTCTAATAATAAATTATAGATTAGATAATAAACAATGTGAGAATTCCGATCCTATGCTGCGCCGGTTGTATCATGCAGACGATTGTGAAGGACGGACGCAGACATGGGCTGGTTACATCTCAAATTTCATTCACCTCTCACGAAATCTGCCATCTGAGAGACATCAGACCACCGTTGCTTGCGATGCTTAGTCCCACCCATTCCCATGAGGTGACGCCACATCAAGGCTGAAAATTATCAAAATTCTGTTTTGTTCAGGATTTGTGACAGAGATAATATTTGCGGTATTTTACAGACTAGAGGGCTCAATACTTCCATGATTCGTTGCAATACGGACCGTCAGAACCGCAGTTCGCTCTCTGCTATGATGATCGAGACTTTGGAGCGGATTTTTTAGACGTACGGACCGGTCGATTATTATATTCGTTGTAACAGAGCACTCGCAGACTCACTAGTTTTTCTCCCTCAGCCTTTGAAACCTGATAATTTGAGCCCATCAGTGTTGTCAAAATTCCTCGAGTGAACGTTCCCTGTATACTGAGTTACTCCGCAGTCGTCGTAAATGTTTACTTAACCAATACATAGTGTCTTGTCGATCAGCATATGGAATCTGTAGTTGAGCACACGGAGACATATCACAATTTGACGGGACTTCCATGTCACCTAAGTACATGTACGGTGATCGGCAATTACATTTCTTTTGGTGAAAATGATGTGACCTCCACATTTCATATGATATTTAACGAGAAATCACTATCTCTGTCCCTTGGCCAATAGACAGACTGATCATAAAAATACTATGAGAGATGTTTTTTCATCTCTGATATGTTCAGCGTGAAGGATACTATTGTAAGTCTTGATAGGGAAACAATAGATCGTTGTTTCACGGAACCGAATCGGTTCAGAACCGGACTGTCAAATTCCCACAGATTGAATCCTCCTGACTTTCGGTTGACAGACTGCGTAAATAATTCTGTTTTTTCGGTTCATTTGAGGGTTGATGAAGGGACATCAGAAAAGAGCCAAAATACTGATCCTAACTTTTGTCTATCTTATTAAAACCAATAAGTTGAAAATCAGCTGAAATCAGATCAGAAAGTTTAATAAGTATACCTCCCATCTTATTGATTATTTATTTTTATTGATAAAAAATAAGTATTTAAAGTGATGGGTAAGATATTGCTTCTTCACGGCTACGCACTCCGTGTAATAAATTGACGATTTTTTAAATAAAAAAAAAGATATTGCTTCTTCACCTTGTACCACTATCACCCATGGTAGCACCTGAGGTTATTACAGCAAATACAACTATTTCTCCAGTCCCTTTCTAAATTACCATCCAGATATAAGAGTCCATGAGAGTCTTGATAACAATGCAATTACATGAGGTAGACCCCTTTCTAAAATAAGTGTAGGACAGCCCAGATCACTCTCTTTATCCTCTGCAAATTCTTCCCTGCCATTGGTCATAGACTACTGCAAAATAGTAGCCCTAGAGAGCAACTCTTAGGCTGAACAAATGGATGTTATATTTGACTATAATGGCAATAGCAACAACACTGACAATAGTAGCAACATGCTTCTTCCTGCTTTTGAATTTCACAAGAGTACTAATCCCAACATGTTATCCTGACCAGACCTTATACCATTAGTCATTCCATATGTGGCAAATCAACCAGTAGATCCCAGTCTCTGAAATAGTAAATTTGGATTGATTTCTTTGTTCAGTATCAAAGAATTCTTTGCACATGACACAACTAATGTTGCATGTTCTCCTCAATGTATTGTCACCTTCATTAGGCAAAGAAACATTATAGTTCAAAATGCCAATAACATTCTCCAACTTAACATGTTTGCTGACTCTGCATAAGATTTCATCTCTACTGTTTACAAATTAGGCTGGGATAAGTATCACATTGTTGATGACATTTCCTCAAGGGACAGGCTTTTAGCCTAGTTCAACAAAGTCCCAAGACAGACCTACACCGACTTCAACCCTAATAAGAATGTACTAAATGCCAAGATATGAAAAATTCCTCTATCCATCCCTCCCCAACCTAGCAAGGCACATTGCTACCTCAAAGATGGGCAGAGAAAGAGAGGAATATTAAATAATGACAATATTAGTGGAAGAGGTTAGATAGAATAGTAGTTCCCCAAGCAGCCATTGTGACCAGAAGGGAGGAGATGGTAATAGTCAAAGAACAAGAAGGTAGGATACTTTTTTTTATTTCATCAATTTATTACACGGGTCGCAAAGGAAGGCCGTGGGCAGGATACTTTAGGATATAGCTAAATATAGATGCAATTAACTAAAATAAAAATAACTAGACAAGAAAACATTAAGAAAACATTTAGGTGTGAAAGCATAGTAACTAGTCTTGGTAATTGCGAACAATACCCAGGAGTAAAAGTCTAGCTCAAGGGGTGGTATATCGGACATCTTCTATGGGGACTTTCAGTTTCCGGATCGGTGGATTTGAAAATAATTGTAATAACAAACTAATTGGAGCAACAGACCCAATTTGCAACCATGGCTTAGGTGAGACAAGACAGTGAAAAATTCTTAGAAGGCCAGATTTCCAGGACCAGTGGGATCTCAAATGGTATAGAGAAATTGCTCATTTGAAAGGACGAAAGATACCCAAGGCTGGGGGTCTAAAAGGGATGAGCCAGCTACACCGGTAAATGAGAGGTTCAGGGTAAGCCTCTCCAGTGATACAATACAGTCCCCTAGGAGAGCGTGGTATAAGGTTGTTGGGAAAAACGTGAGGAGTGGACTTACGGAAGTGCTGTCTTTTTGAACTACTTTGCGATTGACTAACGCGATAAGGCATTTGTTGACTCTCGCTTGGTTCAAGTCAGGCATTTTAATAAGATCAGGGACTGAGACTTTGAGCATGATAAATGTTCTGGGAAGACACATACTCACGTTTCACAGTCTGATCTCGAGCTCTCAGAACACCCTCGATAACCATCTCGATGTGTCTACGAAGAGCCTGGGTAAAATGATGGGAAAGACACTATGTAGAAGAAGGGGATTGCAAACAGGATCACTTCCACGAAACTCCAAAGGGAGAGCAGATATCGTTCGATCGATTTCCTTCTAATAAGAGGCGATCGATTATTTTATTGTCAAGATTGGGCAACCAGGCTCACATCGCGTTCCTTTCGCTCCTTGGCGGTCATCTTGGATTTCAAGACCTTTTTATCAGCACCTGCACTGGCCCCAGATAACGCAGAGGCACATGTGGTATTTCCTATCATGGTAGTATCGGCTTCTGTTATTTCCGTCGCGGCGGTCTTATCTGCAAGTAATTCTGCCTCGCAAGCTGCCGTTTCCGCCGCTTGTCTCTTGAGGGCCTCTGCGGTGGCATTTGTTTTTGTCTCTTAAATAGAAATCAAGCATTCTCTACTATATATAGATGGAGGAATCTTACCAGCTCGCCTCTTTGCAAGTGCGTAAGAATCCGATGTCGGTGCCTAGAGGTAGCATTATTTCTTTTCGTGAGTATACTGAGAAGCAACGCACTTGCGGCCAGTCTGTTGTAAGAGCATTCATATTCATGATGTACAGCCAACTCGCAAAAGACTCGTTGAAAGTCGCAAGAGATTCACTCAGATTCACTAGGCCTTCTACATTCGTCTGAAGTGCTTCCGTCTCATCGATGAACTCTGCAAGTGCAGGCTCAATGAATCCAAGTCCATAAGGTGCATCTGGATAGGCGCCTGAATGCGAGAGCCTGAAAAGAGAACCTTGAGAAACACGCTTCAGAGGAGTGCGATGAGGCGTCTGTGAAAGTGGCATTGGTCAGCACGTGACCTCATAGACGACGCGTCGCGTCCATTCCACATAAACCGACATACATGACATCCAAAACCTCCTTTTCTCTCGATGGCCTCCAGAATGCAATTGCAAGTGTTTTTAGTCAAGTTCAGACTTCTTCTGCAAATCATAAAAAGAACTGCGTCAACCTTTACAAGTTCCACGTCCAAATTGCTGGCCGCATTGAGTCAGATGGTCGGACTACAGCCAAACTTGTTGGCGAGGATGCTTTCGTCCAAGTATTTTGTGATATGATGGCAAGGGTACTCACTATCAAGAAAGGCGCTGCGTCCGCCGATCGTACAACCAGGTTCATTGGCTTTTACCTGAAATATATAAACGAAAGAGGTTTGTCCACTTCTTTATTTCTGCTCATCTGCTGAGTGACATACAGTTATGCTGGAGAGAACGGATCTATCTGCCTCTACAGCAAAATATACGAATAAAAGCTCACCAGAGGAAGATGATGAGGAGACTTTTGTCTCCCGATTTGTTTGCCGATTTCTCAGGTGGATCTTGCGGGGATTCCAAGCAAAGGATAAGAATGTTCGATATCGTTCGGTCTCTACTATCGCTGAGACGATTTTGTGGTTTGGTCAGCTTGAGTGAGCGAGACCGTTGCTGTTGGCAAGCTATGGTTGACCAGCCGGCAGTATAGATATCTATGAGTCACTTCGAGAGAATCTGGTCCAACGATTGGCAGATAAGGAACCGTCCATTCGTGCTCAGGCAGTGGTTGCCCTTTCGAGGTTGAGTATCGTTGAAGATCCTCATGACATTGAGAATGGCGAGAAAGATATTGGAGATCTCCTGAATGAAATGCTTATCTACGATGATGAAGCGTGCGTACAACATGAACAGTGTAAGTGTAACCCATCACTGATCCCTACTCAAGAGAAGTTCGACGCGCAACACTCATTCATACGCCGCTTAATCGTGCCACTGTCGACGTTCTACTGAGCTGTTCTCGCGACATTGATCTGCTAACCCGAAAGTCCCTATATATTGTATTTCACACAAAACTCGACAGCCCACGATTTTTGACTCTTGTACAACGCGAGAAGGTGGTTAAAGATGGCCTTGGAGATAGGGAAGGTACAGTCCGAGCAGCAGCCAGCAAGCTCATCATGAAGTGGTTCGATTTTGCGCTCGCGGAAGCTCCAAACGAAGAAGTCGGCACATGGTTGGGAGATGATAGAGGTATCATGAGGGCGCTCATCCGATTTCTTGAGCTCTTTGATGTGATAGGTGGCGAGCAAATTGCATTAGACGCACTAAATGCAATTTTTATCATTAAACCAGACTATCTTGATGTGTTTACTTTCACCGGTGAGAAATTTCGATTGATTGATTGTTGTCATGCACACTCAGCTTGAATCGTATAGATGATTATTGGGCAACCCTGACACCTGAGTCAGCTTTCCTTGCCCGCGTTTTTGTGGTTAAATGCAGAGGATCAGCTCTAATCGATGATGCCGGTCTTCCCATAGTGACAGCTTTCGCATTCTACATTCAAGCTGTATACAATAAGCTTCTTGGAACTCTTCAGGTAGCTGAGAGCGTCCAGACGCTGCACAAAACAGAAGAAGAAACTGAGATCTTGGACGAACTTTTCAAAATTGCGTCGATATTGTCATCAATGCTGTCAATGGCTACCGGACTGGATTATAGTGACGAAGTTGGACGAAGAAAAGCTTTTTCTGTCGTCAGTGAGTGTTGGTTCCCAATTCAGGCTTCTTTCTTGAATTTTTGATAGGGGATATGTTGGCACAACCTACGTTACCACTTGATCTCATCGATCCATGTATGGAGATGATGAAAGCGATGATGCCTTCGGAGCGTGAATTTGTACGTGTGATTGTCGAGGTCATTATTGACCTTCGTGATAATGAGGAACCCCCCGAAGAACCTACAGGGATTGTGCGTATGTTATCCTTATGTGCAGGGTCATCTAAATCCCCGTGATGTAGGCTTCGTACAACACCTCCTTTTCAGACTCTTCCCATTCAAAATCGAGACGAGAACGACCATCTCAGGTTCTAGTCAATCATGAGAAGGTGAGGATGAAAAACTGTGAGACTGCAGATTCAAGAGACCTCCGTTGTCTGATGATTTGCAATTCTGTGCTGGAGCGCGTCAACGGGGTGCGTACCTTTTCTTGTCGTAAGACTTCTGCTCAGATCAATCATAGCCGTTCGATGACAATTCAACGCTACAAGGTGTTCTGAGTGACCTTATCATTCCATCTGTTCAAAGAAAGGAGCTTCTTCTGCGAGAAAAAGCACTAGCAAGTCTCGGATTGTGTTCACTTATTGCCAAAGTAAGACATTACATTCTCATGACGTGTTTATGCCAAGCCATCTTTGTTGTTCAGCGCATGGCTTTGGGTTCGTTCGAACTCTTCTCAAACGAATGTTTGCGAGCACCAGATTCAATACGAGTCATCGTATTACGCGTTGTCTTCGACCTCATGTTAATGTACGAGGGGGCATTCTTTGGGAGGTCGGAGGAGATGGTGCGATTTGAATGTGGAAATGTTGATACTGGTTGACACGTAGGCCATTTTCCCTGTAGGATTCAAAGCTCATCACTTTCCTTCTCGACATCATGGAGATCGAACTCGGCAGGGATGAACCTTGTCCTGAGATCCTGGCCTTACTTTGTATAGGGTTCTCGAAACTCCTTTTGCTGGGCATTGTGAATAGTGACAAGGTACATTCCAGACTCGGGATTGATTTTCATTCTTGACTCCTGTATAGATGCTCTTGTGTCTGCTCATTGCTTATATCTCTCCCGAAACTGTGGGTAATAACGAAGCCAGACAGTGCCTGTCATATTTCTTCATCCGGTATTGCATGGCACACCCGCAGAATAAGGTCAGGCTTCAATCAGTAGGTGTCACTCTCATTACCAACTTTCAAATCAATGAGAGTCGTCTATAGATATTTATGGCAGCCTTGGATGCAATGATACGGTTAAACGAGTCGTTACATGAATCACAGGATATGATCACGCCCGAGAAGTTTGGTGAAATGCTTTTGGCCTGGTCAGATCCTCAGTTCGGGCTAGAGTGGGTGCACTCTGCAGTAGGCTCGAATCAAGACTGATCCGTTCAATCAGGGGTGAAGAGTTAATATCCATCAACGACCTTCATGCAAAAATCGCTGTTCGCATCCTTATTGCATTATATGATTCCGAACGCTCAGGTAAATATATGACTCGATGTCTATTTGATTACTGAATTCTGTTCGCTATTGCACGCTATCATAGATTATAGAATTTTGTGCCACCTACTAAATCAACCTCTCTTTTTGCCAAAAGATCTTGATCGCAAGACAATACACATGATGGACCTTCTTCTCAGTAATCATTGTACTGTGAGTAACCTTCACATCTGTTTCCATATTCTTCATGAAGACATTTAATAGCAATGCCCATTTGATGATGCAGCCATCACAAAGGCATTTGACCGCTTTAAAACCCGTTTCAACAAAATATATTCAAAACGACTGACAGATATCAATCCTCCTGCATATGTGCATGATGACGGAGTCCTCCAGATATACAAAGTAATCAATATTGATGTACCTCAGAGTGACGGGGTAATAAGTTCCTCTTCATGGAAAGAGGTGTCCAAGTAAGCCATCACTGATCCCTTACATTGTCTTGACAGAAAACTCACCTTTGAAGCGGCGTTGATTCTAGAAGAAATGCCGTTTTCCCCCAGGCATTACACCCTCATGGCATGGAGAGTAGGATTGAGCAAGACGGAGATGATGGTATCATCGACGAGGAGGAAGCCGAAGAAACAGAACTGCAGACCGCTACACCTGGGTAGGGTAGACAACTTGACCTGAAATGAGAGGTTGACACTATTAATGATCGGTCCATAGCCCTGTTGATGAGGACCTCCATATGTTCAAATCGAAGTCATCGTCTGTGATAAGCACGTTTTCAACACCGACCTCTATAACACCGAAAATCAAAGGCGCAAAGTCTGTATCTGGAATTCCTGATAAGAGCACGAGAGCTAAATTTATCCTTTTTTTCACATTCTTGCTCTTTCAATCAGGCGGATACGAACAACAGACTCGGGACGCCGTACTGAACGAAAGCGGAACCGTGTCACTCTATCTAGGCGAGTTGATTACTCTTCGGGATTAGATATTGACATTGATCTTTTGTTCATCCTTCAGAGATCTGGTTGGTTCAGAATCGGAGTCCGAAGACGGAAATGAGACACCCACACCTGTTAAATCAAAGTTGCTATCAGTGATGAAAGTGCAGACCACGGTCAAGCAGCTTGAGATTGTGCCAAAAAAGCAAAGGATCAAGCTCAGGAGAGCGCCCTCAACCAAAACTAGCACAGCTACTTCTACAGCAGCAACAAAGACTGTTCTCTCCAACCCAAGAGGGAGGCGGAAGTTACCAACGCCTTCATCGCCTTCTGATAATAGCGAGGCTGAAGAGGAATCCAAGGTCGAGAGGGCGATACGGACATCTCCACGACTTGATGAGCATTCCTCCGACGAGCTTGTAACATACTCGGATGAATTTTGAACCCGTTATTGATCTCCGCTCGCCCGGACCTTTTCACTTCACACTTTCTGAATTATCTACATGAATCTTTTGTCTGCTTGCTTCTTGAGAGACGCCTCCTTACTTGGACATCCATGATTATTTATGTTCACATATCACACAGTCCATCTCCACGAGTCATGCTTAACTACGACCAAATTGTACTGTGCCGGAGGAGACATTTTAATTATAGATTATCAGACATGATAATGGGTTCACAGTATATTTATAGGTCATAAGGAGAGAATCTAAGTTGTTTATAGATTTGGATGTGCACTGGGATCGAAATTCAACAATATACAATTGATGTGTCTGCAATGGTTGTCATCGACAAGAGCAACCCCATAATCCTGGTTCAATGACGAACATGAGTCTAGTTCCAAGGGCGAATGGTAGTGCCATCACTCTTCACCATATCACAAGTATGTTTGAAGGCCTCACAGGTATCTCGAAATACCTTGATATGAACAGCCGACTAGTGCGCAATGTATTTGGTGGATTACTAAGAGATGATCATTAACGATATAACTTACAAGCAAGTGGCAGTGAGTAAATGTTGTCTGGGTTCTATAACCATATTCGAGCAGTGTCTAAAAATGAAGACACGGTACTGGATCAATTCTATTTCTCTTGATGATTCCGATCAAATACGGATGGAGCTTGAGAGCTTTCAAGCTCACTGAGATCCATTCTCATCTCCACTCTTGGAGCTTCGATATGGGGGAGCCATTTCATGGTTCATTACTGCCACTTGTATCATCCTTTGATTAAGGCAGCGCGTGTATAAATCACCTCTATTTTTCTATATGATTAATCTGGAACTCACACCTCGCATTGATAGGGGACATTGATACCACAGAAGCATGGGCCGGGGCAGTCGAGTGGAACAACTAGGAAAAGAAAGCAATCCTGACTTTCGAGAGTTCATGTGACTCTAAAACTGAGCCATTATAGAGAAACGGTAAACTCGCACACTTATAATCTGTGATTAGTGAGTGATCTGCGCGTCTTGGGGACTGAAACCTTCGAATGCGAGAAAACTTAATTATGGTGGCGACCAGTATTTTATCATCGAGTGTTCAGGCACGGTCATGTAAAAGCTCACCGGACTTCCCACAAAGGTGGTTTGAAGTTTTCCGATTGGCTAGCAGTGGCTCACTGTTCAGATAAAATACCAATCATCGGCCGATGATCGGTCGGGTAGTGGATGAAACCCCCAAGATACATAGCAGCTTTGTACGTATGATACTCGGTTCAAAGGGGCTAGAAGATGGCACAGAGTTGTAACAATTTCATTGATACACGTTCCGTCTTTCATATGGCACGAGTGATCTTGAAGAAATTGATTGGCCTTCGGAGGCTGATGTCCACCGAGTGTGGACTTGAGGAACTTGGATTGATAGACGCCTTGCATCCCCATTCTGAAGTTGATGCGGACTCATCCGAGCCAATCCGAAGTTGTGATTGTGAATCTTGGTCTTTGTACTTTATTGGATAAGGATTTGTGCCAATTGAAAGCCGGGTGGGTCAAGGAGCTTCCTTGGGCACGCTGGTGAGCCTTGTCTTAGTTAAGTCTTGGCATCAACGCATTGCATTTGAAGAGTCTCCGTTGCCAGTGTGGTCGGACCGGGGCCCACTGCTTTCGGGAAGAAAGGACTGTGATGCCATGGTGATGTGACCGTGAGTGAGCTACGGTAGGAATGATCTGGTAGAGTGTATGCAAAATCAATACTAAGCAAGGCAGTCCGAAAGAACATAATCCCTCTTGAAGCGTAAGATTGGGTATCAGCTCCATATCTTGTTTGAAATACTGTTTGAAGGTAGCGGCAAGTACTCGGGGCTCTAGTACAAAATACGGACGCCTGAAACGAGTCCAGCATACACTGATTCTTCAACACTGCTGTTCGGTTGGAGGTGGCCATGCTTTTGCATGGGCTTTTTCAATGATTGGGTGCAAAGGGGAGGGATCCCGTCGTCGATAATTTGCAGTGAAGAGCCTAGGTTTAGATTACCGGTATATCAGATCTTGAAGATGATCTTTCCAAGGGACTGGAGTAGAGGGTTATTCACAGCCTTTGTTGTTTGAAGTCTTGAGTGTCATCATGATGATGGTAATCAAGGACGACAATCATGCCACTTTTTTCGAAACTCGTACGTTCTGGAAGAGTCAGTCTATATTCAAGAGATGAAATTGGATTGGCGAAGAATGGAACTCTATTATCAGGTCATTCTGGAACCATCGACTGCGGCAAGTCGCACTAGTCTGTCACATCACAGTGGGATCAACAAGAGTTTTTTTTGTGGATGTGATGGTGTGATGGCCTGTATTGACAATTGAACGGCGTTGGACTTGGGAAGAAAAGTAGGGTGTGCAGCGTAGTTTATGACCACGTATGAATACGTGTATCAATACGTGTCTGATGTTAAGAATACCATATTACATGACTGGGGTCTAGAGTTCCTGATTGACAAGTACAGCGGGACTTTGTGTCCGTGAGGAGACCGTGTAGTTGCCGTGGGCCTCAGCGCTGTTATCAACTAGTAGAGGTGTGGGAAAAGACATGAGCAGCCGAAACGTGACGGAATCAGGCGGCGTTTAAAAGACTCTCATCTCTCATACTAATACCTTGATCACCTCACCCCTTCTATTCTCTACATATTTCTTAATACCCCTTCAGGATCTGGCTCCTCACTGCCTGCAATCTTTCTCAAGGCCTACAATCTACAACCAATGTCTATCTTGACGTCCTCGCCCACCACACCTACTCCCCACAGCCTGGAGCCATTGCAGGACTTGAGGCTCGAGAGTTTCAGCTCGTGGTATGTTCTTTGCGCACGTATATCTCAGGCGCTCACACTTCACAGTAACAATACACCCTCATCCAAGACTGCCTCTCTTCCTACTCCAGGTGGTCCTTCTGCCCCTCTGGCAAATAGTACAGTATTTGAGGACACGTCTCTTGGGTACGTTGACATCAATATATATTCCTTCAATTTTTATCTTCTTTTTAGTGAAGTTCCCATGGATGGCCAGTCCAACGAGTGGGGTCTTCTCGAACCCCGTATCGCCGTACCCAATGCCCCTCTCATCAAGGATCTCGATTCCTTTACCGAGGGGACAGGCGCTGGAAGCTTTGATTCCATCCCTGCTGCTGACACCGATGAGCACGGGAATCCTCTTCCTCCTCTAAGCCAGGCCTGTCTGTCAATGGTATCTACGCACTGCAAGGATGACTATGTGTTGAGATGGCTGGAGGACATCTCCCACTGGATCCCACAGTCATTCCTCTTTAGTCATAATCTATCAAGCTATCATCATCAGCCCTACGGCTATCATGACCAGGGATATTTCTACCCTGATTACAGTCGTGTGCCAACGCTCAAGCGTCCTCGATCAATGACTGAGTATGACGAACATAGGCCACGTCGCCCACATACCCGTTCTTGCCCATCTTCGAGGCGGAGCAATTTCCTTGAGCCGGACTAGAGTCTCCATGACTTCTTCCAGTACAAAAATCGGTGTTTACCCCGTCACCTTGCAATCGACGACCAGGACAATTATCGGATACTAAAAGCATCCACACTGTTCATTCCCAAAAGTCACGTTCCTGCATCTACCTGACTCTTCGTCCATCAAGAGCGAAAAGCTTAAATGCGATCGACATCGGAGTCAGGTGCCCTAGTTCTTTAATGATATGGGGAAAACCTCATGGTACACTGTCTCTTCCAGATGCTTCTGAAGGCATCTAGTTTTTCGGATATTTGCCCTATCCGGCCTCTTGCAGAGGCCTCCAATGAGGCAATGGCCTTGAGATTGTTTCTTGATTTCTCTTTCCATTTTTCAACCCATGCGACTTTTTTCCCACTTGCTCTCAATACCTTGTGAATCATGGATACTCCTCTTTCAATGCCACACAAATCGTTTTTGCGAGATAGAATCATCATTGGTATAGAGCACATTGGCTTTGAGTTCATTTTCCCTCTTGTCTCTATCCCTTTTCTACCTGCAGTATTGTTGTCGGTGTTATTTTTGATCTTATGAGCGCCGCTGACGACATTGGCCTCTCCCCCCTTCCTCCCAGTTGGTTGACGATTGTATTCTAGTCTGTACCCTGCACCCATTGCGACTCTGTCTTATCATTTGTTGTATGCTTTCCTCCCACGGACTCCCTTCCCCAAGGCTTTCATATGTACATTCGTCCTTGAATTTGAGAGTTCTTAATAATGGTCTCTAATTGAGCTCCTGCTATTGATACCATATCCAACAGGGACATTTACAGAAGCAAATACTATCAGGATGTATTTAAAGGGGTGTTGACGTATGTATGTATCCGTTCCTGGATACCCCGCACATCCCAAAATACAAAGTATTGTGCACGGCATCTTGCGGTTTCCATTCCATGAATGAGTCGAGTCATAAAATGTAATGATTTCTTTCCCAAGTAAGCGTGATGCGAAAAGTAAGATGTGCGTTTCCGAAGAGCCTATTTGGGATTGGGCACTGAGTAAAAGCATTTTGTGGAAAGGGAGATTAAATTGATTAATCGATTAATTATTTCAGAGGCCATAGAATTTAGTGCCAAATAAGAGAATCAAGTTAGTCTAGCACAACAAAGATTCGGATGTTATGGCAGCAAGAGTCATAGCCAATGATGAGGAATGGGGGTTGTGAGGTTTTTTTGAGGGTATCTATTTAAAGATTGTAATTCGAGACCGGTTCTGGAGGGTCTCAGTAGTCAGTACCGTCTTCATTCCTATCATAAAAATTTTCTCTTTGTCAGCATAAATTTACTTAGTCCCATAAAAGAGTGAACCATACCTAGAGCTGAAGTCCAACTTACTTCGTTCAGACTTCGGGTATGTATTTGTTAGTTACTTTTCTGTAATAAAACTTGACTTACTTCGTTTGGACTTCAGGCACTTGCCTGTTGATAGTTGAGCTTCATACGCACACTCTCTTTCCCTGCCTATACTCTTGTGAAGTAGGTCTATGTGTATGAGATATGGTGTTTGTCATCGGTTCAAGATTCATCAGTTTGGCATCATGCTAACTTGTAGAGATGTTACTAGGATACAGTGGTATCGGGAATGAGTGAACCAGATAGACTGATCTGAGTGGTCCTCAAAACTGTGTGCAAAGGGAGTTGTTGTACACAATCCCATCCCGGAGCTTTTTACACGTTGAAAAGCATCAAGGCAGAAAGGCCACGACCGTAAGTAGAGCGTCGGGACTCGGGGATTGAAAGAGACAAGAAATGGGAGTGCAAACTCTGGATCGAAGACAAATTTCCGTTGTGTTGGGGTCGCTGGATGCGGTTACCATAATCTACTAACAACAAGAGGTGCCGCAGCTAGGAAGGGTAGGAGGTGTATGACTCATGCCTCCCTGATAATACCATTCACCTAAGAGTGACAGACTCGTATCCAACTACGCAGCAAGAGAGATAAGTGACCTGCGCAGTGAACCCTGAGCTGTGGATTCAGCATTTCTATTCCACAACGCGGAGGGCCTAACCCGGAACCAGAAACTTCATGTAGAGGTTTTGTGATGAGATATGCCCTTGCGATTGCCATCCGCTATATTCCTCCAACAAAGGGAGGTGTGTGGATGACGCGTCGTTCACGATCTTCAGATCTTCAGACGAGCGTTTTATTTGTCCATTGTTTATACATTCTACGTGGCTTTGATAAGGTGTAATATCTACCACGAGGACTGATTCCTTTCGCTCCATGCTCAACTTTGAAGACGTCGAGGAGCGCGACGGTATGCTAATTCTATGGTTATATGAAGCTCAAGCTGAACGATAACTAGGTGTGCGTTTTTCGTGGAATGTATGGCCTTCGTCACGTATCGAGGCCACGAGAACCGTTGTGCCTATCTCGGCCCTCTATACCCCATTGAAGGTCAGGGAGGATCTTCCTCCAGTTCTATACGAACCTGTGGCCTGTAAACCACCCTGTCGTGCCATTCTCAATCCCTACTGGTGAGTTCAATTTCTCATGAATAAGACACCTCGTAATCGGCGGCTAGTCAAATCGATATCCGTGGAAAACTCTGGATATGTCCCTTCTGCCTTTCGCGGAATGCATTCCCACCTCACTATAAGGATATTTCCAATACCAACCTCCCCGCTGAGTTACTTCCCAAGTACACAACCATCGAATACACCCTTTCGCGTCCGGCCCAGGTCCCGCCTATTTTCTTGTTTGTCATTGATACGTGTTTGGATGAAGAAGATTTGAAGGCTTTGAGGGATGCTGTTGTCATCAGCCTGAGCTTGCTTCCACCCTATGCCTTGGTTGGTTTGATCACGTACGGCACTATGGTGTGTATTTCTTACGGGGTTACGGGGTTACACGCTGATCAGAAATGCATTTAGGCCCAAGTGCATGAACTCGGCTATGCAGAATGCTCCAAATCCTATGTTTTCCGCGGTGGAAAAGAGTATCAGCCTAAACAAATACAAGACATGCTTGGTTTAAGCTCTCAGAATCGTGCTGCACCTCGACCGGGACAACCCCTTCCCCCCCAATCTTTCGGTGCCTCGCGGTTCCTCCTTCCAGTATCCCAAGTCGAGTTCCAGTTTACTGGAATTCTCGAAGGCCTCACGAGGGATCCTTGGCCTGTCGCTAACGATAAGCGCGCTTTGCGTTGCACTGGTGTTGCGCTGAGTGTTGCCGTTGGTCTACTTGAGACAACGTATCCAAATACTGGAGCAAGGATGATGCTGTTTGCTGGTGGACCTGCCACGGAGGGTCCTGGGATGGTTGTGAGCAATGAGCTGAAGGAACCAATCAGGTCCCACCATGATATTGATAGGGATACCGCGAAGCATTATAAACGCTCGATTAAGGTTTGATTTTCTTGTACCTTATTTCGTTCTTTACTGAAAAAATTGGAATAGTTTTACGAAGGGCTTGCAAAGCGCGCCTCTAATAATGGCCACGTTGTTGATCTTTTTGCTGGTTGCCTTGATCAAGTCGGATTGCAAGAAATGAAATCGTTGTCCAACTCGACGAACGGTGTTATCGTGTTATCTGATTCATTCGTCACCTCAATCTTCAAACGAAGTTTCCTCTCTCTCTTCAACAAGGATGATCAAGGTCACCTGCAGATGGGTTTCAACGCTACTTTTGATGTCCAGGTACATCTCCTGCCATTTCTCATGCATATATGCTTACTATCAACCCCTTAGACTACAAAGGAACTTAAGGTCTCGGGTCTCATCGGTCATGCTATTTCAGCGGGAAAGAAGTCTGCTTGCGTCGGAGAAACTGAAATCGGTATCGGACAAACATCAGCCTGGAAGATCAATGCCATCACGCCACGCTCTTCAACTGGTGTATATTTTGAAGTCGTGACTCCCGCTGGACAGCCACTGCAATCTGGCTCTCGTGGTCTTATTCAATTCATAACACATTATCAGCATGCATCTGGACAACAACGTTTACGTGTGACCACCATTGCCCGTAATTTCGCCGAAGCTGGGTCGCCTGGTATTGCGGCTTCGTTTGATCAAGAAGCAGCCGCGGTGTTGATGGCGAGAATTGCTGTTTTCAAAGCTGAGATTGACGATAGCCCTGATGTGTTGAGATGGTTGGATCGGATGTTGATAAGGCTTTGTCAAAAGTTTGCGGATTATAGGAAGGAGGATCCGACCAGTTTCAGGTTGACGGATAACTTCAGTATATATCCGCAGTTCATGTTCCATTTGAGGAGAAGTCAATTCTTGCAAGTGTTCAATAACAGTCCGGATGAGACTGCTTTCTATCGGTGTGTTTAAGCCTTAATCCCGATGTTCGTATTGATATTGAACAATACAGTCACATTCTTAATGAAGAGGATGTCAATGATTCATTGATTATGATTCAACCAACGTTGATGTCATACACATTCGATACACCACCTCAACCTGTGCTCCTCGATAGTGTTTCCATCAAGCATGATGTTATATTGCTCTTGGACACATTCTTCCACATCTTGATCTTCCATGGAGAGTTGGTTGCGCAGTGGAGGAAGCAGGGCTATCAGGACCAGGAACGATACGAAAACTTCAAAGAATTACTGGAATTACCGGCTGCTGATGCGCAGGTGAGTGGTCATGATTTTATAGCGTTGAGCTAATACATGTATCCTCTTCCCTCATAGGAACTCCTTGTTGATCGATTCCCTATCCCACGTTACATTGTTTGTGATCAAGGAGGAAGTCAAGCTCGATTCTTACTGTCGAAGCTAAACCCATCCACGACCCATATGTCTGCGACGATGTATGGATCTACAGGCGGTGCTGGTGCTGGGCAGGCGATCTTCACGGACGATGTGAGTTTGCAGGTGTTCATGGAACATTTGAAGAGATTAGTGAGTGATGTCCTTGGTCCCTGATCGGCGGTCTGTTCATATGTGTTTAGGCTGTTGGTGCACAGACAAACTAGGGTACATGGCGAGTTGTGCAGTTTTTCCTTTGGTTTTGGATTTCTTGTCGTCCTATTTGTATTCTTATCAATTTCCTTGTTTTCCACGAACTTCGAAAAATGCTACGATTTGTCTCATTCTCTTCTTTTTCCTTCGAATTTGAAGATCTTATCCCCGGCTGGTTGAATGTCGGGTCCATGTCAAGGTGAAAATCCAGCTTGATTCTTGGGTGCTGGTCTGTGCAAAATTAATGGCTTTGATACTCGATCCATCATGACCTAATACATATCATAGCTTCTGGAACCCAAAAGACCACTTGTTTATGGCGTCGATCCAACAAATTCTTCATATACAGGAATTGCACCCGACACCGCGGCCAATAATAACACTCGATCGGCGTTTTCAATCGTTCACCATAGTTGCGACATGTTAGATACATGTTTCTGCATGGGTTGTTAGTGACGGTAATCAAAGGATCATGCTTCAATCTGGGAAATGAGAAATATTTTTGCATTCTTCATTGGTGATGGCGCAATTTCTCCAGTCTGGCACACCTTCCACACACCTTCCAGTGATTGATCCGTGGTAACCCATGACTGGATGTTTGTGTGGGAGAGTTAAGTAAAGAATGGTCAGTTTGGCCGTCGAGCTGGGGGACGAGGTGGAGGAAATTCTATTCAGTTCTAATTTTGTATCTGAAGCTTCTTGCTTCTATGGATCGTGACCTTGTATATGGATGATCCACAAGGCACTAGAGCCTATGTTTGAGCGAAGAGTATTTGCCACTTGTGAGTTTGATGGCACCTTGATTCATTGGTCGGCAACCATGTGGTTCTTTGTGCGATTCGCCTATGATAGGGCTGCATGTGTTCATTTCTCCATTCAAACGCTGGAATGACTTTAGTCTCGTGAGATTGGTTTGGATGGTGTATATAACAGGTCTTGAATAGTCCGAGAGGCTGCTCAGGTTACTTGTCGCCCGCTTCCCCCTTTCAATTTCTTCCGAAGAGTCCTCCTCGGAGAAGATGTTATTATTCGATAAGGTCATGCGGAGAATCAGGGCGGTAAATGAAGTCCAGTCTCCGACTTCGCCCATCTCCAAGTCAAGTGTTGACAGCGACGGTGACGAGGCCACGAAACTCGATTACGATGGCAATATCAACATCGAAAAGAAGTTGGGCTCGGAGGGCTCTATTGTGAAGACCGTGGATGATGAAGAGGTTCAGAAATTCAATGGAGAGCCGGTGATTACTAATGGAAGAGATGTGTCGAGATATGTTGTGGATCTGAGAGATGATGGTGATCCTGCGTTGACGTTGAGGTCTTTAACACTGGGAACGGTCTTTGCTGGGCTTGGCGCAGCTTTGTGTCAGGTATACGAACCCCTATTCTTAAATCGTGAGGCGCTAACGTGGGGACTAGATTTATCAGTTCAAACCTGTTCAGATGACGGTATCAATGGTCTTCTTGCTTCTGCTGACTTACACCGCTGGGAATGCTTGGGCCAAATTTTTACCCACCAAAAGGATGGTCATCGGAACCCGGTTTGAAGCTCTAGGATCAATTCTCGAGATGCTGAATCCGGGACCTTTTGGCTTGAAGGAGGTAAGTGTTACCGTTGTATCTATATCTAATGACATACCGATGTGCACCCATCTATAGCATGCTATAGCTTCTCTCGTCGCATCAACGGCAGCAGGCCAAAGCACCGCTGTTTTGAACTTCGCAGTACAAAGAGTAAGCTGTGTTTAACTTCTCATTGGTGGATTCGACCATATTTTAAGCTATACTATGATACACATGTTGAAGCAACTACCGCTGTCCTCGCTACTTTCTCTACTGCTTGCTTTGGGTGAACCTCACCATCCTTTTGGACGTCTTTGTTGCTGACCTAGGGTTTAAGGTATGGGTTGGTTGGCCTCTTACGTCCTCTCACGGTTTATCCCTCTGAAATGGTTTACTGGTTCGTGAGTAGCTCCTATCATGGTAAGACTTAACGGACACTGCTAATCAATTTTCAGAATTTACCGACCGTTTCTGTTTTTCAGGGTCAGTATCCTGTATTACATGTAAGAGTAGTTTGGCTGATGCTCGTTTTTCAGCTTTGCACTTTGACAGCATTGCGAACGGGAAGCGTGTCAAACTCTTTTGGATAGCCTTCACGGCAATGTTCTTTTACGAAGTGCTGCCGGCTTACATCTTCCCATTGCTTAATGGTATCAGTGTGTTCTGCCTGGCATCGCAAAATGCCTCCTCGAGGATTGTCGATATCTTTACTAATTTATTCGGTGGGACAAATGGTAACGAGGGATTGGGTTTCCTGAATGTCTCATTTGACTGGCAATATATTGGCTCATCGTACGTCCTGAGTTTGTCCTGAGGACATGGATACACCTGATCAGCCGCTTCAGATTCATGAGTTACCCGTTGGTTCAGCAAGGTACAGATCATAAACTTTTTCTTGCGCAATTAACTTTTTTGTAGCCAACTCATGGATCGGTTATGCTGTATGTTATACTGTCATCATGGCCATTTATTATTCAAATGCGTGGAATGTGAGATCTCAAGTTGAACTTCTCTTGTGCTCACTTGGTTTATGATCCTTAGTCATTAAATTATCCTATGCTTTCAACGTCGATATTTTCTGTTAATGGCTCCGTCTACCATCAATCTGCGGTCTTCAGTGGCACCGCAATCCAGCTGAACGAGACCGCGCTCGTTGAAATTGGACTGCCGGCTTTGACCGGATCGAACGCTTGGCATAGTCTGACCGCTAATCTAGCTGTAAACCCTTGATCTGTTCTGTGGTGCCATTACTCAGACTCTTTCTCAGATTGGCGGTTTAATTGCTCACTGCATCTTCTTCTGGGGAGCCGATGCAAAGGATGCTTTTAGGCTCGCCTATCACAGGACACAGCCTGATCCGCATTATCAGGTATGACCTTCATCTAGGATCATGTACTTCAAGCAAACGCTAGCTTTTACTGGAAGGCCATGAAAAAATATAAGGAAGCTCCTTGGTGGTGGTATGCCACACTTCTCGTCCTTGCCTTCTCAGCAGGTTGGTCTCGCAACACTCTAGCCGCACATATGGGGCTGACATTCACCAAGGATTAGTTGTCGTGTTCAAGGGTCAAACCACTCTTCCATGGTGGTCTTACATCGTGGCATTATTACTTGGTGCATTCATAACAGTAATTTGACCATTGCGTCTTTTGATACCTTGTTGACTCGCACGATAGCCTTTCTCTACATTGCTTTTTGCCAGGATGGGAAACGGCATCGCTACCAATCAACTCATGAAGATGGTAGCGGGAGCTGTGAATCCTGGTAGGCCTGTTGCCAACCTCTATGTCAGTACCTCCCGCCCTCTCAATCCTTCTGCCGCCGAAATGACTAATAGTTTTCCATGTGGAGTCATGATGTCGTCTCCACGTCTATCAATCTCGCCGGGGACCTGAAGGTTGGTCAATATCTCAAGATTCCTCCTCGTGTCATGTTCTTAACCCAGGTTTGGGGTACTATTCTCGGTATGTAGCATGATATGGCCCCGCCTCCTCTTGCTCACCGAACTGGAATAGGTGCCATGGTGAACTACGGTGAGTACCGATACTCGATCAAACCATCAACTCACATCCAGCAGTGGTCATGATCTCCATTGTTACAGCCCAACGCGAGACCCTCCTTAATCCTGTGGGAACCAACGTTTGGAGTGGACAAGTAACACAAAGCTTAAACAGTGAAGCTGTGACCTGGTCTCTAGCGAAGGAACTCTATGGATTTAATGGTCCTTATTGGATCATTCCTCTAAGTTTGATTATTGGAATTGTACCGACATCCTTTCAGTGGATCATTGCAAAGGTGGATTGCATTCTCATTCGGATTGTTACAACGTTGAATACCGCGGTTGTAGCGTTGGCCAAAGATCGGACCCATCCAGGTGGACACAATCATTCTCCCTATCATATATATGGTACGTTCGTCCCAATACTGGAACAATCAGGGATCGTTCTGACTTGTGTATCGAGTATTCCGCATGGATGTATGTTGGTGTGAATTCTGTGGTCACCTCGGCCATTGTGGTTGGCCTTGTGTCTCAGCTCTGGTTAAGGAAACGACATCCAGGATGGTATAAGAAGTATAACTATATTATTGGAGGTGCTTTAGATGGTGGAGCCCAGGTTATGATCTTCATATTGTCCTTTGCCGTATTTGGTGCCTCAGGCGTTGGGAGGCCATTTCCTACAGTAAGTCCCTCTGAAGTGGCTGTACAACGAGTTTGACGATGCCATCCAAACAGTGGGCCGGAAATCCGAGTAAGGGAAATGTCGATTATTGCAACGGTAATGGAGCATTAGATTAAACAAAGAGCAAGACCTTGCGATGTAATTCGTCTCCAATAAACTATTTTTAAATACAAGATCAGATTGATCTCGGATTTCGGAAGAGAAGAGCTGCGCGTGGACTAGTCGTGGATTTAGTTCCAGCTACTGATATTTGAATCCAAGGGCACAATTAAACATGACTAATTATGCATGATTTACTGTTGGGCAGGGGCTGAGAAGAAAGGCTAGGAAGTTCCATATCCTCGAAACCAAAGCAGCAGAATCTCTGGCAAACTAAAGTTCAGGCGCAGTAGAGGAGAGTTTGAGTGAGTGACAGGCCAAATAAGGGCAACGTAGGCATACTGGAGGATCGTGGCCAACGCATGTTCTCCAAAACCGCCGCCTTTCCCTGAGAACTCAAGTCTGTGCTCAGTATTCACTATGTCGCCATCCAGAATTGCGGACGCAGCCCGTATTTCTCCTTATCCCAGGATAAATCCTGCACTTGAGCAAGAACACACTCTTTTATTATCAGCAAATTCAGTATCGGCATCAACGGAAGGAGGGCCACCTTCCAAAGCAAGACTGGTGGCAGAAGCGGCGGTGGCGGCGGCAGCAAGTAGCATTAGTAATCGACCAATAAGGACCGTAGAAAGATCTGCCACAGGGAACGGAAGGCAGGGACAGGCTGAGGAAAGATTTAATGTTGGAGCACCGAGGAATCCAAAGAATTTTTTGAGGAGAAATTGGAGAGGAAGATCGAGTCGATCGATATTAGAGGGTATCGAAGAAGGTCAATGACAGAGGCAGTTTCATCAGCATACATTGTTCAGAACTGATACTGCCTGTATTCCCAGGCGTTCCAAATTATCCTCCACCCACATTCCAAGAAGCGATGGGAATTATACCGTCCCCCAAATCGTCAACACCAGCCATATCGTCCTCGTCGACGTCCGCAGCCCCAGAAACGAATCCTTGCCTCCAGACTCAGCACCACCAATCGGAGAGCGAGACCAGCATCGGTCATGTCTCTTCGACAGAGGTACCCTCAACATCAGAATCCTCAGAGTCATTGGAGATTATTTCTCCACAGCCAGAAGACCAAGGAATAGAATTCCCCCCATGTCTGATTTCTTGCCCCCGATCATTGTCGAGTACTGACACAAGCATCTCGCCCACTTCTGACTCACTCTTGACGCGTGGTCAAGTAAAATCTAAGATGGCCAGCATACTTGATCTGAATGACCCAGATGAAGACTTAGAACACGGTCATGCACCAGAACCTGGTCTCGTCAGGACATTTACGAAGAAGAGGTTCCTATCGCTGTCCCCACTTCGAACATTGTTTCCACCGAAACAACACCAAGCGATGCAAGCCCGAGCACTTTCTGCTCACCCTCCTGGCACATCACCATACTCCACATCGCGTTCTGCTCATTTCTTTCGAAGCACCACTTCGCTTGCATCTGCGTCTGTCCTGCGTTTTCCGATTTTTGGTGCTTCAAGTCTGATGAGTGGGAATAATGATAGGCAGACTGACGATGTAAAGCCTATAAGTGGGAAGTCGAATAAGAAGCTCCTTCCTTCTACGAATAGGGAAAAGGAAAAGCAGAAGTTGAATGAAGACAAGACCTCCGATAACGAATCATTCGAGTCTTGGGAGGTCCTTGGCCGCGATGGCGAAGTCGAATCTCGACGGATTGAAAATGATCCGCGTAACCTGATCGTGTCATCCTCAGACCCACGCTCGCCAAAAGTAATAAGCTCAGAAGTTTCACCGACACGAAGCTTGAGCTTCACATACGGGGTTCCTCCCGACCCCATCACTTTATCTCCTATCGATCCAATTCCCACTCATCTTCCTTCAACACAACCGGCCTCGTCGTGTTCTGAGCCGCATCCACTGTCGTTGAGGGACAGGAAATTTCAAGAAGCTATCCAGCCTTTCTTGAATCGCCAACCGAAGAGGCACAGAGGCAGTCATCGAAAGTCAAAGATTAAAGTTGCACCGAGTATAATTGCTGCATCTCCGCCTGTTCTATCTGGAGCTGGGCCACCAGTGACCAGGGTCCGGACAAAGATGAATCAAGTTGTGAATGGCGGCCAAAACGAGCAACAACAAACAATTCTGACTGTGGTTGCCAACAGTGTCGATATGGTTGCGCCTGGATCGCAAGAACGCCCCGATGACCAGGACATCAACGTGGCTAAAGGAAATGCTATAATAGTCGGCATGAACATTCATGAATTCCAAAAAGCTCTGAGCACTCCACTCCCATGGAGCCCAATTTATGCACCGCCACCAGTCATACTTTCAAGTGCAAGTGCGCTGCGTCCAGAGTCACTGGCGTCATCTGAAAATATCGATCATTCTTCACCAAAAGCTTCTGGGCCAATGCAAGATGAAGATGGCGTGATGTTGGGAATTTATGGGAGACAGGAGGTCTGTGTACAGCCGATATCGCCAGAGCCGACACCCTCGGTACCCGAGATGCTAGACACACAAGAACTAGTGGATTGTGTCTGGAAAAATCCACCATACGAGGTTGTCACCTCTCTGAATAGCCCCTTGCGCAATTCTCCTTCTCCAATGACTTCTTCCCCAGTCAAGATCCCGAAAGAGTTTGATACGGTGATGCCTGCAATGTCATCAACCTCCCGAGCCAGCCAACGTCGACATTATCAAGGAAGGCCATTGCCTCGATTACCGTCCCAAGTATCACAGTCGACTCCGCCCAGGAATGCTGTCGTAGACTCGATTTATGCCGGTCATGAGATGTATTCATCCTCTGGCCGTCCGAATACATCAATGGTCCCAGAAGGTCTACTAATCGATCTTGAGCACGATGATCAAGACACAAGCGGTGCTCGGACGCCTCCTTTTAATGATCATTCTTGCCAGATGAATATCTCTTCCGTACCGACGGCTCCCAAACTGGACTCTCCCATCAGCTCATTGATAAGTTCGCCAGACCATTTTGACTGCTCTCTCCCGCCTTCCTCATTTGCCGATGTTTCGTCGTTCAGCAACTTACCTGAGATGACGGATCTAAAGATACTGGCGGCACCGTTAGGAGAGGGGGATCAGAACGGCAGTAGGGAGAAGGACAATGAAGTGGGTATGCTTTCTTGATCATCCAAATCGTTGCCAACCACAGATTTGATATGTGAAGTTTCGTCAGACGTTGTTACTTATCACAGAATTTATAGGACCTGCGAATGTGGCGGGAGTCGGCGACGTCAACATGGGGTCGAATGCCGACATTGATGAGTCCAACATGTCACTCACTGGGCGTGTGGAGGTTCAGCGAAGGAGGATCACAGCGGATGGGCATATCAAACTGAAGATGAACATGTTTGGGGTGCCTATAAGCCGGTATGTGATCTGTATATCACAATTATATCACAATACAAGGGGGACCAACATGGTAGTATGAGTCTGTCCTGTCGCCACCTCTTCCACGAAATTTGTTTGAGGCAATGGCTCGTTAGGAGCAAAACGTGCCCACTGAGTCGTGTCAGTTTGGATTTTGGAGATTGTTGATACTGTGTCTCTTGTATCACCATGTCTACTTTTCGAATCTTTTGCTTTTAAATGACGATGTCGTTACATGTAAACAAGTATCAATACTGTCACTTTATTTGTTCGATATTTGTTCGAATGGAGTGGCCCATTACCTCTTCTCCATGACGCGTTACCGGGCGTACTCAAGTGATAGCGATGACAGTGATCAAGAGCACCCACAGAAAATGGAGGCCAAAGCAGCGTCATCCATTGCAAAGCCTTCCGAGCACGAGTCTGCCGACGAGGACGAACCTCTCAATGAAAGTGGAGCCTCAAGCTTGAGATCTTTGCACAAGTCGGATAAAGATAATGTTTCTACAGCTGCGCGTACAAGCTCTATTTCTCGCAAAGAAAATGCTCTAGTAGAGGATAAAAATGGCGAAATACGTTATGTCCATGAAGTCGATGGCGTTCCAGCACATGGTCTCATGGATGTGGATCCACCAACTATACCGCGGGCACACCAATTAGGAGTCGATGTACAGAAAATGAATGTCATGCAGACGTCATTGTTTCGAATGCCTGAGCAGGCTGCTGCTCTCAAAGCGCTGCAGCAGGGCAAATCACCTGGGAAGCGCCTCGATTTAGCGTCGCCATCCATGACACAGCCGCGAAAACATGAGAGAGAGCTTGATGCAGATACATCTATACCAGAACCCCAAGAGGTTCGTCGTTAGCTACACATCAGCCACTTGGAAATACAAAATCTGTTCTAGAGAAGTTCGTTTGCCCATGAGGTTAAAACTCTGACGTACAGGCCCTCTCGAAAATATGCGAGAGTTGACAAGACATCGTCAATCACAAACGGTCGTGAAGCTTCCTACGTCGATGCAGGACTTGCGCTTGGACGGTCATTCCGCGTTAGTTGGGGTCCTGGGGGAACTTTGGTCCACCTCGGCCATATATGTAGTCCAAATTCAGCCTCGTAAGATGAAATGCATGAGCATTAGACCTTCAACTGACTTGGAATCAGCTCGTCGGCCAACTCTTCAGTATTACACCTCACCGACATATATGCCTTTCTGACTTCTAACTCGGCCAATTATAAGAGTGCAACAAATTCAGTAGCGGATACCCCCATTAACCTATCTGCAAAGCTCCTTAAACACCACTTGGCCAAAACCGAGATCGTTACCGATGATTCGGGCGTACTCATGGCGTTGCCCAAACCTTTCCCGTCTCCGGGTGTTCCACCAGCTTCCGGCTCAGTATCTTCATACAATTACTTAGATTTTGCTTCTTTCGCATCCCTTTTCCCTTCTGCCGATCAATCCGACCCAGCGATGTTGTTCCGCCTGGGTGCTTCATTATTTGATCCCATGAATCTTCACTTAGGGAACCAACACACCACCTCACCGATCACTATGTGTTCCCCCACCACACCCGATATCAATACTAGAGTTACTTTTCTGCGACGCAAATCTTCTCTTGGAAATTGGCTTGAAGATGCTATAAAGTCAAGTGTTGAAGGAGATCTAAAAAATGAGGCAAATGGTCTTGCTTTTGGTGGTATGTTCCATCCCGACATTTTCTCAATCTCAGGTTCACCAATTTTGTTGCTGGCAGACGTTAAGAACTCTGCAAATACAGCTTTTATCCACCTTACGGGACATCAGGTTGAGCAGGCGTGTCAGGTCGCTGCCACTGGTGGATACCCCAAACTGTCGACTCTTATCAGCCAAACGGGCGGTGATAGCCTATTCAAAACCGACATTCGAGAACAACTTCGTATATGGAAATCGGAGAATCTCAGTCCCTCGGCAGGAGTCGGTTATGGCAGCGGTTTGATTGAAAGGGGAGTTTGGAAAATTTATTGCCTTTTGGGTGGAATCTTAGATGCTGAAGACGAACTCGCGGATAAACTTGCTAGTGTCTGTTCGGGCTTGGATTGGAAACGCATTTTTGGGCTTTGCCTGTGGTATGGCCAGGGTATTGATGCTCCCATTTCCAAGGTTGTCGAAGCGTATGAGAACCTTGTTTTCCGGCAATCAAACTCTTCGTCCTCTATTTATAACAATATCGCAGAAAAGCCATTACCGCCATGGTTATTGCATGTTCAGCGGACAGGGCACCCAGATGCATTGCTCGCTAAATGGAAAAATACGATGGCTTCTTCCAGCACAGTAGCTAAACACATTGACCCGCTCTATGCGTTAATCAAGCTTCACGCTGATCCTGCTCTGTCTCTATCCAGTATTTTGAATCCCTTCTCCTTCTCTTCATCCCTTCTGAAAGCAGGCATCCCAATGTGTTGGCATTTGTATATCATCCTATCCCGTGTAATGCGGGTGCGAGATTTTGCTGACCGGAGGCTCGCTGTTCGTTCATTCGTCAATGGTGGAGGGAGAGAAGGGGGCGCTGAAGACGAAAACGAAAAGTCTACATTTGAGGGATATTCGTCTTCGGCCGACCTACTTTCAAGCGCTTACGCATTCGAATTGGAGAATTCGGGCATGATATCAGAGGCTATATTTGTACTTCTACACCTCGAATGCAATACAGGGTGAGTGTTCTTGGTATCCTCAACATGGCCTGTGATAATCATGAACACGTTGCTGATCATTGAAATGTACGCATCTTCTGTTCACTCTGATCTCAGGCGCGAGAAGGCGATCAAAGACTTGTTGGGTCGTTCGGCACCAGACTTAAATGAATGGACAGTACAGAACATAACTGAAAGGACGCAAATTCCAATTGCTTGGGTTCATGAAGCCAAGGTAAGTCAGTGCAAGTGTTGCTGGTATTTAATATGCATGTTTCAAAATCTCTAGGCGCAATACGCTCTCTATAAGGGCAACTATTATTCTGCACATGAGCTGTTCTTTTCAGCGGGGTCTTATGACATTGCTCACCAGATTGCGGTCCTTGACTTGGCCCCCGAAGCCGTATTAAATGAAAACTTGGACGCACTCGGAGAGCTGTTTGAGCGGTTTGACAGTGAGACAGTACATAACAGCATTCATGAATGGCTTGTTCGTGGTAAAGTATGTTGCCCTTCATGCATTTCTTCCTCTAGGCTGCCTGCTTTCTAACAACATGAATCGCAGATTTTGTTGGATTATGTTCTTATCCTCACACGCCTACCCCAACTCCTAGACTCGATCGATGATGGCAATGACCGACCAATGTTTTCCGGTGCTACTGCCCAAGAAGAGGTTGACGATTTGATTCGACGTGTTCCGAATGTCATTGAAAATTTACCGAAGGTGTTTAATCGCAGTTGGTCGACAGACCGTAGACATACTGCAGCTAGAGGGGAAATGATTACAAGTCTAGTAGCAGTGACTGAAAGGGCTAATCCTACCTTTCTGGTTTGTGTTGCCTTTTGACTCAGTGAAGGTTCACGGCTGATGGTTCTGTTCATTTCAAAATGTAGGCCCAGATACAACCATCCACATTGGGGGATATAGACAGTGCCACCAAGGTCCAAGTTTTGACTAGCATAAGCCTTGCCAATTTTATCGGAGGTGTCGAAGATTAAGAGGGGTTTTTTTTGAGTAGCGTTGTGCCGTCTTTGATTTGTTCATCACCTTGTAATGCGGATATAAGTACAATGTATCTGATTGCGTGCTTTCTAACTTTATCGATAAAATAAGGAATATGAGATAAATATGAGGCCTTGACTACTGTGGCCTTGGGTGGCTTGCAAATTCCTTAAGGTTCGTACCCCTTATCAGGATCAATCGCAGTATTATCGCAAGTGGATCAAGACATAATTATTATCAGTAGGTGTTGAAGTCCCCAAATGAACACTCAGACAGGTATTAGAGAGTATAGATTTCTATTCATTGAATAATATGTAAGTGTCACTAGCATCTGACTTGTAGTATTTTCCAGAGATAGAGGCTGAGACGATTTCGCTTTGTCTAATTGTTCTACCGTGAAGCATCTGATCATCAGTAAAAATGTTGTGACTTTTTCAGGGTGAAATTTTTGAAAAAAGACATAGTCCTACGGGAGTGGAACAGAGGCAGAGGGAGCGCAGCATGGGTAACTGCCTCCGAGCACATTCGAATGCATGATTTCTACTGTGGAGACAGAGACCAAGGGTAAGTGGAAGGTGAGAGAGAGAGGGAGAAACAAAACAAATAGCTAAAATTAAGTCAAGAAGCTTTTCATCTATTAATATTTGACAGGAGTCGACTTTGCTGATGGGTACATCACCTCACACTTCACTAGGTGAGAGCGAGATGTTGAATATAATAGGAGGTTTTGTTGGTGGTGGATAGCAAGCATATCGCCCCTATAGTGTAACGCACAAATTGAATTTAAAGACAGTCAAGGTACAAGCGAAGGACATCTTGTTTCTGACGACACCAACTTAACATCCAGATTGACCCAAAAATAGGTTGATTTATGCTGAAGCATGGAAATCTATCCGTAAATCATTAACCATTGAAAATCAAAGTATGCATTTGCGAATGCTGAGGGGTTGTTATTGACATAGTCTAGAGAAAGATCGATGTCAAGGACTTTGTGACGACACAAGGTGTACTCACCGACGCATGTGGACGGGCAGCCAGAAGAACCATATAATGCACCAGCGTAATCGCCACCTAGACAAGAGAGGTTGAGTACGAAGAGTGAATGTGTGAAACAGTGTACTCACAGAATGTCACTTTTTCACCAGGAAATTGACAGTCAACTTTCAAGTGTATTGTTTTATCAAATTCACTCACAGTTGATGACGATATTATGAGGTCCAAGCTTGGATGAGAGAGGACAGGAAGTGCTCGGGAAGAAGGCAGAAGGGGTTCCCCAGTTGTCAGTATTTACCGACGTCGAACCATTCAATACGTCAGATGGAATGGTGCCACCACGAGGCCAGAACCAGATCTTGAGGAAAGAATCTGTTCGTTCCATAGCATACCTAATAATCTCAAGATCTACTGTATCTCATTGTGGTTACAACTCACCATCCTCCGCCATTAGCATTCATTGCAGGACCGTAGCTACGGGAGTCATTGATACGAACTCCGCACCCAGCATTGTTAGTGGCGGCGACATCACAATTGTTCCCGACAGCAATTCTATTACATGAAAACAATATTTAGATGGAAAATTTCTTCGCGGGTGCGAGAGGAGATATACTTGCCCAGTTTCAGAACGAGAAGTAGGCATGGTGCAACCTGTGAAAACAGATGATATAGAGAGCCATAGACCAAGGTGAGTGAGAACATTGGACTAACCACTGTTAGTATGCAACGTGGACTGATTTGGGCCTTGATCGTTGACGCCCTCAAGTATATCTATCTCTCCCTGCACAAATATGCTATGTTAAGTACCTTATTTGTCTCTTGGAGATGTTTTGAGTACATACTTGATCAGGCCAATTTGCGCCGACGGTCCAAACAGCAGGCCAGGTTCTATGATTAATGAATGTCGGAAGTCCGTACACCGTTACTCTATGAAAAGTTCCTCTCACCCACAACCTTGGGGCATATGGCGGATATTGAAACTCAAAGAAGGGTTTAGCCGGTGATCTACCCCCTATAAATCGGACAACTTACACCATTACAGACGTCGTATATTGCTTGTTAGATATTAGTCGAACTGAGTTCCTTCCGGGCCCACTTGGGTCCAGGACTGTATGGAAGTCAGCACGAAGGACGAAGTGATCCCCAGATGCAAATGTAAGATTTTGGCTCGAAGCTGTAGCAGCGTTCACGTAGTTCCTGTGGTGCCAGATAAGTCAATAGCCTGCATAATTCATAGATAGATCAGCTTACACACGTCCGTGGGTTGGATCAGTGATAGCCTGATAGGAGAATGCGTCGATAAAACCGCAACCACTCGTATTATCTGTTCGACTGTAGGTAGCGCCAAGAGTTAAAGCGATACAGCAGAAACCTGAAATAGTACGAAAAGCCGAAAGAAGGGCCATGACTTTGCTTAATGTCACAGTCTGTGAGTCAGAACTGCTTGGACACAGAGACCTGGAGGCATTTTATACATTACGAGCATCCCATCCGCCTTCTTGTTCACAGGTAGCTTCACATGGATGGATGCTCGTATTCAGGCGACATCTGTACCTTCACACGATTTCATAAAGTCTACCAGAAGGCAGATCGCGTCACCATCGTATGCTGCCGCTGAAAGTTCTTGGTCCACGGAAACCATTTGAAGCACCTTGGGTCACTGAGTAGCAGTCACCATGGAATATAAGGTTACGAAGCTTTCGCTGCGGTGTTATATTTAAGCACCGGTATAAGGTCCGAAAGCCTGTGAAGATCAGTTTACCTCGTGATTACCCCGTGGGCCTGATGAATAAAAATAACATATACTCAATGTTATTTTGGGACACTCGCATGACACCGACCATGCAGACAAATGTCAACCTCAACATTGATGATGGGTCAAATGGTAGTCAATGGAGGCACATGTTTTACACAGTTAATACTCAGAGGTCACAGTGAGTGTGAACGGCCACTATCTTTTACACAGTTAATACTACAAAACGAAGATGAGTCGGAATTCTGGAAGGAACCTGTTAATGTCTTACCTCAGACGTCACAGTAAGTGTGAAGAAAGCTACATGGAATCACATCTCACGTGTGAGGAAGTACAGCCTCTGAGTACCTTTTCCAGGTGCCCATGCCTTCTACATGAAAAGAGATGGCTTCCAATTCAGCATGAAACTCAAGGATAGAACTAGGAATATTTTTTGACGAATTGAAAAACAGTTCAAATCCAAATAGATCATCGTAATCTCTCGTACACTGAAAGAGAATGATGGGTCGGGTAGAGCACACGGAATCTCAGCCTGTATGACGAACAGCATCTCTATAGGAAGGAGATCAAAGCCGCCGATACCGAATGATTGTTTTGTTACGTTAGTGTTATCATACTGGATTAGTACCATCAAAAAGCGATTGAATCTCAGTGGACGCCGTATCCCTATATATGTGCCGTGGGTCTAGTATGGTGATCTGAGTGAAAACCAGGGGTGAATGACAAAGGCACAACCTGTCCAGAAAAATGTGATTCCAGATTTATATTATATTCACATGTAATGGACATATGAGACGTGGTACGAATGATAAAATATACTAGGGATGCTATTTAGAATAAAATTCCGTTCATTGCTCCCTGGGCTGAGGATGTCACTTAAACTCAGGTAGAAATGCCCGCTACAACTGGCTGTTGAGACGTAGACCCTATAGAGATGTTATATTTTGACTAAGGTATATAAACATTACATAACATTTTATATACATGTCCGTGGTTAACTCCTTTTATGGATTTGTCACCCTAGGTGGTACGACTATTGTCCTGAGGCTTTTCTCGCGATGCCTAGCAAAGCAGCCTATGACAGGCTTCGCTCCAACACTGGCTACACGACCAGAAGATGTAGCAAAAATATTTTCCCAAGGAATAAGAAGAAACAAACAAAAATAGATCTCTATCCGGACGACTAGAGTCATGAAGTGGCAAGAACTACAGTCAAATAAACAGAAAAACTAGCCACAGTAAAAAATATATGAACAAGACAAGTCTGGTGGGCGATGCAGGTGCTCATCATAACGCTAATCTCTCCAGACTCTTGAATTTGTGTCCGGAAAGGAGAAATAGTAATAAATTTCGCCAGGATTGCGATGGGAAGGAATGTTTGAGATGTAGGGGATAACACCCAATTCGACAATTCGATAAAGAGAGGAGCGACACAGACAGGAATCAAACCCGTGACCTAGCCCACACTCTGAACCACTGAGCTGTCAGACCATTAACTGGTCTTTCTAACGTTACAGAGTATTAAGTAAATATCTCAGGAGTCACCTATGAAGGTAGA
>Ga0153987_1000074_pt1 | contig 33476 bp, 37 predicted proteins | sample TSNC071MetaG_FD_102279 | JGI IMG/M metagenome (GOLD analysis project Ga0153987, IMG submission 102279) | Attine ant fungus gardens microbial communities from North Carolina, USA - TSNC071 MetaG | ecosystem: Host-associated > Fungi > Mycelium > Unclassified | place: USA: North Carolina, William B...
AGTTTCCTCCGGAAAAACACGTAGAAATGCGAAGGGTGTGAAATCCTGAGTTAGGAGAAAGAACCTTGATACTGGAACAGGATGTATTGAGTGCGATTACGTCCTCCGTGTGGTTTCTGTTTCTTTTAGAACTCTCGAGGTTGTGAAATTTTGACTGACATTATTGGATTTGACAATAGTTCTGTGAATTGCAGACGACATCAAGTTCATGACTGACGGTATGAAATTCATCATGATGTGCGTATGATGACGCCCTGAGTTGAGTCAAATCCAAGAACTATGAGTTCACCAAAGTATGCTGATGGAATCATGTCCAAATATTGCAGGATTCACAAGCAGCTGGGCATGCCTTATCCGCCGTCCGATGAAAATTCGCAATGTACAATACTGGACACTGATTACAGAAATGCATGGATCCTGGGCACGGACCGATAGCGGGACGACTGGCTTATTTCAGAAGTTCTTCACGCTCGAGAACAGATCTTTCTAATTTGATCAGGATTGTCGTTCTGGAGGGATGCTGGGTTGTGGGCGTTCCATGCGCTGTGACCCGTGCGGGCTGCGGGGAGTTGAGAGTGATTAACAGGTGTGAGAAAGCGATAACGCACAAATCCGAGTCCATCGAGAATAGCTTCGACAATTCCAGCTGTGAAGGATGAACAGCTTAAGCCGCCAAGGTCACGAGGAACAGAGATGTTCCTTTCAATCGGCGGATCATTGTCTATGATCATATCTAGAACATGGTCATCAGTGTGGGACATTCGATGTGATACACAGGGAGGAATGGCTTGCACTCGTCAGCGTTCTCCACGCTCTTTTCAATGGCATCGGCTGGCTTTCCATATACAGCCTTCCAGACTTGGGTATGGATGACCATCAGAGCGGGCACAAGTCTGATTTCGCGCTTAGGTGCCTTGGATGACGATTCTGAGCGCCAAACCATGAGTTCGAAGACACGAGAGCCGATGCGATATCCTAGAGTGTTAAGCCTGGGTATGAGATGAGTGGACACCGAGATGTTGGATTGGGATGGCTGTACCTCCGTTCCAGGTCATTAATGCCACTCACACGTTTTTGCGTGTACTGCACGATTTCAGAGAAAAGAAAGGAGAAGGAGGAGGCGGAGACGTCTGCTGTGCGGGTCTTATTCAGATTCCTGTCATAGATGTTGGACCTGGGAGGCCTTGGGCTGACGAGTACAGAGGATGTAGAGGGGAGAGAATAACGTGCTGAGGAAGATAGGTGGTCGATGGATGGATTGGAAAGGACAGAAAGACGAGGGCGTGGTTGTTGCGAGTAGGCCATTGAGTGTTCGGGGTCTCGTAGGCTTGTCAATAAATACTTCTTTCGCCTGTCCCAGCCAGCATGAATGACTATACCCCTTCTCCCGCCGACATCCAGTCCCATGTCTTTTCTGCCCTCATCCAGGGCACCACTCCAGACGTCGCCCTACGGGTTAGGGGTTCCTGGAGTGCCGTGTACAAGCTTCACCGCCTGATCCTCACACAGTCGGTTAGTGTGTGCCCAGCCGCTCATTCTGCAGTCCATTCTGACCCTTTTAGGGCTTTTTCCACTCTCTCTTCACTTCTGGTTTCCTAGAGTCCTCGTGCAAGAGGCGAAGCTCGGTCTATGGCTGTGACGTCGTCGACATCGTCTTCCCCGACCGAAATATCACTCGATCTGGTGAGCACGTACCTCTGCGTCCTCGTGCCGCCGATTTTTGACCGTGGCTATCTCATTCAGCATTCGAGTAAGTAACCAATAATTCTTGAATTGGTTCTTATTTCTTTCAGGATTTGTATCGCACGTCTCTACGGTGGCGGCCCAGCTTTGCATGTGCCCTCGTTCCTTGTACCCACTGCTGCTGAACCTCTCACTCCCTCCTTCCCAATCCTCCAAGATGCTGAGCTCGCACCTCCCAATCATCACCCAGTCACACCCCAGTTTCTCCTCTCCCTCCTCGCAACCTCGATATACCTTTCAATCCCATCCGTAGCATCGCAGGCGCTCTCATTTATACTCAGCACAGTCGGTCCCACAACGGTAGTACCATATCTCAATTTTGCGCTCGGAAAACCAATAGATCTCCTGGCTGGTGAACCAGAAACTGCTCGGGGGCTGGAGAACATCGCTCTGCCGATTGAGGATGAAGAGGTTGACTTAACCATCGGCGTGCATTCAGAAAAACAGATAGATGATTTTTCTGACCTCCTCTCTGATCTTGCTGTCACGGAAGATACTTCCTCAGAAGAGAGTGTTTTTATTCACGAGGATGATGGTATTACATGTCATTATGGAGCTGTATCAAATAGAATCGGCGAAGCTTGCGCTTGTTGGCTAGCAAGATGGGCTGTTGATATTTTGATTCATGAGCAAACTCTGCGACCACAGGCCTCCCCGCTTACTGGAAAATCATCTTCGCCTGCAGAATCATCAAGTATTGCTGGACTTTCCGAACGCTGTCATGTTACAATCTGGAGTCGTGGAGGGTTGAGTGCCAAGTGGGTTGCCGCACTCGTCTCTTCTGATACATTATTTGTCAAAAATGAACGCCATCGGTATGGCTTTGCTCGAAACGTTGTTGAGCTGCGACGGGCTGATGGTATTTTGCTCGAAGAAGAGGTTGAATGGACCAATATGTTTGAAACAGGCATCTACTACAACAGCATGGTGAGCTCTCATGATATATCCCATAGAGTGTGCGACTCATTACAATCAGTCAACAGAGGATATAATTAACATCTCAAACGACGTATCTCCTGTGACAAATCGACCCTTCGTTCCTCTTCAAATTCTCCAAGCTGCTCACTGGAACCAATCAGTCCTTCGTCATAAGATAACTTCCCTTCCTTGCTCCCCTTTATCTCCCAGAGAAAAAGAGCTTGGAATAACCCTTACTACCTCGGACATCCGGATTCGGTCCCCTGGGCTTGTTCCACCTGATGCTCTCAGCCTGGAAGCTCAAAATGCATACTTCCCAGTTCCAAGCGATTCATCCCTGCGGATAGGTGACAATGGGACAGCATTCAACGGAGCAGTGGATGGCCCTCCTATGTCAATGGATGAATTATTTAAATTCACTGACAACCCATCTGTCGCTGCTTCACATTCTTCGAATGGACGAACGGTACACAAACAGAGTAGTGGCCAAGTCTCACCGCTTTCAACATCAGAATCTACTTTTTTTGGCATCCTCACATCAAGACAGACTAGTTCTAGTTGCGTCACTTCGGACAGTAGTGGAAAAGGTCGTTGGTCTCCATACCCTCCTTGTCGGTTTTCCGTAGAGTTTTGGGACTATGATGGCCTTAAGGAGAAGAACAGACTGTACTCCGAAACCATTTGGTATGCCGGAAGTTTATTCAACGTTTATATCCAGATCATTCGCAAAAAAGGTCAAGGTCAAACTCAACTCGGTGTCTATGTCCATCGCCAGTCGAGTATCGACCCTATACCATCACCCAGCATTTATGTGACCCCTCCTTCTCCAACCGATGGTAGTGGTGAGGCCAGTGACCCACTTGCTCTGGTAAAGAACAGGGACCGCTATCATTACGGTGGATCTTCTCAATCTCCATCTGGTCCATTACATAGTCCACTCCACTATTCGCCCTCCATTCATCCATTAGTCCACGCATCCAGCGCCGTATTTTCATCCACAGGTAGACCAGCCTCCCCTAATCCACCTGGCTCGGGATCTCCATCTTCTCTCAATGCTTCCATCGGCAATTTCGTCAGCGGTGCTACTACACGTGCTCCCGGTCAACCATATCGAGATCCTCGTGCCATGATAGCTGCTTACTTTATGGTAAGCTGCGCAAGTGCCACAGGTTCTTCACAAACAAGATTCTCGAGTGCACCTGACGTGTTCTCAGTGGGGCAGAGTTGGGGTTGGAAGTCAAGTTCACTGAGATCAGAAGAATATGTGGATTTCGGGGGAGAAGAGGATGGAGAAGCTTTCACTCTTCCTGCTAGAAAGACTAGGCATGGAAAGGAGGTTAGTTTCAGAGCAACTGTTGTTGTTGGACTTGTTTGAGCTTTGCTTTTTTCAACGTGATTCATTTTCTATAATTGTATTATCATGTATATTCTTTTTGTTTTGGCATTGTGTATGATATTTTGTAGTCTAGCACGTCATCACCTCAATTAGCTGAGAACTTAAACCTTTTTTCACAGTTTCTTTGACTTTTTCGGGACCATCGGTGATAGATCATGTTGGTGCAACGGATCAATCGTTCTCAACGAAGATGTTGTACTGTGTTTAGTATCCATCACTCACTCATCAATGTCCACACATCACTTTTGTATTCTCTGGTTCCCTTGCTGATTTCATGGCAACAATACGACCCAAGCCTGCTCCAAGGCTTTCACGTCCAGCTGCACGATACTGGAAGGGTAAAGCACCCAAAGGCCTAGCGAAAGTCGAATCTGACTCAGATGTTGACGAGGCACAGGAATTCAAGATACAAGAGGACGGTGATGTTCAAATAAGGGACATTGGGGACATTGAGATAGGTGCAAGTGGAGAAGACGACGTGGACGTAGGAATACAGGTGTCCAGGACAAGAGTTGACGTCAAAGGGAAGAGTATTAGTGTTGCTCTGAAAGATGTGAGTGTCAGTAAGGAGGGGAAGGTCATTGTGGCAGGACGTTTGGAGAGCGGAAAGACCGAGATGGAGGGTCAAAAAGGTGTGTCGCTCCTTTCAGAATTAATTCGTCCGGTTATCATTCTCTAGAATCATCCGAAGAGGAATCTGAAGAAGAGGAAGAACAAGAATCCGACGAAGAGGTGGGCATGTCAGCCCCATGAATTGGTGTATTACTCAATGCTACCTACAGTCGAGTAAAGACGAGAGCGAGTCAGAAGAAGCTCCACAGCCTGTATTTCGACCAGTCTTTGTACCCAAGTATGTGATTGTTTCAGTACTTTAGAACGTTGTGCCAATGACTCTAGACGTGCTCGCGCAACCATAGCGGAGAAAGAGGCTCTGGCAGAAGACTCAGCAGAAGTGCAAAGTAGGAGAGAGCAGGAAGCCGAAGAGCGGCGAAAACAAAGTCATGACATGGTGGCCGAGAGTATACGAAGAGAGCTTGCTGAAAGTGTGTCTTTCCTTGCATACTTCCTATCTAAACACCATTGATATCGTATATCATAGGAGAGAAGGAGGAGAAGGTTCCTGATATTGATGATACTGATGGTCTGGATCCTTCAAGTGAATTTGAGGCTTGGCGCCTGCGTGAACTGGGGCGAATTAAGAAGGAGAAAGAAAAGGAGTTGTTGAGAGAACAGGAGCGGGAGGAAATCGAGAAGAGGAGAGCTTTACCTGAGGAACAACGGCACAAAGAAGATGTAGAGAGGGCAGACAAGACAAGAGCAGAGAAACCTAAAGGACAACAGAAATTTCTACAAAAGTACTGGCACAAGGGCGCTTTCCACCAGGTTTGTTCCCTCTCACCATACTGCGAACGATTAGCCTTCAAATGAAACATACTAGGATGTGGAAGTTCTCAAGAGGCACGATTTTACGGAGGCTACAGAGTCGACTATTGATATGACAGTCCTTCCTAAAGTCATGCAAGTCAAGAACTTTGGTAAGAGAGGGCGTACCAAGTATACTCACTTGTTGGATCAAGATACAACTGCCGGTAACGGCGGTTTCGGTGGCGCCGCACCTGTAAAACTGGGAGGCACTGGTACAGATGCCGGTGGCTGTTTCTTGTGTGGTGGACCCCACCTAAAGAAAGGTTTGTTTTAGCTGCGTAAGCTATTATCCTCTGACCTCTCAGAATCTTTTAGACTGTCCACAAAATTCAACGAAAACAGATACTACTCCCACTGCATCAGGTGCACGGCCATGGAAAGATGACCGAGGTCCCCGTGACCACAGAACCCAAAAAGATTATCGTGTTCGGGAAAGAGGCGACAGTCACAATCGAAAACACGAAAGAGAGAGTGTATCGATGTGGCATAGGCATGATAGCAGGGATAGGTATGACAATCACCGAAATTACCACAACAACCAACCCTCTAGGTCAAGATCACGATCTCCGAGCTCATTCAAAGACCGACGTCAGCATAAAGAGAGGAGAAGATCAAGAGAACGGTCATTTGAATATCGGGAAAAGAGGAGGCGCCTAGAATGATTCCATTTTTTAACCTATATTGCCTATGTTACGTCTCGTCTTATGGGATGTATGTGATTTTACTACTTGGTAGCCCACGATAGGCGAGACTAGGACGCGGCGAGCAACGTATGAAAGATGGCGTCCTGAATACAGCCAACTTGAATTCATCTTGAATCAAGGATAGATATATTGCATTTTGAATTCCAATGATTCAGGTGGAGGGTAAATACCCAACAAGGATACAATGTAAGGCATCTCTGAAATCCAGGGGCTACATCATGATTGTGTGAGAACCAGTTTAGAATATTCTCTTTGGTCAACAAGGCCACAGAATACAGAATATTTAAGTCCATAGGTGGTGCTTGGATACAGGAGGACATAGTAGATAGTCAATATTCCTGCCGGCATACCGGTGCCGAAGATTTGTCACATCTGCTTTCCAGATTTGTCACATACATCGCCTGCCTCTACTATGGTTTCGCCACTGGCATACTCAACACTCCGAAAAATTTCACGAAACCTGCTCAGGAACAGTTCTCAAAGATATCCATGCCCTGGAACACTCGCTCTAACGCAAGTCAAAGCCTTCTCCGTCAGTTGCCTTCACTCTGCGACCTTCCGGAACACTCTTGCATCTGCTTCATTAATACCACAATCGCGGCTCTCGGACAGGACATATTCACCTTTACCTGTCCTTGGCACGTCTACATATCCTTTCCACCCCGTGTCAGAGTCTAAATCATCTAACTATCATTAGCTCGTTCAATGTTCATCCAAACGGAAACGACTCCCAATGAAGATTCCCTCAAATTCATCCCTGGAATGCAAGTGATGGATGGAGGCACTGCGGAGTTTCTGGACACACAGGCTGCACTGGCATCCCCACTTGCCAATCGACTCATGGGCGTCGAAGGAATCACTGGAGTTTTCTATGGTCCTGATTTTGTGACAGTTTCCAAAGATTCTGAAAACACATGGGCAGTGGTGAAACCCGAGATATATTCCATTCTCATGGAACATTTTTCATCAGGAGAGCCTTTGTTTAGCAGCCAAGAAGACCGGGAGGCCGCCGGCCCTCAAGATACAAGGATTTTGGACACTGATTCGGACACCGTGGCAATGATCAAAGAACTTTTGGAAACAAGAGTGCGACCTGCTATAATGGAGGACGGTGGAGACATTGAGTACCGAGGATTTGATCAGGGTGACGGAATTGTCAAAGTTAAGCTCAAGGGAAGTTGCAGAGGATGCGATTCGAGCACTGTCACGCTCAAGAGTGGGATCGAACGTATGCTGATACACTATATCCCCGAAGTCAAGGGTGTGGAGCAGGTGAGAAATCTTTTGTTTTAGATATACCTGAATCTCACAGCCATTCCCACAGATCCTTGACCAGGAAGAAGAGATGGCGTTAAGCGAGTGGGAAAAGCTCGAGCAGAAGTTGTCGCGTAAGAGCAGGAAAGACTCGGAGTGAGTTGCTCGACATTTACTTCGGTTGGTTCGATGGCAGCGCTTATTTCAGTGTACAGTATAGCACAATATATGTCTATTTAGATTTCCAAATAAAACCTTTTGACACGAGTATGAGAACTCAGAATTTGTATCTATCTATAGCTCATCTAATGTCTGTCCACCTATTAGTCGTGAGTGAGTGAATATCCCACCTTTTCCTCAAGTCGAATCCACCGGGAATGCTTCACTCGAGGTCTTTCATCGCTCCTGCTGAGACTTGAGTCTTGTGAACTGCCTGCGATGGAATCATTTTGTCTCAAGGTGAGGGGCTCAAGAAGAACCTTCCATGGTTTGAGTCAAAAGCGTGACTTGTTGCGACGTCAAGTGACCTTGACAGCATCCAGGTCCTCGATCGTCCATTTTCCGTCATATATTCCTATCTTTCCCATTGGCTTAACTTCCTACCATCACCAGCTCTGCATGCAACCAGCCACTACAACAACCCGAAGAAATGGTCTGTTATATGGCAGGCACCATACTGCATCTACTCATTCTACCCTAGGTCTACGTCAATAGCAAGAAATTCGCTTGGTAAACATTTTTCGGTTACGCTCATATTTTCTTGCAGTTTCTTATATTGTTTCATCCAGTGAATCATGCATCAAAGGTCACCGATCTTCATCTTGCCATCATACCGACAGGCCGCTTTTCGAGATCAAGAGAAAGGGACGGCCCGTGTCTCAATGCGAGAAATGCAGAGAACTCAGACAGTCGAAGAAGGTTCATTCCAAGTGTACTTGCAATCCAAAGTCTAATCCCGCAGACCGAGGGGAGGTCTTAGCATCTACAACATCAAAGTGTACGTCATTTAATAACGGCTCCAAGATACACAACTAAGGACCAGCCTGACAGCTCGCAGATTCATACCAATTTTTCCTGCCCTGCCAAATGGACTCCGAGATGTTTTGGCCACAGCACAAGTACTGGGTACCCTTCCAGATGCTCGACAACGAGGTATTTTCGCTATTTAAACTACCTATTTGATCTGGATCATTAATGTATAGTCTAGTGGATACCCTCCTTAATCCGTGTACGTGCAAAAGTGTCTGGAAGTGCAACTGTCGACAGGCAGATTCACCTCCTTCGACTGACAAATCGGACGGAGATCTGGTAACTCTTATTCATATACCGACAATGAATTGTTGCAATGCTTCGTAAGTAGTCTTCGTCGTTGACATTAAACTCCTGGCGTAAATCACTCTGTCTAGAGTAAATCCAGCGGCTCCTTCCGATACAACCAATCACGGCAGTGCTCGACCTTCAAGTCCTCATCAAGACTCACAGAAACGATCAGAGTACTATGATCATTATAACACATCCCCAATTCTTGAACTTCCGCCGATTCGACCCCTCAACGCATCGTCACCGATTCTTCCCAATCAAGTTCTAGATTTCGGATTCATGCCACCGATTAGCACTATCACATCACTGGCTGGGTCAGGGTGTACGTGTGGAGTTCAATGTTCGTGCCCTGGATGTGTAGAGCATCGTGGTCCCGCCCACGCTGCAAAGGAATTACTTGACTGCACAGAAGGACAATGCGGGACATGTGTTGATAATCAGACTGGCATCACCCTTCCAATTAGCACTTCACCATTCTCATCCATCCCCCCTACTTCCATGTCACCTGCCTCTTCTCTGGATTTCATCAACAAAAGCGCTTCTCTCAATCGCTTTTTTGCGCGTGCTGCCACATTGCCACCCCCACCCCCTGGCCGCCGACTTGGCAGCGGTGTCCAGCTTAACCCTCACGATATCAGCTCAAATATTGTTAATGCCTCATCAGTCAATCTACCAAAATTGGAATGTTGCAGTGGCAGTTGCAGCTGCCCAAATGGCCAGTGTAGATGTGGCACATCCTGTGGGGGGTGTTGTCCAGACATGGGAGTTCCGTTCGAGTCTCACACAACTTTTGGTCTCTCTCCAAGGTACACTCATGAAGGTAATACGTGTAGTGATCGTGGTGTCTCAGTTGATGTTCCCGCTACACCCCCGAGAAGTTGCTGCGAAGCCCAAGATTCGTAGCCGTTCTTTTATGGTACAATTTCGTAACAGTCGTTCACCAGTATGCTTTTCCTTTTTACATTATCTATCATTGCTATCTCGATGCTTGTTTGACTTTTTGCCTGGCAGAGTGTAGGATATTCAGAATGTGGATGGATGGATGGTTTAGTTTCTCGACAACCTCGTGCTTTTAAGTAGCATAATGTGGCCAACAGTTTGTATGATCGGTGTGAGCACTTAAAACGTGGCTACTCGAAAGAAAGAAGAATGAGATCGATTTCATGTCCGCTGGTGATTACCCATCCTTCAACTAGAAAAAGATCCCTCGTATAGATCTGGTTTGTTATAGTTATACACTTAGCAAAGTGGACATATCAGCTGAGCAAGAAAGATCAAGTGACGGAGAAAGATACTTGCGTATCATCTATGGTAGAAGATAAACATCAGAACGACCAAGTCAGAAAACATTTACCATCGTAATGAAATTGAGTCTAGCCAGAAGATGACGTGAGACCGTCAATACATCATGACCAAATCATACCTTCTTTGGGTTATCTGGAGCACAACGAATATACCGATCATTATCAGCGGGGCTGAAGGTGCGCAACAAATTTGAGCACCATGATCGAGTATTCATGAGTGTGAATCTTACAGTTCTTTCTTCTGTTGGTGTTGATAGGGTCATTTGTTGAGCTGCCATAAACTACTGAGCAAGATATTCACATACCTTGCAGGATGCGAGCATGCTCTGCAGTGTAACACAAACGGCAGTGACACTCAGAACCGGAGACCATTCATTCCCCAGAATAGACGCGCAAATCTAGATATACTGTTAACATATTAATAATCAGAATAGAAAGACTGAAACTACATGACCATTAGAATACACATGCTATGCGTTCATGTTTGAGCACGAGTGGAACGTGGATTGTAATGACGTACAGGATGAACCGGAGCTCGATGGCCTTCTGTGACTACAAACTGAACGGCTGGTGAGGATATCGGGTATTGCGCATCAAACCGAAATTGAAGGGTGTATTTTTCACCCTGATATTCACATCGGAGATGATCGCTTGTGGCTGAATCGGAGGGCATACCTTATACTGAGATTCTCCCATAACTTCGATAGTGAACCACCATTCCTCGAAATCTTCTGCCTTAACAAGGTGAATGCCTATTCACTCAAGAACATCAACTGTAATTGAAATATTCAAGACGAAACACATACCAACCGGACAGCCTTCTTTTTGAATTTCCTTGAGCTCCTTCCCTAGTCTCCTAGCAGCTATCGAAGCCATTCTGCGGATAAAGTTAGGGCAAAAAAATATCAGGGTCCTGTGTTGTCAAGCTGTGGCCACAAAAAATTGTCAAGAGCTGTTTCTTATGTTCGAGTAGGGTGTGGCACGCGTTGTCTGTGAAGTGTCTGCACCGGCAGAGTTCATGATTATCTAGACACTCAGGACAAGCAGAGACAAACACACTGAATACATCAAAACTATCGAATTCTGAATTTCTTTCACGTCCCCATCTTAGAGTCACTTGCATTCCTGTAAATGTTGAAAGGGAACCGCAGGCGCTTGTGGAGACGCAGATTGAATTCATACCACGTCGCAACGGGATTGTGCTGCCTGCTGCACAGGCCTACGTGATCTGGCTTGAAACATCATCTACATTTTAGAATATTCCTTCCTAGTATGCTCATGTCAAATTTAATTCATGAATTCTACGCGTCCTGTCGACATTGATGTCGTCCAAGATCTCCCTGGCCCCTGTTTCAATCAGGATTTTGGCTAACCTTGTCCCCAACTGTTCTGCCTCTTCTAGACTTGATACCCTTTCCTCGATTGTGTGCTCAACGTGCTCCTGTCCATCAATAGAAGTCACTGAACCTGTTAGAGTCAATATACCAATTTCCGTATCAACCCATTCCAACGCTGTTGCTACACCGACTGGCACACTGCAGCCTCCCTCTAAGACACGCAAGCATGCTCGTTCAGTAAGGCATCTCCATTGTGTTTCTCGATGAGTAATTTTCCTGCACATTTCAATCGCCTCGTTGTCGTCACTTCGCACTTCAACAGCAAGCGCGCCTTGGGACACCGCATAAAGAAATGTTGGTGGACGAAGATCAACAGTTATCCGATTACCCATCCCGAGTCGTACAAGGCCAGCCTTTGCGAGGACAAGGGCCGTGTAGGGACTGTTGGAGTCGTCCAATTTAGCCAACCGGGTGTTTCTGATTAAAATATTGATCGAGTTATGTGCTATAATATGAATCTGAACTTACAGATTTCCGCGCTAAATGGCTAGTCAGATCATAGCTGGACGAGAAGCTTATAGGATCAACATACCACATCCAAAAATCTGAGTTTGGGGTATTTCCTCTTCAACTGCGCAACTCGCCTTACGCTGCTCGTCCCCACCACACTTCCCTCTGGTAGGTCATCGAGGCTCTTCCAAGGTTTGCCACTCTGGATAACCAAACAATCCACAGGATCCTCCCTCTCCAATATGGCGCCAAGATAACAGCCCTCAGGCAACGTTGTTGGTACATCTTTGAGAGAATGTACAAGCATATCGACGACGCGTTCCTTCAACGCGACTTCTAGCTCTTTTGTCCAGAGCGCTTTCCCGCCCAATAAATATAGAGCTTGTGACTGATTCTTATCTCCCGCTGTTGACATGAATGAAGTACTAAACGTTGCGCCCGCCTGTGTATTCAGGTTGTTCTTATCGTTTGGAAAGAGCTCTTGCAGTGATGCAAGGGCTACATTGGTTTGGACCTGCGCTAGTCGAGACACACGGGATGCAAGGATAAAGTTACGTGAAGATGTGGCAGTCATTGTCATGGTGTGCAAATGCACAGGTAGATCAATATTTTCCAGTGCATCTCGTAAATCAGATCAGATCTTGTTGTGCCACCACACTGACTCCGACACAACAACAACCCACAGTAATTTGAACCAGGCATAACTCAGAATCATTGTCAAATCCGGCTTTCTTTTAATTTGTGTAATTTCCCAAACTATCATTGCGGCCGTCGTTTCTCGTTGAAGGAGAGCACCACAAGCATAACATATAAACATATATGTATGAGCAAGGCGATCAAAAAGGGACAACCTGTCCTTATCTGAATTTATTGGATCAATCCACGATTTTCACTTCCGCTCCTAGCTTGACCAATTATCTGTTTGGTCAATGACTGCTGTCAATGTAAATTACATATTGCCGTATAGGGTCTTAAATTGGGCTAGCAATCAAACCTATGTTTCAAGAAATTCTCTCGACATATCGGCAAACACGGCTGATCCTATACCACTCACAGCTAGTTGGGTCATGCAAACAGCAGTGTAGCGATATGCCGTCTCCAAGGTTGTCATGACAGGCCTGCCTTGAGACCCTGTTGAATGACATCAGGGATGTTCATAAAGGTAATAATTACTGCTTACTCAGGATTGCCTCGTTCACTTCATTGGCCAGTGCAATGCGAGCCTCATGTCCAGCTAACTCTGCGACATCTCCCCCAACTTCGAGTGGATTATCCCACGCAATCACACTCGAAGCCTGTTCAAACATTTGCCTCAATTCTGGGCGTTTTTCAAGTTTATAATCATTGTTGAAGCTTTGTCCATACTCGATTGCTTTTGTCAAAGCGGCCTCAAATCCGACTGATGTGCGTGATGTAAAAGTGTTTGATTTTGATAGATGATTTGTTGGAAGATAAGCCGAGTCAGCAAATGAGAATGCATCGTCATCAACATCCATATTCATGCTGTCGCCATCCGAAATTTGCCGGGTCCCACTGGTGCGCAGAAAATCAGCAAATGACCCCTCGTTTTCCTTTCCACCTATTCTTCGTTTGATCTCGCTCGTCTCCAGTATTAGTTCTACGAGTTTTCTACATCGAAGTTTGAAACGAATAAGTCCATCCTCAGCGTCTAGAACAGATGGATATTGCTTTCGAATATTCTCGAGCGCAGTATCAATGTCACCATTGATCACTGAATTGACAATCCCTGTACGCTTCTCAATGTCAACCTCAAAATTATCCAACACATCTTCCTCAGAAGCATAGCCCATGTCGACATCGATTGTGGCAATTTTATTATTGCCATTTTGCTGTTTATCCAGGGCTCGGGCTGTCTTAGCATAGCCATGATGGACTAAATATGACAGCACTAGCTGATTCAAGACTGATTTTGACTCATCGTTTGTCAATGCAGAAGGGGGTTCCGTATTTGTGATGAGATTCTTGATAGCATGTTTATGATACCGTCGATGTAGCAAAGTTGAATTAAGTGGGGTCCTCATGATTGCAGCCCAGGTTGCATTTCGCCTTTGGTGAACGTAGTCATCGATGTCAAATTTGAATATTTCATGCCCAAAATTGACCCGAACACAATCTCCTAGGTGGCGCAGACCAACAACGGGGTACAATTCAGCTTCGTCTTTACCAACATCATCAAAGATAGGACCTATCAATACCACTTAAGCTGTAATCTAGTGAGAGCGGGCAGTAAAGACATACCAAGATAGGTCTGATTCTTGGTATAAAACATTTTGTGAGAGGTGAAGTCGATCCCACAACCTATGATGTCACCAACTAATTCAAGACCAAGTCAGCTCACGCCAGTCGGTGCAACCACTTTTCTTCACTTACATCCAAAAGTCTGGGAATACGCTACACCAGGTCTTCCGCTGTCATAAGCATGACCATTGTCTCCATAATATCCCCAGGAATTTAGCTCCCAGCCAGGAAGCCGGGAGAACTTGACGTTACGAGAACCAAATCTACACCTGAGGGAACGAACTTGGAGAGATAGATGAAAGGCGCTTACCCAATACTTATGTGACTTTTCGGGTGAACAGCTATGAGTGCTGGCTTTCTAAAGCTTAATATCTTACTTACCTCTTCTGTTCCTTACATCTTACTTCAATTTCATAATAGTAGATGCCGCAGGCAGGTGGAACTGGACGGTTTGCTCTCGCATTGGCAGCGTGTTCTTTATCGCTATTATTACTTGCACCTAGATTGGAAACTCAGATAAATCCGTTGTTGAAGATCGATTTCTCAACGCAACGCGTACCATGGTGGGAAAGCTCTCGCCCGTCGTGTGACACAGAAAGTGAGTTTGACCGAGCTTGATCACTCCACCTTGTCGGTAAAGCATATGTCACAGGTTCCTCATGAATGACAGGAGCTGATACGACACGAGTTTCTCTAGTTGGTGGGGGAGGACTCGGGCTATTGTCCTCGTCACTATCAGTAGAAGGTGACGTTGCGTAATCGTGAGATGCAATGCTCCTAGCTGGAGTGATCTTTCTTGGAAACGCTAGTCCCGCCAAGGTGGGTGAAGATGTCTCGGTGACTAAGGAATCTCGCAAAGCAGAGTGGTCCAAGTACGTTGGTCTAGAAAACAATATGGGCAAAGCGTTGGGCAGTGGAGGAATACTAGGGGTGTGTCGTTGTGCACTAACAGAGCGCCCACCGACTCCTCCTGCCCCTCGTGATTGTGTCTGGGATTGAGATGGAGCACAGGCATTGTCAATGCTCCTGGAGGAATCCTGAGAAGCGTGAACCACTCTCGGCTCGAAGTTTGTACCTATGCGTACCAGAGAGTGACTCGTGTGACTTGTTGAGGGTACTGCCGAACGGGATAGTAACCTCGTTGGTGAAAGGGATACTGAGACGGAATCATGGCTTAACCTGTGGCCTGTTGATACACTATTAGCAAGGCTAAAACCCCCTGAACTACGGGAGAGCCCATGAGTGCTTGTAAGGAGAGGGCGGGATGGTGATGCAGTCGGGATAGAGATAACGGACTCGATATTGCGTGCTGACGACGAGACAGAAGGATTCCGTGGAATAGGAATGCTTGAAGATCGTCCTGGACGGCCTGCCATGACAAAAGGTCAACAGGAAAGAAGTTAAATAATGTGTCAAAATCGAGAGAAAATTCAACAATGACTAGTACTAGTTGAAGAAGGAGTGACTCTGATGTCACATTTCTTACGCGTTCATCTTCATCTTCTGACCACTATGGTACGCTCAGATCTCCAGAATACAGTCAAATCAATTGACCAATGACAGGATCCTACACTCAGACTCGTACCAAAAGCGAACGACAAGTTTGCTTCCGTTTCCGACACCACTAATAGTCTTGGCTCTCACAACACCCTAATCTATGGACCACGTAGTCTCGCTACAGAGACCAAGTCCACAGGAGGTCTCAAGGATAGGTTAGAGAATGTCAGTCAGTTTGTTTCATGTTTGCATTCGAACTGATCATCTTGATTTCAGTGGGAAGAAACACAGGATACGACCAAGCTTACCATGTTGCGCAATACATTTGGTATGCATGCACCAATGCGATTACTGATGGAACGTAAAGCGGTTACTTCTGTGTGCACTTTCTACTTGTGCAGCTCAGCGTGATACTTATGTGCCTGATTAGACATGTACCTTCCCGAGCATGCCTCCGTCGAATCTGCACCTTGACATCTTGATGGGCCGAGACGAAGCCATTGAACCCGTGGACGTCTTCCTTGGTTTGTATCTGTCTAGTCATTGGGGACCTGTAACTGAGTCCCTTCCTAGGTATGGAAGCTGGACCTTCATTAGATAGCCGTAAGGAGGTAGAAAAACAGTATCGTGTGTAATCTGTCCCACCTTATTGTGATCGAATGACATCCACAGTCCGTGGTACCGTTCTCTTAGCAGTGTATAAAAGATCTTCAAGAACAACATGGCAAGTCAACTGATACTTCCACATTATCCACGGTTTTTCTTGCATTTCGGTGCCTCCACAGTGCAGAATACCTTGTGGCACAACATTCTTTGCGTTTACAACACCATATCCGAAAAAAGGGATTCCTTGAAATGCATATGCTCCACTTATCCAGGATTCTTCAGTTAGTCTGTATCTTATAAAGGTCGTAGTTTCGTCCTTGCCACAGCATGACATCCCCACAATCTCCTGTTACCCTCTTGACAAAATCTCCCCAAAGCCTCCTATGCCTCAAGGTTCTCTCGAACCTAGCAATACTCAAAACTGTGTCTTTCTGAGGGGGAAGATACGGATAGGTGGGTGGAATATCCTTCAGGTCCAGGTAAAGGTCGACATAGTGAAAGAGCTTGGCACACAAGTGGAAGTGTCTCTCTCGATATGTAGCTCTGGTTTTTTTGAGTCCATCGCCATGCTGATCAATTAATTTGTGCTTGCGGCGATCTTGGGGATCGTCAGGTAGGAGGGTATGGTTAACAACAACATTGGTTCTGTTTTGGAACTTGTTCGTAGCTTCCACTTGCCGTTGCAAGGTCTGTTTCAGGTCCAAGCAACAACATCACGGGTACCATTGTCCAAAGTACTAATCGTCAACCAGATCAAAGATCTGATATGATGAAGTAGAGCTGGTACAAGGTATATTGCTCGCCTGAAAGGCCTGCTGCAGGATAATTCAGATGATCTGTAGTAGCTGTGCACGAAGCAGACAACAGAGGGACCATGGTTGAACATAGTTTTTCCAGGCAACGTCCAAGCTAGTGAAACAAACTGGGAAATTTTATCTCCTTCGCCAATTAATGAGAAATCGTTTATATCTCCATCTTGATAAAAGTTCACATTTTGTAGTCCGATTGCAAATGGAGAAGTGCCATCCCACCTACGCGCTAAGTGGTCAGGCATGTGTGGTGTTTGGTATGTTTAAATTCAATGGTGTAGTGTGCAGAAAACTAAGAAACAAGTAGTCAGTTCATGTAATATGGATCAGGAAACAATAGCCAATAGTATAATCTATGAAGTAGAGCATACTCACAGGATACTAGGGATGGGGTAGCGTAATAATAGAACGATATCCAGGATTGAACGTGTGATGATAACGATGATAACATATTGTCATTTTGTAAGAATTCCTAGGATACCCTCACATCGTGTCTGTATTTTTCCGATTTTTGGCTCAGAAATGTGTGTGATAGCAAGCAATTTCGTTCCATATCTCATGATAGATTGCTTCCAATAAAAAGTGGACATGATATCCACCTTACGTTGTAGCGTCATGCTTTGTGTATCCCTCTGACCTCCAGCTAGTCAACTCAATATCCTTGTCTCCTGAACACCGAGATTAAGCCTCTGCGAAATAATAGCCATTCCATCCCTCAAGGTATGTCCAAGATCTCCAACATCGTGCTAAAGAAATCATGGGGTGGGCTGTTCAGTTGGAACAGCCACCTTTCCCGTATTGTTATTGCCGCCTCTGGTTGAGTCTATGCTTAAGAGAGCATCCATGTCTGGGATAGAGAAGTCCGAAGTGGAGTTAAAGGCGCCCAAATCCCCGAAGTCATTGGCATTCACCATGTCGAATGGCTGATCGGATCCTGGTGGGCCCGAGTTCGCACCTAATGGGTTAGAGGAGCTGAGATGCTGAGGGAATCCAGCAGCAAGTAAAGTAGCTGGGGAAGGTGCTTCCCCTGCAGCCGAATAATCAGAAGTCCGAATATTGGGTGATGATGTTATCGTCATTGAGCTATTCGAAAGCGAAGCAAAAAGGTCCTGTGTGGTAAGGTCAATAAGTTGATTATCCTTGGTTGGCTTCGTATATGAGGTGGTCGCGGCACTAGTCATTCCAAACATGTTACTGACTTCGGTGACACTGCTAGAAGACTCTGGATTGGCTACGAACAGATCATTCATCGATAAGTCCATGTCTGGCATATCAAGGTCGAGTTCGATAGGCTTGTCAGATGAATTTCCAACGGTTGGATCAATGTTTGGTTTCATCTGGTGATGGGTCCCATCTTCTGGTAGAATTGTCAAATCTATCACAGATGGATCGACGGTATTTGAGAATGCGGACATGAACTGGGCCTGGAATTCATTTGTTCCCATCGGTCTAGCAGACTTCGGTGCCAGAGTGACCGGTGAAGCCAGACCACTAGGATAAGTTCTTAAACTCTCCTCAGTAGCTGTATGCCTGGATGAGCTGAGGTCGAGTTTGGGAGGAAGTGATGGGCGATGCAGGGAAGAGATTGAGATGGCAGAGGGCCGACGGGTACTCATCGAGCCCGCGCCCAAATGCGTCGGAGAATTTCTTGGGTTTGTTGGGATGAATTCAGCAGAGCAGGGAGGTGCAGGCTCAGTAAGTTGAAATTCGCCAATGGATTGAGTCTTTTGGAGGTCGTGCGATTTCCTCTGGGCCTCTTGCTCAAGGTGTAAAACTTCTTGCTTCTTCTCTTCTCTCTGTAAGTCACGCTGGAGGACTGCAATTGCACGCAGCTGAACTTTTTAATATTACATATAGAATTATGGTCCCAAAGCACATACCAACTTGCTCTCGATCGTGTCGCACAGCTGGTCATACTCCTCGAGTTCTCGTCCTAGAGAAGAGCTGAGGGCTTGCGGTGGATTATTAGCATATTTGGAAATTCCACTAAAGCATGATGAGTTTAAATTGACAGAGCTGGAGAAGAGAAAGCTAACAGACGATGTGTATCCGCGTAGAATGCATAAACCTGTCCGGTCTTCAACATAGCATTCTGTTGACGTGAATCAGCTTTCGCGGGCGAAGAAAAATAAAGAAAGCAAACCTGCAGACATCGTCTGAGGCTTTCAATCTCCTGTTCAAGCAAGACAGGGGGTGGATTTGGAGGCGGTGGCATTGCCTTTGCATCATCTTCTGGTTTCATTGTTTGACGGTTCATACTAGTGTCAAAATCCTACTCCGCACCTAAATCCATCTGATCATGTGCGTCTACAATAACTCCTGTATCTCTACAACCATCAATCCTCTATATTTTCACGTCGAACCAGCAGACCCTAGCCCTAACTTGTGATAGATCAGTCGCGTCTTGAGATTGGAGAATTTCTTGCTAAGTGTATATGGGCCTTCATACACCTCTACATATGAATCGCGGTGTGATTGACACCGCAGAAAAAGTACCCTCACCCGTATGTGACGAATCAAAGTCTACTATTACAAAACTTATCGCACAGCTGGTTTATCTCAGAGACGAATTCGACACGTTACCTGCATCCAAGTCCATAATTTCACTCCGTTTCCTGTCAGAGACCACGCGACGACTGCTCTGTTACAACCTTTTGAACTCTCGCAGTTGAATTTGATCGGACATCTATCAGATGGTCTTGATGTACCCTCGAGAATTCGTATGCGAAGGAGATCAACCACTTCAACTAAAGCAAAATCTGACGGGTTATTTGAAGATGCGAATTTGACCGATTTCTTACCCGAGTCAAAGGGGAGGAGGAGCTCACATTTCCGAAGGAGTGAGGCCCTTGAACTAGATGACAGTCCGCTGGGTGTACCAATCTATGGCTCTTCACAGCCCACCTGTCGTCGTGGGCGTACTGATTCAGTAGTTTCCTTTATGAGTGGCCAAACCAAAGCATCCAGTCTTGTACCTCAAGGAGCCTCAATATCTGTGACAAACACATTTTCAATTGTTCCTGACATTTCACAACGAGGCCTTCAGCAAGTCATTGAATCACGTCTCATAGAGACCTTTCTCAGCGTTTCTGTCCTACCTGACGAGGATAGCAGTCGGCATAGAATAACACCTGTCAAAATGCATTCCCTCACTCGTATGTCCGTCCGTCAGTAGAGGATCTACTTCTGCGCATTGAGCTTATCCAGTTTCCCTGCCAACAGAATCTAAGGGAAGAGTCAATACAGCAGCGACGAAACCGCAGCCCTCGAAGTTCAAAGCATCGCAATCTCGTTCACCGTCGTCCATTGTCTCTCGAACCAACGGAGACGATGCACTGGTGACATCATCACGTTTGAACAGAAATGTATGTCTTCCCTTGAGCACAGTACCCGATTTCTTCTCCCCAATTCACCGGCCTTCAATCAATCCCATGTTTTCTATTGATGCTCGACCTGGGCATGACTTTTCATCCGAATCTGATACTAGCTGTAACCGGATGAGGATACAATTATGGGGTCACACCAAGGGACCTCAAGTAGCAGGAAAGCGGTTGCAAAGTTCAGAAGAGCTCACAGTTGACCCCAACTCTAATTGGACGGTTATTCATGAGTGGGAATTTTCTCTGGATGACCTTGTACCACTATCTGAAAATGTGCGTTTGTATGTCTGCGGTGCATACAGCGATAGCTGATTTCGATAAATCTCAGGTGGTTCCACATACTTCGGATTTGCCATCGAAGACGTTGCTGGTGACACTGAAGCCGCCAGGCCAGATATTTTACCTCCCTCATTTCCAAATGCAACCGCTGCGTCCGCCTTCTCCAGGCTTTGGGTACTCTTCGGATCCCGAATATACACTCAAGAAAACCAAAATGGAAGGCGTAACCTCATTTGATGAACGTATTCCAGAAGACACCGCTAGTGTACAATCCCCTAAAGACGGTGATTCAACGAATATTCCGGTGAAAGGGCTGGCCTGTACCGCCTCATACCAGCAACTTTTTGAGTGAGTTTCTAGACACTATTTTTGTGAATGTGTGCTCAGTATGACGACCAGGCTTGTAAACTCTCAAGCATTGATACTAGAGCATGAAAGTAACCTTTTGAACTTGATTGAGAAGATTGATAGGCATTTTGAAGATGATCCTGTGTTTCCACTGGTGTGTCGGTCTTGGTGACCAATACTTCGAACCTCATTAGTTCCCAAAATCTCAGCGGCGCGAGATATCAGAACGCCAGCTCAAACTTGCAGCACTCCAAAGCACTATCAAGCTGATCGTCAAAGCAATCGCCGCGAGTAGGTCGTTAATCTCTATTAATGTCTGTCGTGGCTCACCGAATGCAGAAAAAAGCGACTTGGAAACACGTCGCCAAGAGTTGAAGGAACGGAGACAATCATTGGTCTCCGCTCGAATACTTCAAGAAGCAAGTATAGCAGATTTCAACGACCTTGCTCAGGGAGCTGACGGCGAGAGGTATTTCGGTATAATCATACCCTTTTGATTCACAAGTTGATTTTTTTCTAGGAGTCGACTGAAAGAGCTCCGTGCTAAGCTCTCTCCCTTACGCGTTGGCCTTCTGTCAACCTTGGCGTCAATATATCCCATCGAACTCGATTCTCCTCCCGAGTTGCTATACACCATCCTGAACGTCCCGCTTCCGATACCCCAGACAGCTTTGGATCCTGCCCCGCCACACTCTTTGCCAAACTATCAGAATATCAACGGGAATGCGGTTGCTACTGCTCTTGGATACGTTGCGCAGCTTGTACAGCTAATAGCTGCGTATTCGGGTAAAACATTAATCTATCCGGTGACCTGTATTGGTAGTCGGAGTTTCATAAAGGATGGTATCTCTGCCATGGTTGGCCCTCGAATGTAAGCGCACCGAATTTTTTTTCTCTTATTAATAACCTTTCAGGTTCCCCTTGTTTTCCACAGGCGTGGATACATATCGGTTTGAATATGGTGTTTTTCTTCTAAACAAAGACATTGAGATGGTGAGGAGCCTGATGAACCTAGGAAAGATATTGTAAATTGATATTACATCAACCAGCTTATGGTTGATCGGAATCTACGGACGCTTGATATGCGGCATACCTTGCCCAACCTCAAGAATCTTGTTCTCATAATAACTCATGGCGAGGTTATATTGGGCAAGTTAGTAGCTAACGTATCTCCGTTTATGGCCTTTCTCTGACAGTCTATAGTCGCAAAGTCGATTCACCTGCTATGTCGATGCTTGGGCTAGATTCCCCCACTGAACCAGAACCTTCGACGGACGTAGGCTCAGTAACACCAAAAAGCAGGAAACTGAGTTTAGAGGCATACAGTGAATCACCCTTGGAGGTATCGGCAGGTGGCTCTGCTGTAATGTCCACAGCACCCGAAGAAAAGAAGCCACGTCCATTTCTTGGCCTTTCATTACCAGATTTCTTGCGTGGACGCTACCCGTCAACAAGCCGAGCGTCCGTCAATCCGGAGCAAGGACAGTCACAGCTCCACGTGTCAGATGCGCTGGAAGACCGAGTCGACTATTTGAAACCATCGATGGAAGAACTTGAGATCCTGAACCGAAGACAATATGAGTGTATTGACCATAAACCGCCAGAACCAGAGGCAGCTTCGATCCCTAATACGTATACGTGCTCTGCTACTGAATGTCATTAGAATATATTACGGAAGGGATCGGGAGATCGACACAAATTATGTGATAATTGAATTATTCGCTTCTACATGCAGGGCAGGGATTTTGCATTATTGGCCTCAGCCAAATTTACCATCAACTTCTGGAATCCCTGGGTGCCCGAACATTATATAAGCAATCTATTATTTGTATATATCTACATGTGTCTCTCAAATAATGTAGAAGTAATGTAGTACACTACACATGCCATGCAGTGTCAAGCAGTGACAAGTAGTATCTGGATCAGAATCGCAATACCAAAACGGGATCTGACCTGCCCATTCATTGGCTTGGGGATAAAGCAATCAACCTAGTGCCATTATCCATCATTTATGAGCGCCGAAGTGGATTTCGATAGACTGGACGATTGGCCATCGGTACCTGTCCATTGAGCTTTTGGGTGGCCGGTACTCCCAACTGTCTGGATTCTTCACCGGCAATAGGTTCTGGAGACTGATCACAGATGGGCTTGGCCAGTATAATTCAAGAAGAGATGCGCATCCATAGGAATTACCAGGAGGACCGATGTATGAAGCCATTTGTCTGGCTAAACCCGACCTTCTTTGTTCGAAAGTGCTACGAGAAAGCCATACACATCACTTGCTCTGATACGTATTGCCGAAATTCAACGGAGCTATCATTTGATGGAGATGCAGGGCCACGTACTGAATGGCGAATGAAATATGCCCCGGATTACTCAATCTGGAAAATTTTCAGAAAACTGAGGTGCCATCGGCACCGTGGAATATAAGTGGGTAATGGAGGCTGGGTATACAGAAATGAGAAAACGAGATGGCAAAGGGAACTGGACATGTGGAAGGTCGCATTTTACATATAGACTCGACCCTGTAGATTTGTGCGTACTCATAACAGCGTAGAGAAGAAGTGTTGGATCGTCAGAGAAGACATTTGCGGCCAAAAAAATTGAGAAGACCGCTGTATTCGCGTAAAAACGGGTGAATTATGTCGTAGTGCAAAAGTTAAGCCCAGGGACCGGAGTTGAAAATTTAGAGGACATTGCCGGCTTCAGGGATAGCAATTTCTCAACGCCGTACTTATATCATTCTCTCACCACTACCATTATCCTCTTGTTGAGTACAAGAGTATTAAAAGGGTCAGTCTCGTCCTCTTTCCTGTCTTAACTCTCAGCCTCTCCCAGCGTATCAGCCATTGTATCAACAGTCCTACACAAGGGGCTCACCTCGGCTTCCAGGTCAGTATTTGATGATGGCTCCACTTTGCTAACACCGAGCTGAATTACTTGCTCAGAGAAAATAACCCTTGTGCAACTAGCCTCATTTCGTGGTGTCTCTAATATATCTTCCCCTTCGTCTCCCACATACTCTTCAGCTTTCGTCATGAATAGTCTTCTGGAGAACATTAGTCCTACTACTACTGATAATCATACCACCTCTGACGACGGTAGAAAGGAGAGTCCGCCTGCGTTTTTAGACCTGGCTGACTCGGTACGTGTCATCTCGCACTGAGTACCTAGTTACTCGCTCACTATCCCCAGGCCGCGAGGTTGGGAGGTAACACGTCCGACATGTCAACTGTGCGTACATAAATTTTCAATAGTCTCTCATCTGACCTAGTAGCCTGGTATCAGCGCGTCGAACTGAAGCGTCTTGAGCACGAACATCAGCGTGCTATTCAGCGCAAGCTCTTCGAAGACCAGATGCGTGCTCTTGAAGCAAAGCAGGCACAAGAGCTCTTGAGTCTTCCGTACGACACTAGCGGCAATAGCATGCAGCATCTTGCAGTTTCTGCTCCCACGACACCCCCGCGCATCGGCACGATGCTTGCAGGGGAAGTTTATCCCGGGAGGAATGGGAGAATACAACACACCGTAGATGCTGAATCCAAGGTGGTTGGGACTGCAATAGACAAAGGAAAATCTGTGACCTATGCCCCAACCAACAGTCTTTCTCCCGATTCGGTTATGCCTTCAGTCAGCAGTGCGCACGATTTTTCCCGCTCTGCAGGCGCTAAGAGTATGCCTGCAAGCCGCCGGACCTCCGCTAGCGAGCATGACGAGGAACTCGCATCGCACCTTCAAGGCCTCTCTCTCGCCGCCGAACGTTCCAACCGAGCTTCACCAGGTCCCGGTCCGGCATCCGCTTCCATCGTGTTCAGAAGCAATTCTAGGTATGACAATGATGAAGGCGCACGATACGCGAGTACGTATAACCCGGGAGTGATGCTTGACGAGCAACTGGATCAGGAGATGCATAGTACGTTTATCTACCCACTTCATGATTCTCTCTAATTTCTCCTACAGATGCAATGAGGAATTTACCAACTTCGGATGATGACAAGTACTCAAACACTATTGGCAGTAAGGTCAGTGACAGTTTTGTTCACAATCATATCCTGCTGAGCATTTCGCTGATCAGATATCCAAATCCTCTGTGGCTTTGGATCTGGCCCAGTTATCACAGCAGAACCGCGAAAACTCCGCAGAGTGGGACCACTTCAGTGGTCACTCTCGTGGACCCCCGGGGATTTCCTTAAGGTCCGACCGTCGGGTTGTAACTAATCCAAACCTCACTCTGTCCACCCCTTCCGATGATTTTTCCCTCAAGCCGCTCACTGGTAATGCTTCAGCGTCCTCGACGCCGCTCGTCGTAGAACCTCCTCGGCTTGTTCAATTCCCTTTGTCGCGAAGAGATTCGCCACCCGGTCTTGTGGATAACTTGTCTACAACGACTCGGTCTGTCCCTACTACACCCTTGAGTCTTTCGGTGCACCCCTTGAACTCCGGTAGCCCATTGACACCCGACCTACAACCCCTCAATGCCCGTATCGGGACGCCTGGTTCCCAGCATGTTGCTGATGCATTTTCAGGTGCTAATGATCTTCAAGCATCTTTGACCCGCATGCCATCTAATAATGGTGGACTCAACTTCAACGCGATACAGTCTGGTCCTGATGAAGTACGTGCCACCTATCTGTCAGTGGGTTCATGAATTGATACAATCTTAGTATGGTCTTGAGTCACCTTATGATTTGAATGGATCTGTCGACAGCAGCCGTTATACTACGTGAGTGTTTTTCTAAAGTGCACTGAACGTTCGCCGAGAGTTTGTATAGATCCAACGGGTCCGCTGCATTGTATCAGCAGAATTTCCGTCCTGGTATAAGACCTGGTACGAGTAACCCGGATGGGAGGCTGCATGGACCAAAGCATAAACGGGACATGGACAGGGAATGTGAGCTATTCTCTTGACATAGATTTAGTATTGACTGAACAATTCTTTCAGTTAATCGTTTTGCTGGAACCCGTCTGGAGGACCTTCAGGGAGAAATCGCTACACTCTGCAAAGATCAGCATGGTTGCCGATATCTCCAGAAGAAGCTCGAAGAAGGTTTACCCGAGCATCGGGACATGATCTTCCGCGAGACCTTCAATCACTTCGCCGAGCTCATGATTGGTACGTTCTCCATCATTCGAAATTTTCGTTGATTCAAATCTTTCTAGATCCATTTGGCAACTATCTTTGCCAGAAACTTTTGGAGTTCGCGATAGATGAACAGCGCAACCTCATCTGTGAATCTGTTGCACAGAACCTCGTCAAAATTTCCCTGAATATGCACGGAACTCGGGCTGTTCAGAAGATGATTGATTTCTTATCTACTAGACGGCAGGTGAGATAATCCTGGCTAATTCTTTTCCGCCTTGTAGCTCAGAATATCAGATCCACTCTATCATTCTCGCCCTTAGCCTCCATGTAGTAGCTCTGATCAAGGATCTGAATGGTAACCACGTCATTCAGAAGTGCCTCAACAAACTTGTGGCCGAGGATAATCAAGCGAGTCTGCCAGCTTCCGTCTCTTGAAATGTATACTGATATAGAAATCTTCTAGTTTATCTATAATGCTGTTGCCGCCAACTGTGTTGAAGTTGCGACACATCGTCATGGTTGTTGTGTCCTTCAACGATGTATTGATCACGCTTCTGAGCATCAGAGGATTCAACTCGTCAATGAGATTACTTTTTGTGCTTTGACTCTTGTCCAAGATCCTTATGGAAATTATGTGAGTGAAATAAGTTCAAGTTTCTAGATGAGAAAACCGACCAGTGATCAATCAAGGTTGTTCAATACATTCTCGATCTGAACGATAGCCGGTTTAGTGATGCTGTTATTCGTCAATTTCAGGGCAATGTCTGTGCTCTTTCAGTTCAAAAGTTTAGCTCGAATGTTATCGAGAAGGTTTGTCTGGATTCCTTCCCTGTGGTTTGATTCAGATTGACATGTTGTTGCAGTGCATTCGTGTCGCTGAGCATGGTACTCGGAAGACTTTGATTGATGAGCTTCTGAACCGTAGTCGACTGGAAAAGCTATTGCGTGACTCGTACGGCAACTACTGTGTTCAGGTGCGTCATTTTCCTCTTTGATGTTTCTGGCACTGATATAGGGATTCAGACCGCTTTGGACTATGCTGAACCTCCCCAACGGATTCTGCTCGTCGAGGGCATTCGTCCCGTCCTCCCGCTCATCCGCAATACTCCTTATGGCAAACGCATTCAAAATAAATTGCAACGCGAGGTTCAGACTGCAGAATATAGTGCCTTCCGTGGCCACGATCAATTTGTCAACATGGCCCTCAACAACCAGGGTTTGAGCCCGGGCCACACCTCCCGTCGCCATCTCGCCCAAGGCATTCCAAGCAGCCTTTCCGATGTATATCTTAGCAATTTCAATATCTACGGTCTCAATCAAACCCAAGCAGATTTCCCTCAAGCCCATCTTCCTACTCCTCTTCCTGAGAGTATCGATGGCTATGTACTGCAGAGCACCTCAAACCACAACCAGGGTATCGGCCCTCACAACGGTTTTAACGGCGGCTTGCTGAATACCCTCAGTGATCCGTACCAGAGGTCTGCATTTAGTGGCTACGGGATGCAAATCTGAGACAAAGGAATTGGTACCATCTCGTCAATCTTCTCAATCGAGGACATATCATGATTTTAATATCTTCAGTTGCACGCATCTGCTGTGCTATCATATCACCATCTACCTCCGTCCGACCTTCTGTTGTGTTTCTCCTAGCCATTTGCCACGTGTGGAGTGGTGCTCCAAATCTTCACGTGCGTTGTATTCTGCTAGCGTACTCAAACCCATTGTTTGTTTTCATGCTTTCTGTGTTATCATTTCATTTACAAACTCATTTGTACTAGGCTATCTCTTTAACATTGACTCTAACTAGGTTGTGCCTTCAGTATCATTGCAGCACCATTTGTCATTGTGTAGTTTCATGCTAACTGTATCGAGTCGTTAATTTACAACTGGAAGATTGACCTTTCTGCACAAATTTATTGGAAACAGTTTGTAATGTGAACCAAAGAACAGTATTCCACTTCCATGTGTGCATGGATTTGTAGGACATTCTATCACTCTTCAAATATCCTGTACACTACCAAGGGGCAGGCTAACATTTTGATGGAATTTCACCGGTTCTATTGGTTCTTAAGCCGTTGGATCCTGCACAAAAGTAATTCACAAACCTTGACAAAACCCATGGCAGCCGATTTTTCGCGGAAACACTGGCGGCAGAGATCGAGACCATACTTACGTATGAGACCAGCTTGATGTGCACAAAGGCGGCTAGTGCGAGAAAAATGTAACCCTCAGGCTTGGAAGACTTGAGACAAAGACGTACCACTGACGGCTACCCTTTCCAAACTTCCTCGGACGAGAAAACCAAACAGCGTCATGTGTCATTTTTTATGAGGAACTACGTACCACCAGAAAGGTCAGTATAACGAACAACGGGGACAAAGCAGACTGACCGATTACCGACAACTTAGTTTTATACTACAGACATTGACTGGTATACCTCGTTGAGCAGTATGCAGTTCTAGAATTAAAGTTCAATCTCCGATGATCAAGGAAGGGATAGGAAAGAGCATTAAATGTCACGGCAGCCATCTGGATATGTCACATATTACTTGATCCACAGTAAAGTATGATACTCACAAGTGAATTACCTGTAAGGTGACATACAGTCAAACCTCTAATAAGGCATACCCCTTGGTCACAGTCAAAAGATATGCCTTATTAGAAGTATGCCTTAGTAGAAATTCAGCTCTTTTTAGCTAGAAATTGACCAAAAACAGGGTTATTTCATTTTTCTGAGTCTACTACAGTATCTTTGCATGTAATTAAGCCTTATGAAAGAAATCAATAATAGAAGTGTTTTTCATTGAATGAGTCACTTCTAGCTGAGCTTCATGACCAAACATTGCAAGAAGATTCTCCAGCTTCCTTGCAAAAGGATTATTTATCTCTGCAATAAACCTCTGTATTGTTGCTCTAGCTTAGAGGGCCTCATAACAGCTTGGGCATTCAATAACAGATGAATCATCATCAATATCATTGTCCCCTCCATTAATTGAGCTATTCTTGTGTACTTCTCTAGCATGCTTTATAGACTTGAAGATATCCAAGACTGTGCTTCTATCTAACATATTTTGCTCAAACTCAGGATTCAACAATAACTTAATTGTCATCTGGTTATGGGATTGTAAAGCACCTATTATCTAAAGAGTATCTAGATTTGCTTTGACTTCTTTTTTGGCACATGCTATAGAGTTTTGTATATCATTATTAACAAGAGAAGAAATAGAAACAGTGATGTTTGCAGAAATAGACAGAAATAGAATAAGTATGTCTAGAAGAATATGAGTTTTCTGCCAATAATAGAAAATTGATGTTACATTTACATCATACCATGCTAGTGTCATAAACTACCTTTTTAAACATATAATGAGCTACTATGACTAATGTAGAACATTCTCAGACATACCTAGATAAGCAAGCCAAGTTCTAAGTATAGCCATGGGGTTTTCTGGATTATTCTATTCTATTTTCTCTTTGTACATTTATTCTTCCATATGCACATCAAACATTCTAGTAGTACTCAATCTAGGTATAAAAGCAACATACCTATTATGTAAGGAGAAATCTTCTAAAATCCAAAGATCCTCTCAAATGTCTCTAAGAGTTGTCTCTGATGAGCTCTAATGACTTCTAGTAGACTCCAAGTCATCACTAGAGCTTCACTAATGACCTCCAAAGGTGCTAACTCTAGAGCTAAAGTTGTAGAGAAAACCTCCTCCAAACCTCCCTAAAGCCACTTCTCTTCTATGTCTTCTCCAAAAACCCCCCCAAACTCCTCTCCAACAATCTCCATGGGTTCCCAATGAGCTCAGGGTTACCTCTAGAAATTCTTTGGTGAATCGGACAACTCCAGCAGTATTGATGCTGAAACAAAGTTATGAGGAGAACACCCTTTGAAGTCATCCTTAGAGCTCCCAACAAGCTCCAGTGATTTACAGATGATCTTAGACTATTCTTAGGATCACTTGAAACCTTCTCAAATGATCTCTGAGGTTTTCTAAAGTATTCATCTCAGAACTGAGTCAAGAGGAGAACTTTCTTTGACATCATCTTCAAAGTCCCCAATAAGCTCCAGCAACTCAAATCAACTTCAGAGTGTTTTGAAAAGAACATTGGAGCTTTCTCCAAGTTGGCCAATCAATCAATCAATGATTGAGGGTACTGGATGTGATCAGTGATCAAGAGTGCTGGATGTGATTGGTAAGCAGAAGGTGTTGTTAAAACTACTAGAGTATGTTTTGCGAGGATGTTTTAGTATATAAGTACATTGTCTACCTCTAGGATCCCTATTCTGTTCTCTAAGGATATTCCTAGAGGTGAGCCACTATAATTTGTACAATAATTGTAATAAACTAAGGATATTCCTGGAGTCCCAATTTGTGTGCCCAGTCGCCCTTACAGATACCTTCACACTCAAATGTCTCCCCATCTACACTTTTATACTAAACCTTACAGGTGTAATACAATCTGGTATTTACACTGAGCTAGGCTTTCCCAGCCTACTACCTTCTTTGAAATAACCCAAAACTCCTACAAGTTGTCTCTAGAACCAAGGTATGGGTATAATCTGTGTTCCATTCTCTCTTAAATATCTTACAATCCCCTCAGCATCGTCATGAGTTACTTTACAACACCCAGAAGAGCTATGAGATAGAAATAAAGGCCAGGAATATCATAAATTGCCTGGATCCCATTGAGGAGTTGTACAAAATGTACTTGGAAGAAGAAAAAACTCCAAGAATTGTAAAACTAGTAGGCAACAGACTTGGACTTGATTCAGACATTGAGGATGGACTGGCTAATCTGTATCTCAAATTATAGAGTAGTCTCTCCATAGTTTGGGATTTAGTAATAGGAGATAAGATGGCATCAGTAGACAAGTCATAGAGTATCCATAGGAAATACTTAGTTAGAACAGCATACAGACCAAGTGTAATCTGTATAAGTAGTAGACATTAATTGAATGGGAACTCTATTGAGTTCTTTTGGTATCACAACCTTGAGTGAATCTAAGTGCTATTCCAACTACCTTGGATCTTACAAGAAAAGGACTTTCTTACACCTCTAATTCCCTGGTTAATATATTACATGATTACAAATACTTGAACTCAATGGAAATGATATCTAGAACTATTTTTGGTGCTACTTATATGTTCTCCGCTGCAGCACTTGTCTAAAACCTTTAACTGATATGGTCTCTCCTCCATTACTCCTGTTATCAATCAGGTTTCACCTTCCTATCTACCATTCTTCCAGAATCTTTTTCTACCTTCTACTTTGAGGACCTTCTTGTTTCTTTATTGTAAGAACCTAAGTTAGTCATGACAATGCTTAAGTCCAAACTCTTAGAAGTGGCTCTAAGAGAACTCGATAAAGTTTCTGCTCAATTGTACTCGGACTCTTATACTACTTTACATGGTCTGTGCACTACTGTCCCATGGATATTCTATGACTCATTCTATGATCTTGTCACAAACTTCATTTGGACATATCTCCATGAATAATAGGTCTATTTTGACCATCTAAATTGTATTAGAAAGCCCTTAAGAAGACCTTTCCAATGATGCTAGAGACACCTTGACATCACAAGTACTCACTGAGAGATTAGCTAATTAGTAGTCACCAAACACTAAAACACTTATATCTCAGGAACCGATGATTGTGGACATTTTCTTTTGATTGCATCAGAAAGCTCTCATCAAGACACTTCCATCGGCTATAAATAGAACACGAGGCGATAGAATCCCATGGAGATAGATAGTCCTCAATGTTATAACATGAGACATCACTGATTATCCATAGATAATCATCTGTCCTTTTCTAGAACAAAGGATAGCCCTAATCTGGTTAGGTTATCTCTATTTCAATCACAAAAGGACTGCCATATGTAGAACAATAGACAGTAATCAGATGATGGTCTGTCTAGGTGCACAGACTATCTCATTTATGTATATAAGGCTCTCTAGTTTGAGGATTAGACCTTAGACTTAACAATATCTTTTGTTACTCATCTTAACTCTGCTTTATAAGCTTTACTTTGTTGAAACTATCTTCAAGTCAATCACAAACCAAGTAAGTAACTATTTGGGATACATTCTTTTCCACAAACTTCTTGTCTACAAACATCTCTGTGGCTCCACTATCCAGGAGTACTTTCACTGTGACCCCTTCATAGGTGTCAACCTTCTCTATGCCTATCTTCAACCACACTTCATTCAGAGGTCACATTGTGCACCTCAGTATTCTTTCCTCCCCCTCCTTTTTCTGCTGTGCCTTTACCTCTCTATGTTGTACTACAATGTTCTTCTTCTTTCTCTTCTAGCATGTGTCACAATCTCCTTTGTACATTTGTGTTATGCCCCTAGTTCTATTTCTTTTCTTTTCTATTGTAGGGGACACACATACTGTTCTCATGTTATGCTCATGTTCCTGGTACCTGTTCCTGGTACCTTTCTTTTTTTATCTTCCTCCGATATTCTACTGGCCATTGTGCCTTACAACAAGGTAGTACCTCATTGTATGCCTTATGGAGGACTATCCCCTTTCTTACTCATTGCAACCCCAATTCCTGTACCACAATTAGTATATAAGCTCCAGTAGATACACTGGATCTCCTTACACTTAATCTATTGTACATTCCCTTCCTCTTACTCCTAACTCATCCTCAAGCCTTAAGCCTAAGGTTATAACCTGAGTTATTAAGTCGTAACAATTTGAGCTACTATCCATTTTCTTCCACACTTCTTATATTTTACTTTGAATTTCCTCTCATTTGCCACATTTTTATCTAGCCACCTTTTGTATGGCTTATATTCTTCACACTACATATCATGCACGCTATCTATTCTCACAAAGTTTCTTCCATCTGCTGTTCCTTTATTCCTACAGTACCCACAGGTTACGATTAAAATCGCACAATGTCCTACTCCTTGTTTTTCAATCCATCTCCTCTCTTGTCTTTCCACCAAACACTTCTTTGCTGCTGCCTTTCTTTTCTTTGTTCACCACTCCTTTTTTAGCAGTTTCTTCTTCTGTTTACCTCCTACCTCTGCTCTCCTTACCATCTTTTGCTGTGCCTCTCTTTTCCTTGGGTGCGCCACCTTGGGTATGCCCAAAGACAATGTCCCAAATCCTCACATCCCCAACACCTTACTCTTTGCTGCGCTTCTCTCTTTTCAGAGTGCTTCGTCTTTCTTTCCTTCTCACACCTCATCACTTTGCTTTTTAATACATTCTACCTATTGTCACACAACCTCCTTCTCTGCTCTCTTGCTGCCAACCTTTCCTCATACTGACAGTTACAG
>Ga0153987_1000075_pt1 | contig 33202 bp, 40 predicted proteins | sample TSNC071MetaG_FD_102279 | JGI IMG/M metagenome (GOLD analysis project Ga0153987, IMG submission 102279) | Attine ant fungus gardens microbial communities from North Carolina, USA - TSNC071 MetaG | ecosystem: Host-associated > Fungi > Mycelium > Unclassified | place: USA: North Carolina, William B...
GATTTAGCGGCCTTGCGCCTTTCCATTGCATCGGCTAGATTGTCGCTGTCCTCTCCGGTGATCCTCCTTACACCAGACCCGGCGGTGTCATCCATGCCAGCCAGATGGCCCCTGCCGAACATGATCTGGGCACCCTGCCTGTTACTGCCTACGGCGACGGGTGAATCTTCGGCAAAGGTGTCGTCCTGGGCGTCCCAGTCAAAGACGAATTTTCTGTCATTCATCTTCCTGATTTTGCGCTTCTTTTTGTCAGCTCCCAGATACCGGGAGCGGATTGCGGTCAAGTCCTGCTCCGACATGGGGGGCACGAAGGGATCTGGGGAGGGATTGGCAGGCAGCCGGGGAAGGGGCGGGGGCGGCATGGAGGAGGGTGCATGGTCGTTTGAAGCAGTGGATTTTGATCTGTCAGCACGCGGACCAGTGGGTACGTTCTTCTTGAGGGTGGTGTGGCGACGGTCGTCTGGGGGCGGGGGCGGGGCGGGCCTGCCTCGGCTGTCGCGCTCTCGCCTGGAGTAGCGGTCCCTGTCGCGCTGGCGGTCTGAGGCGGCGTACCTGTCGTCATCTGGCAATGTGTGAGAGAGGAGCCGGAAAGAAGAAGAGCGCTCACAGCGGAGGGCAGGGAGCTTGGCGCGGTCCCTGGCGGAGAGCTCCTGTGCGTCGCGCTCGAGGGCCTCTCTGTCGCGTCTGGCGGCGTCCTGCCTGTCCTTCTGCTCGTTGATCTCGAGGGCGCGCCTGGCGACTGCGATTGCGGCGCGCTCCTCGGTTGTGAGGAACCTGGGCTGGGGGATGTTGGCGTTGAGCTGGGGGGAGGGAGGGGCTGACCTTTGCTGCGGCCTCCTTTTCGGCGCGCTGTTTCTGGAGCAGGGCTTCTATGGACAGAGGGACGGACATGGGGTCACGTGCACGAGACCCGGCTGACATGGCGCTGTGTGTGCGTGTTTGGCCACTCCTGGGTCCTGCCATGAGGGCGTTTCTCACCCGCTTCCAGCTTGGAAAGGACCGCGACCACAACAGGCAGCGCCGCCAGCCCGACATCGCCCTCCACATCGAGCTCCTCGCCGCCGCCACCCACCCAGAGCCCTCGCCGCCGTCTGCCCCGTCCTCTGCGCCTGCCTCATCCCCAGACCCCTCCGATGGCCAGAAAAAAGTCGCCTTCATCTCGCCCCCACAGTCCCCCGTCTCAGCCATCCTGGACAGAGATCTCCCGTCGACCCCCCAGCCAGAGCCCGCCCCCGCAAAGTCCTCCGTCTCCCGCTTCCAGGCCGCCCACGCCGAAAAAACCCGCACCCCATCCCCCCTCGCCCCCTCCTCAAAGCTCGACCTCTCCTCTCGGCCCCCCGTCAAGCCCACAGCCCCGCGCGCAACCTCCCCGTACCTCCAGAGAGACCTCCTCTCTGCCCAGTCATTGCGTTCCGCCACCCCCTACTCCACAATGTCCGCCCAGACAAGCGGGAGCCGCATCCTCGCCGCCGCCTCCTGGAGTGAGCTCACAGAGGACGATCTCGTCTCCAACATCGGCTCCCGCGAACGCACCCGTCAGGAAGTCCTGTTTGAGATCATCTCCAGCGAGGAACGGTACGTCCTTCTCCCCACTTCATCTCCCCCTTGATCTCTCCCCAGCTACGTACAGGAACTCACAAAGATGAAGGAAACCTTCATCGATCCTCTTCTCCATCCATTCTCAGCCACGCCCTCCCTCCCCTCCCCTTCCAGTCCACCCCTGGCAGTCGACTACGATTATTATCGCAATGATTCCCCGGCCGGCCTCGCAGAATCATTGGAAGATTTACCGCCCATCGCCGCCCGTTTCATGTCCCCAACCCCTTCCCTCGGCCATCCCTCCGCATCTTCCTCAACTCGTCATAAAAATGCCGAGACTTCCAATGTCGACGACTTCCTCACAGAGGACGAGGATGATGATCCTACCAGGCCCTACTTATCTCAACCTTCCGCCGTCTCCCGCCAGGCCTCAGACCACAGCCACTCCCACTCTCCATATCGCTCGACAGCTACTCGAACATCCAATCGTCTAGCAACTACCGTCCCTTTCCCTTCTCGATCCCATCAGTCCTTGCCCCACCCCAGAAACCAAGCTGCCACATCCACTCAATCACTCGGCAAGCAGTCAACAATCGTCGAAGCCAAGCACAGTGAAACAACGCCCCAGAAATCGGGCGTCCTTGGCAAACTCAGAAAAACTCAAACCACTCCCACCAGCGTTCTTGGAGATTCTGCTATACCACCCCGCCAACTACCAGAGGATCTCCGAACATGTCTGGAAGTCATCGATGGCGGCGTTTTTGACGGTCACAGGAGACTCTCCGAGGCCCTCAAACGACGATACGATGATCAGTATCCCCTGGTCAGGTCCCTAGCAGATGTCTTTGTATCGAATGTGAGCTTTGTCTTCCCTATTTTTGTACGATCCTCATCTTTATCTAGTCGGACATCTTCCACGGTTATGCCACCTATGTATTGCATCTGGAAAGGGCCCTAGAGTACGTCGACGCGGCACTATCTAATACAACTACAAAAAAGCCGAAGAAACAGGATGCAGGCGACTGGCAAAAGGTCTGCAAGGTTCTACAGAACCTCGAGGAATCGGCAGCTGAAAAGGGTGAAACCGGGCTTGCCATCACTCTTTCAAAACCTTTCCAGCGACTTCTCAAGTATCCTCTCCTTTTTCAGAACCTGCTTTATCACACAGACCCTAGCACCTACGAGTACGAAAGTACGTTGCTCATGGTCGCAGAGGTCGAGAACATAGTAAGAAGCATCGAGGATGAGAAGATCCAGAAAGAAGAACGAGACAAAACGCGGGACGTGTTTGCGCGAATTGAGGGCCTCGACAAGGTTCGACAATTGGCGTTGCCAAAGCCCTCGAGATTACTTGTGGAGGAGAGATCCTGCAACGCCGGTGGTCCAATGACTGCACCGTCAACACCACCTCCCCCGGTGATGAACGCCAAAGGCGTGAGGGGCAAGTCGTCTTTCAAACGGCTGAGTGATGTTCTGGGCAACGGCGGAATCGGAGGGAAGAAGGATTTGTGGTATGTAGTATTCAATGATGTGGTATTGCAGTGCCAGAGGACAGGGATCACCTCTGTACCAATTGCTCACACCGCTACCAATCGAGTCAACTCGTTACCGGATATGGGAGGCAAGTCCAAATATGCCTCGACCCGTAGAAGAAACTCGTACACCAAGCCGAGAAACCTGTACAAATTCATCAAGGTCAGTCTGTTCGTGGATGGTAATTTGATTTCTATTGATGTGTATTGTAGATTGAAACGTGGACCATCGGTGACGTTGTACAACCAAGAGAAGGTGTTGTGTCTATGGAAGAGTAAGTAGTACACCATTTGACCGTCCCTGGCTAACATGTTCCCAAGTGTCGTCCGCTCTCGACACCAATCTGTCAACCAACAACCTCGCATTGTTCCTCTTCCAGACGATGACAAAGACGACGACAACCATTCTGATGACTCTGATAAAAAAAGCAAGATGAGTTTCTCTTACTGGGGCGCCGACAAAATCACTGTACAAAAGCCCGTCGTCAAGGGCAGACTTGGTGCATCAACTAGAAGATCAACTCCTCTGGCGTCCTACGGACGAGAATCGTCTGCCAATGCCAAATTTGGCACGCGCCTGATTTCAGCGGATTATTACCGACCTGCCAGTCGCAGAACTGTGAATACACCTGTCAACCGCCGTCTCGCGGCAGCCATGACTGTTGAAGAGACTCCGAATTACGCCAAAGCGACGATCACGCGCTCGGCGTGGGATTCTAGCACGAAGCCAGCGACTTTGACGACGGGGTCAGCGAATGGACAGAGGAAAAGGAACGCTTCACTTGTGAGTACGTCGACCAAGGCGACTGTGACTCCTGTTGTTGGTGCTGCTCCGCAGAAGCTTCTGTCGCCTGTTCCTTCGGAGGATTCAGGGGTTGGATTGGGATTGTATCAGAAAGTTTTGGCAAACGATCCTTCGCTCAGTGATTGACCCATGATTGTTGTTGTTGTTGTTCCCCCCCACACCCTTTACAGAAAGGTGTTCCTACTATCTTATTCCTTGCATTATTATGCTCGTATACCAATTGCTTTTTCTTTCAAGTCATACACACATGCATGCATGCTGCATACGTCAATCATTGTCTGATATATTATGAGTGTCATGCTTTTTTTTGTTGCTCTTGCAGTTTATACCACTTGCCTCTTGGAAAGATCTTGATTACTTTGACATATCCGCTCCTTTCACTTTTTTTTCTTTTTATAATCTGGAGAGTATCATTGTTCAAAAACTCACTGACGTACAAATACGTTTCAAGTATAAATTTTGGTATCTAGACAATAGATTTGCTATCTCTAAAAAGTTGTGAGAGCTGTCTTTTTTTTTGTTGGAAAAAAACCAATGTCCGTTCTATATGATATGACATGAGAGATGTTGGTTTATCCATCTACGCCGTACGCTGCATTGTGGATACTGACGCTCCGACCGCTAGGATCTGACGAACATCCCCAATCACCACGAGGTATCCAGCTATAGATGATTCATTTATTTTTTTTAGAAAAAAAGTGTTGAATAAAAAAACCTGAAAAAAAGGGAATGAGACGACTTACCGAACTGCAGTCTGTGCGGCCGCGTTTGAAGGGAAAAGGTCTATCACAGAAAAAAAAACAGAAACAGAACAAGTCAGAAGGAATTCTGGATAGGGGGTGTATGATATATTTTTTTTTACCATTGAAGATTTCACGGATAAGATAAGCTTCTTTTGTATCCGGTGTATCCAGTGACCATCGTTCGTGGCGCTTGACAAACACCTCGTCCGAAATGGTGTTATTGGCGTGTTCTTTCATGCTATTTGTTTTTTTAAAAAAGTTGATTTTCTTCAAAAAAAAAATGGAAAAAACAACTTTACCCGTCAATCCAAGAATAACCGACACCGTCAGAGAATTGCTCTTTTTGTCTCCATAAGATGGAACGCGGGAGGTAAGGCTGTTGTTGTTGTTGTTGTTGTGTGGGTGGGTAGATGGATGAATGTGCAAAGTATTGAGTTTTTTTTTAAAAAAACAGTGATGGATCAGTCAAAATGCACCCACTTTCCCACTCTCTGGAGCGACGTCAAAAGCTTTACGGATGATGTACTTGAGAGAGTTTTTTTTCACACAAAACGTCAACTTGACCGTAATCTATATCAAAGTGAAAGAAAATAACTACCTTTTCCATGCGAGGCTGGCCGTCCTCGTCGATTTCTTGTGTCAAACCTTTACTGAACATCTTGTACTTTGGATCAACATTCATAGCAACATCTAGAAAATTCTTGTCGAGGAACGGTACCCGCGCTTCAAGACCCCATGCCATAGTCGACCTGAAAATGTATTTGTTTTGGAACACGTCAAGAGAAGGCCACAAAGCGCCAAGGAACAAAGTTTCCGTACTTGTTCGCCCTGAGACAATCGGCAGTATGGAGGTTCTTTACACGCCTTACACACTCTTGATGAAACGACGCTGGATCTGGGGCGGCGTGGAAGTATAGGTACCCTATTAACAGAAAATGGGTCAGGAAAAAAAAAGTGGTTATTGAAAATTATGATAACGCAACCCCCAAAGATCTCGTCACTTCCTTCACCGCTCAAGACCATCTTGACACCGGTGGCCTTGATCTTACGACTGAGCAGGTACATAGGGACACTCGCACGAACAGTTGTAACGTCATAAGTCTCGAGGTGATAGATGACTTCCGGAATCGCGTCCAGACCTTCTTGGACCGTGAAGACGTATTCGTGGTGCACGGTACCTAGATAATGAGCTGCCTTTCTTGCAGCCAATAGATCGGGTGAATTTTCAAGACCAATGGAGAAGGAATGAAGTTGAGGCCAAGAGGTGAGCGTGGCTGAAAGTGGCAACGTTAAAACAAACGTATAGCAAAAGCTCATTTTTTCGTGACCCACCGGCTTCATCTATCTGATGGCTTGCGGGAGATGAGGGACCACTGATAGTCTCTTGAAGTCTTTTTCGCCTTAAATCGGCTTGAGCTTGGGCAACTTTGTCCGTCTCACGCGCAGCGATGGCGGCGATCAGGCTGCTGTCAAGACCACCACTGAGAAGAACTCCATAAGGAACTTCTGACATGAGTCTTTTGCGGACAGCAGCTTCCAGCGTTTCGCGGAGAAGCTTGAGGTCAACTGGATTGGTGGGTATCGAAGCCGTTTCCTGGTCTCCATTCAACCATGTAGGATTGTAGTATCGTTTCGTGGAGTCGTCCTTGCTATCGTAGACATGTCCTGGCGGGAACGAAATAATTCTGTCGCATTCATCGCTGAGAGCTTTCAATTCAGAAGCAAAGTATACAGCTCCAGGGATCTTTGCGTTCCACCCTTGGTAAAGAGTAGTGATGCCAATGGGATCCCGTACGGCAATGATTCTAGTGGGAGTCACGGACTCATCGAGAAGAACAAAGGAAAACATCCCGTCTAAAAGGTCGCACAAGCCGGTATCGTATTTGCGATACTTGGATGCAAGAACGTATTAGGTTTTGTCAGTTCCATTGGTCAGAAAAAAATCGTACAAGGGGTATTATGACTTCACAGTCAGAATGTGTCTTGAACTTGGCGTCGGGACTGACTGATGCACGAAGAGCAATGTGATTGTAGATCTCGCCATTGACAGCCAGAATAATTTTGCCGTCGTGGCTGACAAGAGGCTGGGCTCCGGTGTCTGAATTGCGAGAGGATGGATGAGTCATTGATCTGTATTATGAACGCAGAGAAAACCCATACCAACGCCGACTATTGCAAGACGTTCGTGTGTGAGGATGCTGCGTTGGCCAACAAAACAGCCAGACCAATCGGGACCACGATGTCTCAGCCTTTTCGAGAGGGCGATGAACCGTGCACGATCCTCATTAGAGGGCTTGTTCAATCCATGAACGGCAAGGATACCACACATGTTGCCAGTAGGTAGCAGGAAAAGAAGTTCAGCTGAAAAACATTTATTGTTATGACTCGATGGATGAGATAAGTTGATCAGGCAGATCGGGTAATAAATTTGTTTGATAAGGCCGGCTGTCGCTACATTGTAAGTGAAATTATTAGCACCTGTTTTTGCTATCCTGCAGACAATGGAAAGGAGAGGCAGGTGATCAGGAAATAGCAGACCCACGCGAGTTGCTATAATTATATTGGATTATATTGAGTCCGAGACCACTCCTTCTGCTCACACTCCTACCCGTCTCACTGTCACTGACTTTGCAGAATCCACATTGTCTACGGATCCATCCTTATGACAGACAGGCTTGCAAAATTCAGGGTGGGTGCTTTGGTACACACGTCTCGGCATTAAGTAAGTCTCCTTTCTCTAGGCTGGTCCTGCCCAAGCAATCGAAATGACCAGTCTGGGCTACCAGCAGCCAAGCAACGGACGTGCTCATGGGGAGAATACGTTCTTGGCAGAGGTGCTCTCAACGTCATCCGTACAACGTAATTACGTTCCTTATGGCTGTGCCTCAGGTTGTTTCAATTCAAGAGGGTATCGAGCAGTTTGACGAGAACATACGGCAAATCGCCACTCTGCGCCTGCACTCCTTGAACGCCCTAGATGATGAAGATCAACATGACATGGCGCGGGTGGGAAAATTGACAGATGAGACCCGAACACTTAGTCTGCAACTCAGAGATCGGATCAAGAAACTAGAGGCTTTGCCTGCACAAATAGATATTCAGTTACGGAGTAACCAGGTAAGTGGCTTCTGTGTTCCTGAAAGGTAATATCAATACTTATCGGACATAAAGCTGGGACTTTTACGGAATAAATTCTTGGAAGCAATTCAAAATTATCAGCGCGTCGAGCAAGAGGGTCGTATAAAAATTCGACAACGGGCAGAGAGACAAGTCAGAGTAGGTATGACTAGCTTTCAAGCTCGAGCTTCACCCTGTGCTTACCGTGATCCAAGTCAATCCCGATGCTTCTCCCGAAGAAGTCAACATGATAGTAGAGGGCGGTGGCCAGCAGATTTTTGCCCAGGCAGTGCGTGTAAGGCGCAGGCTCGTGAAAACGTTCATTCACTCTGCTACTCTAGCTGACAAGCTCAACGCGATATGCTGAATCACGGAATGCATATCGGGAAGTACAACAGCGGCAGCAAGATCTCCTGCAAATGGAAAACACCCTCATCGAGCTAGCCCAGCTGTTCATCGATGTATGTAACCCCACCCTTTTCTTATGATCTTCTCATGCTCTATTTCCAGATGGGAACGTTGGTCGAACAGCATGAGCCCATCATCAATCGAATACAAGACACTGCCATAGAGGTCGAGGGTGATGTCATGAAAGGGTGCGTTCCTTGTCATGTATAATGTGTTCCAATCGTTGACTGCTGGGTATCAGATTGAAGCATGAAGAAGAGGCAGTGGTCCATGGTAATTTAGTCTTGCCGTCTTACTCCATCCTGTCATACTGATTAGTCAACGCGCAGCGAGGAGGGCCCGCAAGATGCGATGGATATGTTTCATCATCGTCCTCATTTGTCTGGCCGCACTGGCCATTGTGCTTGGGGTGGTTTTCGGAACGCGGCATCATTGATATTTGTACAGCAGGCTTAAGTTAATTATCGTTATTATTATGTGCTAAATTTGTTTTTATTCATATAAATTAGCATAAGCTGTCGCGATGTGATTATATATTCTTTTTTATGTCATGTTTCAACAGTAATTGTCCCAGATTGTACCCTGAGCTGGATTCTACATCAGTGCCAGTCTGCTGCGAGGTCGAAGCGCAGTCGCGATAAGAGTGGTGACGTTTTTGAATATAAATTTTGCCGGGTTTGTGTTTGTATAAAATTGGTCTTTCCTCCGGTCCGTTCGTCTCTTGTCTCGCCACACCATGCCAGAGCAAACATATGGGAATCGCCGAAGGGGGGGCTCTATTGAAGTCGTCGATGCCAAAAAAGCTGTCGACCTCGCGACTGCACAAACATACTCAGAGAATGTTTTTCTCTTCGTACCCAACCTCATAGGTAGAAAACACTCAGCTTGAATCGTGTCTCACTCATTCTTGGTTTGTTAGGATATATACGTATCATATTGGCGGGCCTTTCGCTTCATTTTATGAGTTATCATCCAAAATACTGCACCCTGCTATATGGTGTATCATGTCTTTTAGATGCTGTGGATGGCCAGGCGGCCCGGGCACTTGAACAAACGTCAAAGTTTGGTGCAGTCTTGGACATGGTTACTGACAGGTATGTGCCTTCTGGCTATGATGTGAGAGATGCTGATGAGTTGGTAGATGTACAACCTCTTGCTTGCTCTGCTACCTTTCGTCTGCCTATCCACAGTGGGCGATCTTCTTCCAATTTTTGATTGCTCTCGACTTCAGCAGTCACTACATGCATATGTATAGGTCCGTTGTCGTGGTCAAGATGTGTTCCGACTGACTTGACCCCCGGACAGTTCTTTGGTGACAGGGTCTCGGAACCATAAGCTGGTCACGAGTGATGTTAGTAGAATATTGTGGTATTACTACAACGATTCGGTGGGTCCTGCACTTCGAGGTTGTCCTGTCTCATCAATGAAGACTCTTTATAGCGTACTCTCTTTTTTGTGTGCGCGGGGAATGAGCTGTTCTTCCTCTCCCTGTATTTGATCAAGTGGGTTTCGACTCCCATTGGGTTCACCAGCCATTATATCCAGGGGTTGACCTGGCCACAACTGACGGCACTGTGGACCTTTCCAATATTCGCTTTGAAGAATGTCATCAACATGGTCCAGCTATGGAAAGCCTCAAAAATCCTTGTCGGGGTGGATCTCGCCGAACGTGTAGCTGAACGTGCAGGGAAAAAACAGAGAGTACATTCTTTCTGAGATAGTATATACTCGTATAATTGTAATGCATTTGCTGGTGATTGGACATGGGAGTTGCACGTGATGATATTTTTTGTAAAGCGCCGTTGAAATCTGATTTGCTCGCATGTCGTCGTCATTCATCCTGCGCGGGTCGCGATCTCTTTTAAGGTCGTATCCAGCTAGGAATTCCGTATTTAGTCCTTTTTTATTCCTACACTCAGATAGTGGTGTCGGGAGGCGCTGGCTATCCTCACCATCCGAACCTCTAGCGCCTTCGCTGCAAAATCCTGAATCCGAGACGGAGCCCCCGGATAAGCATGAAACGCCAGGAGAAGACTCGGACAAGCCACGCACACGGAGGTCTACCAGAATAACCCTACCTGCTTCCAAGGACACTGAGTCAGTGGAGATCCCAGAGGATCTGAACATACTCTGGAGTCCAGCTGACGGAGATTCTGATCTCAAACCATCTGAGTTACCCCCTCCAGAAGTTCTGGAAGAGGCATTGCACAACTTATATGTTACTCTCCTACCTCAAACACAGCATCGCGCCACCTATGCCTCGACTTCAGGACCTCCTGTCGAACCTACACTTGGTTTGTATTGCCCTATCGAGGGTGGAGACTACATTATCGATGCAACTGTATGTGAGCTGGCCCGGAGAACGGGGGCAGAAGTGCTAGTGTTGGACACAGTCCACCTGGCAGCAGGAGAGTGGGGCCGATTTGGCAAAGGTATATTGTATCATCTACTCCGGATATGTCTGAGCCTGACCGTCATGTTCAAGCTGCAAGTTCATTACAGTTGACACACAATCCATTGCACTTTTCTTCTTCCGATGGGCGCTTTTCCAAGAGAAATGACCCCGATGACGAGGAGGGCCTTGGTCTACAGATGCCTCCACAACAGATGACACTGACTTTCTTGGGATCTAATATTTCATCTCGCAGCCTCTTGTCATCGTCGTCTCGACGGACGTCCTCGTCTACGAGCAAAATCAAAGCATTTTTTGATGCATTGGTTAACATGCCTTCGCACAAGGATGAACTCTCTCTGCAAAGTCGAACTAACCAACCACGTCTCGTCTACATTCGTGATTATCCAACTCTTGCTGCTTCCTCTGATACTTGGTATACACCCCTCTTATCTGCAGTCCGCGCACGGCGGAGAGGACCCGCCTCGAAACCATCGTCTACCGTAGCTTGTCCCATGACAATTATTTTCGGAATGACGCCATCCCTTCTACCTCCTTCATCCCCTAGTTCAGCATCTGAAAGTGGTTTGGTTTTAATGAGTCGTATTCCGACCCAGATCTCTCTGCCATTGATGAAGTTACCAAAGGCGGATTGGGGTGAGGATGAAGTTGCAGAGAAGGCCAGGGAGAAGCGTCTACGAGAAAAACTCAAAAAATGGGAAAAGAGTAATGCAGGCTTACAGTCTGAGTTCTCCCCCCTTTGTATGGGGCCCGATGCTGAGGAGGAGGAAGGCAGGACATCTAAACCGGACTTGATTTTGATTCGTGCATCTCCTCAAGGCTTACCATCGATGTTTGGACATCAGCTATCCACCTCTCAGGCAGGTAAAAGCTCCCATCACGACAAGTCATCATTCTTCCGTTCTTCAGTGATCGTTCCGACATTGCGTTCGCCTATGCATGAGAAATCGAATCGTATTGCTAGGAGAAGGGAGATAAATGAATTGACGATGAGAATGGGCATTGGTGCCATTGGAGGGCAGGTGGAGGAAGGCCCTGTATCTTCTGAAGCTGAAGTTGCTCAGTCTGCTACAACAGAGAGTCCTCATCTGCCACGGACAAATCATAAGCGAATGTGGGAGGAATGGGGGAACAAGGTCGAGTTATGGTTGGATGTGCGACGTATAGCCGATCGGGCTGTTGGGAACATAATGTCCAACAATGTTCTTACCAGTGTTTCAAACAACAATTCGTTGGAGCCTACTATCGTTCCTTGGCCTTATGTGGAGAATGCTTGGGCTTCCCATATGAGAAGTCTCGACGTACGAAAACAGTGGTCTAAGGAGGTTTCACTTTCGTGTGGTGCTCGTGAGGAGGACCAAGAGGAGACTGAAGACTCTCCCAAAAATGTTGACGAAGTCGTTGAGCGGCTCAAGAATGATGTAAACATGGATGGTCACGAAGAACGTTTGTTATCATGTATCGTCAATCCAGGTACGTCCCTTTCATTGGTTACCTGCCAGGCTCTTCATCCCTGTTTTTTTCTGAAGCAACAATGCCAACATCGTTCAGCCAAGTCCATCTTCCTGCGCACACTATCGACTCTGTGCGCACACTTGTCTCGCTACCTATGTTGCACCCTCAAGCTTTCAAACAAGGAATACTTAGGGAACATAGTATGACAGGCTGTTTGTTGTTCGGTCCTCCAGGTACAGGGAAAACACTTGTCGTAAGAGCTCTAGCAAAGGAAGCTGGGTGTCGCATGCTAGCGGTATCTCCTTCTGATGTCATGGATATGGTCCGTGTGTCATCTGCTTTAGATAATCCATCTTACTCAGAAATATGCCCAGTATATAGGTGAGGGGGAGAAGCTCGTTCGTGCAGTATTTTCTCTGGCGCGGAAGCTTTCGCCATGTGTGATCTTCCTTGATGAAATCGATGCTCTCTTTGGCGCACGAGTGACTACGCGGGAGAGCGGTGGTGCAATTGCTCATCGCGGTGTCATTACCGAGTTCATGCAAGAGATGGATGGTCTAAAGTCTTTAAGAGATGATAATGTGATTGTTATTGGTGCTACTAATAGGCCATTTGATCTTGATGATGCCGTCCTGCGACGATTACCGCGGCGGTTGTTGGTTGATCTGCCGGGGGAACTAGAACGAGAAGGTAAGTATATTATTCAATTTTGTCATCACACTTATAGTAAAGTTAACGTGAACCTTGTGTGCTCAGAGATCCTCAAAATTCTTCTCCGCGAAGAGAAGCTGGACGCAGACATAGATAATCGTCAATTAGCCAAACAGACCGAGGGTTACTCTGGATCTGACCTCAAGCGTAAGTCTATATGTACATTTATTTAAGTGGTTGATGCCCACATACTATCTCAGATCTATGTGTCTCTGCTGCACTGGATGCTGTGAAAGAGAATCTTCAGCTCCCTTGGAAACCGATCCTTAATTCAGATCATGCATCAAAAACTAGACCTCCAGTTGATGTAACGGCTGACGCGAACAAAGTCGAAAGCCAACTGAAAAACTCTAAATCATCCGGTGATATCCTTTTGCTGCCCTCAAAATCAGAGATACCTTCAGATACCGTTCCGGCTGCGGAGAGCTCGGACACTCAAGCCCAGACTAACTCAAAACCAAGTGTTCCAGACTCTTCCCACCAGCCTAGGATTCTGTCTCTCCGCCACTTTCAGAAGGCTTTGAAGGAAATTACACCATCATCTTCGGAGTCTCTAGGAAGTCTGGCAGAGTTGCGGAAATGGAATGAGGAGTTTGGTGAAGGGGGACGGAGTCGCAAACGTAAGGTGTGGGGGCGTGGGCAATTTGGTTTTATAGAAGATCCAAGGAGTGGTGAGAAGGATGAGCGAAAGATGGTTTCTTCTACCTCTTCAAGGTCGAAGATTTCGGAGATGTTAGACCAGCAATGAGGTGTGGACTCTGGTGAAACCCCGCATCATTAAACTGATGCGGAGATGTCCAGCCCATCGATTCCTCTGCTTGTAATATCTGTTTATGAATATAATCGGTCCACAACCATAAAGTTTCAAAGCAGATCCATCATTCAGACGGCGTAAGGGTTATGATTCAAGAATTACAAACTTCAAGGACTAAAATACGTAGAACAATCAGCCACGTCTCATATTGCGTCGGGGTCGGGGACGTTGTGCGGAAGTATCCTCATCTAGTCCATTCTTCACAATTTCTGGCCTTGTCCTTTTCGAGTTGTTTTGCACCTTTACATTTGGGGACTGGGATTGAGATTGAGAGTCTATCTCAAGGTCTTGATCCTCTTCAGGGTACTCCTGATCTTCGTCTTCGTCTTCTCCACCGCTTGCACCACCCAACTGGATACGTTGTTCTTGTTCATTTTTCCTCACTGCCCTTTCTCCGATAGCAATGAATTCATCACTGTTTATTTCTCTAGGCCAGTCTTGTTTGCAGACCTTGCAAAGGAGGGTACCATTCTTGTGTATTTTGGTGTATTTTTTAAAGCAGGATTGGTGCATCTTGCATTTGCAGCCTTCATGTGCACAGGCCACACCAATTGTGAGAATCTGATCCTTTGGATCAGACTAGTGATAGAAAGAGGAATCAGTACTGCACACCTCTTCGCATAAGGAACAATGGAGGACATGTTCAGGATAATTGGATTGCAAATAAGGTCCGAGTTCGAGTAGTGAGCGCGGCGACAATGAATAGCGTCCGCTCCTGTTTTTCTCAGTTCAGACTAGACCCCCCACCAGAATGGCTAGGTGTACTTGCTTGCTTTTGACAAGCCATCCTCTAGCGACGAAAGTTGATAATACAACCTCCGCTTGGCTTTTCGTGATATTGATTTTTGGCTGGATCATGCTGACTTCTCTGATGGCGACGAGGGAGGAAACAGAGTATTTGTATCGCGGAGCAAGCATGATTTGTTCAACCTGATCCACTATGATCAGAAAAGCGTGGACAACAAGGTGTCTCACGTACGAGGGCTTTGAAGTATGCTATTTCTGCAGGCGTGTATTCTGTCGCCATTTGTGCAACGGCATCGCCTTTCAGGTTAACCTGTAGGATCGGTCACTAGTTTTCAAATTAGGGGAAATGAAGAACCGACTATTGAATATATTTTTTGTCCTGTTCTTTGGTCCTCGAAGGCACGAAATTGGAGCTCCAGCTTGTCAAGGGAGACGTTTATGAGATTGACAAAATTGTGCCATCCATCTTCTCGAAATGATACTTGTCCATCTTCGCTAACGGCTGGAGGCTAAATGAGGAAGAGCAAGATGCCCGGAGTGAGTTCCTAACCGTTCACAGCCTCAACACACTTCTTCCATATAATCTGTGCTAATTTCTCAGGGACTGAGCCTCTCGAGAGCATAGATTGAAGAAACAGTCTTTTCACGTCTGCCATTAGATACGGGGGAGTAAACACCTCCGCAAAACATGATTAATGGGCGCACATTACATAAGTAGATTCATAAGATGGGAAACTTTGCTTCCAATTTACACATGTAGGCCCGTTGGAGGGATCTTCATGTTCGTACTTAACGTAAGTATAGCTCAGGCGTCATCTGGTGTGGTAGATAACTGAGGATGTGTCTATGGCCATACTCTACTTGTCTTAGATAGATATCTCGGAGGTGAGTGTGGTTCATATTGACTAAGGTGACTAGATGGAAATAGACATGGCTGTGACGGTTCATTCTAACAACCAACATATGGACATTTCAACAAGACACTGAGATGAAGCGATAGCGCCTGTAGATGCAAAAGTTGTCCTATGCATTCGTCGACTTATTAGGCCATGGTCACCACTGCTGCATATGACAAGGTCAAAAAGCAAAAAAGTTTCTACAGCTTAGGCAAGCGCAATGTCTTGCTGACCATAGCAGCAGCCCAGCACCCAAAGAACACACTGACCCAGTGCAACTCTCCCCGGCCACCAGGCTGACCCCATAAAGTAATTGTTCCATAAGGAACTCCCTGCTGTCCAGCGATCCATCCTTGTTTGGTCCAGTATGACAGAATTCCAACAAGAGCAAGAGATGAAGGGATGGGCAGTCCCTCGAAATACTTTGCTTTACCAGCTTTATCCTTTGGCACAAGGGCAACGGTTGCGTTGAAACGTGCCAAGCGGGCAAGACCGCAGCAAATGAAACTTGTCAGAACTACTGTATCCAGATACGTTCGTAAGCCCACAGCAAAGGCAAGGAGAGCAGGTGCTACTCCGAACGAGATCTGTGAACGGATGAAACATTTTTCAACTGCAAAAAAAATAAGTTAAACCGACTAGATCAGCGAGACTGTCGAGTTCTTGTCCAAGCATGCTGCTCGATTTTCTCCAGCGTGCTATTTTTCCGTCGAAGAAATCAAACATGAGACCGGCGAGGGGGAATGCGAGAGCCGTCCACATATAGTCGATGTCATTTGTCAGGAGGTAGCGTGCGGACGAAAAAATTGAGAAGGAGCCACAAACCCCATTCATGATAGTAACGAGATCCGCAAGTCGAAAATTTCTAGCAAAAAGTACTTTGACTATGACAGCTTCAACATGATTAATCTTGAAATGACCTACCTGACAAGGGAAAAGTGGCCTTCAGTATCTTTATACTGTTTTAATGCATTTTCATGTGACATGATGAAGCCCGTTAGAAAGTTGAGTCGTAAGAGGTCGTAGGTTGTGAGTCTGAATTATTGTCTAAGTGATGGTAGACGAGAGTTTCATCCAAGTCACTGTATAATCACGTGTATATCTGGCATCAAAAACCTATTGAAAACCTATTCCGTCATCTTTTCTTCCCCAGCTTTGCCTTTCCACAATTCCATGCTCCGAGCAGCGTACTGGTTAGGGTGGGTCACACTTTCACCCTCACCAATCCCCTCGCCCTTGGCGATGCCACAAGATGCATGTGTCAGCTCAAAGACCCGTGTACACGCAACGTGGTAGTGTCCTGTCTTAACAGTTGCCATAATTTCCGGAAGATCTGAGGATTTGAAATCTAGTTGAGAATACATAGTCAATAGCGCTGTCTGAAGATTCTCTGGTGAGAACTGCCGGTATGGACATCCAAATTCTGAGGGTCCGGATGTCAGGATTTGAAGGCAGCTGGTATTAGGATTCAGTGATTCAGTGAAAGCAAAGAAATGAAGGAACTAAATTCACCTTTTTGCCGGATAATTAGCCCGTTTGCCTTCCAGTCCAAACGAGTGTCGGATATGATATCGATATTCTTTATTGAATTTGTCATCAGTCAATTTACTGAAAGATTTTCTCCAGAATGTAATGGCCTCTTCAATAGACAGGCCAAGAACCTACAGACGATCAGTTTCATAATCAGTTTCGCTAAGATTTTTCGAATAGGACGGCGTGCCTTTAGGAACAAGCCATACTGTAGACGGCCAAAGTGCTTGAGATGGTGATCTCGCCTGAGGTTTTCATGCAAGCTTCGCATACACATGGGGAAATGTTTCCTCGCAAGATCATCAACCATTTCGGCCTTTATTTCACTCGCACTGCCTGGTCCTGTAGCATTCGTCCATTCAGTTGAAATACCAGCAACGAAGCCTTGGGATAGATTCTCAAGGACAGGAATTAACCGACTGTCCTCATCTAGGCGAGGCATCAAGCGCGCCGTAGTCTATGTAAAGTAAAACTGTAAGTACTTTTCTAACAAGAACAAGCTCAACACACTTCCAGGGCCTTTTCCAAGTCCCTTTCAAACTCTCGGAAAACGATGCTCGACTGCTCTCTGCTTGGCACATACGCCCATCCGCCCTTGAGAAAAACTGCCCGTTTCTCCACCAAATCTGGAACCCTCATCCATTTGACCTACAAAAGAGGTGTGTCCTTAGGCAGAGACCGAGTCAAGTCGCTAGATGCGTTTCATACCTTAAAAAATTTCTCCTTCTCGAATGCATCTGGTCGGTCATTTCTGGATATATGATACATAGATAATAGTTCCTCGTGGTAATGGGCCTTCTCCTCGCTTGAGACCTGGGGACCGCAATTAGCTGTGGCTAACACTAGCATATGTTCCTACAGGGATCCGGTTGAAGTTGCGACCAGAGAGGAATTGGTCTCGATCGAGGCTGCTCGTAAACTCATACCGCACCCGAAACAGTATAGATTCGGTCTTGATGAATCTTCGACGAAGATCTTCGCTGTCTGACGGTGAATTGGATCAACTTGTTCAGATGTAGGTCACTTACGATCGGCAAAATGCGAGTCTGAGCACGAAATGACCGAGATGATCCCTCCGTCTCTCTTCTGCATCAGAATGACTATTATTTGTGTGGAGAGGAACGTATTTCATGTATTGTTGGTGCGTTATGTTCTTCATCTCATCCCAGGAACGATTTCGAGCAAGGGATGACTCGATCTCTGCAAGAACTCGAAGCCTTTCTATAGCTGTAGTCTCAAATTCATCCATTGTCACGTCAAATAATGGCGGCTTATCGTAACTTCACGAAACTTCAGTGTCAATTGCAGATTGCAAGAGAAAAGCTGCTTTCTACTCACATGTTCAGAGCAGTGGGATAGTTGAGGAGACCACCATTGTCGACCTGAAAAAAGTCTTTGCTTTCAGATATAGCTTGACGTTGACCACCTTTATACATATCGTCCTCTGAGACAAAGTCTTAATTTGAGTGCTACTAGATCACTTTTTGATCTCCAGCATGTCCTGTGACCCCGTCACAGGCACGGGATTCCTGCAATGTATAATTCACAGTTAATTCACTCGGGTGGATGTGCCAGCACCATCAACCATTGTTTGTCCCACTGTGTCTATATAATCACAGTCAAGTGGCCGAAATGGATGCGACTTAGATATTAAAGGAATTATGTAACCTAAAGCAAGGTTGAAAAGTTGAGAGTTTAGTCAGTATCGTCAGTTTCTCGTGCTCGAGAATTCGGTAAACGAGATCGACGTGAACGGGGCTCAGGCCGGCGACGCTCCTGCTGGTAGATAGGAGGTGGGTCCTCTGGAAGTTCCCAAACAAGGCCCGGTCGCCGTATCCTCTGACCAGGGCAAATAGCACCGGCCTCTGTCCATTTGCGAGCAGCGAGTATGGGGTCTTGTTCAGGTGGTACATTAATTGGAGTCTGGCTCAAAATCGATGTCGTCGGTGAGCCTATGACAGTAGACTAAAGTAGGGGCTTCATAGTCAGTCATATTGTTGAGATATCTCAACCACTTACTGCAGCTCCGTCTTGTGCTTCCAACGACGCTGTTGACATTGTGCGCATCTTTCTAGTCTTGATGTAATGATAAGCATTGGCCAATAGAGGATCCATCGTGTATGGCTGGTAAGGGGGACATTGAGCACTCTGTCCCGCACGATCTCTTGCCCGGTCTGGATCTCTACGAGATCCTGAAATCGGGGTGCTTCGAGATGAAACTTCGTTGTGTCGGGAAGAAGTGGAAGGTAGCCAGATCTCATATGTTTGAGAGCTCGAGGGTTGAGAATTCGATGAACCTTGATTGCTGGAATCAGGGAATAAGGGCGTGATGTGATTCTTCTTCGAAAGGGTCGATCTCATCGAGGATACCTCCATGGATGGTGATGGGATCGGTGCTTCCTCTCTTATGGTGGGTGACTGCGGATTGGAAGAATAAGAATGGGAATTCTGGGATTGGTCTGATAAGTGGCTTAGAAAAGGTAACGTGGGTTCAGAGGACGAGATAGCTGATACTGGCAAAGTTTGAGGTCGTGTCGAATTACACAAATCATTATATGCATGGCGAGATTGTAGGATCGTGGAGTCTGGCATAACATGAGGGTCAGATCGAGTGCGGTTATGTGTTGAGGCTACAGGCTGAGAAGGTTCATCCGCATTTTTAAGTGCAATATCTTTCTGCGATATTTTCTGTCCAGTCTGCAGATTGGAAATCTGGATGGATACTGGAACTGGTACATGTGATGATTTACTTCTCTCACCAAACCGTAATTCGGCCTCATAGTTAGATTTGGGCGACAATACCTTTTCTGTATCTGATATCATATCTTGGCTCTCGCGAGCGAAAGGTTGTCGGTGTGGATAGCCAGTCAATGATACAGATCGAGGCATTTCTCTAGGAGATACCGATCCAGATTGAAAAGTGTGATTGTCGGTGACAAGATCTCTTACACGAAAGCTCGGAGTGGTATGGGAAGCATCAGGGGAGGGCCGTGAATAGCCGCTCTCCTTAATTGATAGATCTGGTTGCGGATTGGGTGGAAAGGAATGAATGTCTCCAGAGGGACTAGAATTTTCTGTCCGTCCATGCGTCGATGCACGTTCCTCGCGGCTCGATGTATTTCGAGGGTGTGAACTCTCCTCGTTGCCAGAGCGTCCATGAGCCAAACCGGGCGAGTTACGTGATTGCAGGTCTAGCTTTGAAACCGGATGTCTGCGAGCACCTGAGGGATAAGAATGAAGAGGAATATCGCTTGGTTTTGGAGGAGATAGAAGCTCGGCTAGCCTGGAATCCTTGATTTGTGTCGAATCTTTTTGAATCCCTGCATTGAATTCTGCGTCAAAAGTGTTCGCGCGTTGAGGAGAAACAAGGGCTAGATTGGGAGGAGTGAGTTGGGAAGGATGGCTGCCTGAATCATATCTATTTCGGTTTTTGTCATCGGTCGACGGAATTTGCAAGCATGTTGAAGGGCGAATGCCAAGTTGATGATCTGTCGTGTGCACGTCTTCAGTTCTAGTGATCTCTATCCTTTGGGTATAACGAACATCTACATGACTGGCAGTGCCGCGGCTATCTCCGTGAGCTTGTCTGAACCTGGAAGTTTGGTCATCATCTATATCCCCGCCTTTGGAGGTCGATAATTTAGGCTGGTCATCCCTCGATCGTACCTGAGGCGAGCTTTGCTTGCGCGGGCGAGGCTGTGCTGGATGGATAACGCCGTGTTCTCGAGCAGAATTTCTTGAATTATCCTTGCGGACAACCTGATCATTATCGAACTGGGCATTGCTAAGATAGGTAGGCTGAGGGTGCGCCATACTAGATTGACCTTGTCTTGATGAAGTATTGGGGACATCCCTTGATTGTAACAAGAATGCATCAGAAACAGGGGATCTGATGCCAACAATCGTATTCAATTGATCCACTTCAGGAGCCACCAAGGGCTGAGGGTAAAAAGGAGGGGAAACGATAACCCTCACTGGAGATGAAGGAACTTCCGATTGAATCGTACTTCTACGAAAAGTGGTTCCTGTCATCGCTATTTGTCCTCCATGACAGGCTGTTCCTTCTAGTTGCTTATTATGCGAGACAAGAACGGGCAAACCGCGTGCATCATGTTTTCGCTTATAGGGCCCATGCTCCGATGTTTCCTGAAATGCAATAGGTTTGTCTAGTAGAGGAACTGTTGCCGAACGTTTCCCATAAGCTGCTGTGGCAGGCTCAAGTATGCCAGGTACTGGTGTACGGAATGCAATGTTACCCTCTCTCACATCTTCCTTGGGGCTCTCCAGTTCAGCTTCCTTTGTATTTGGTTTGTGCTTTGATCTACCTGACCTAGTCAAGCGAGAGTCTAGAAAATGAGAGCCCTCGGCAAGGTGTGATCGAGTAGATGGATTATTCCCTTGGAATCCAGTTTCTGTGTCACTGTGGTAACGTCGGTGACGTAGGGAAGGGTTCTCCATTGGTGGAGCAGCGCGTGCTGAGACGTGATCTCGTTGGTGGTGGCGTCTGGCTCCAAGAATGTCTGGTGGTTGTATTCTTCCAAGTTGAATCTGATCAGGTGATGCAGGCGTCCGGATTTGATTTTCCAGACGGTCAAATTTATCACTCGAAGCTGTGATTTCTTGCAACGGAGTCGGATCAGCATACATTTGTATCGAGTCCTTGTTGTTATGATGTAGAAGAATTTTGTCATTGTATCCAGGAGTCCCATCGTAGATTTTACTGGATATATGAGGTGGAGAAAGACAAGATGATTGTGTTGGCTTTGTGTTCATCAGAAATGTCATAAGATCTTGACGGCTCTACACAACGGTATGAGCGCAAATATGAAAGGTCTGCATGTTGATCTACCTCGTTTTTGGAAGGTTCAATATTTGATTGTTTGTGCACAATGATAGAGCACAAAGGCACAGCTACAGGACTCAGAGGATTTAAGGGCTGACTCTGTGATAGTTGCTGAATGTATTCTTCTTTCTGGTGACTCTTCTGAGGACCGATTTCCTGTCTTGAAGCCTAAATATCTCGCAGAATAAATAGAAGCTTGGGTTGTATCATCTACAGAACACATACTATGATCTGCTCCTCAGCTGTGGGTGGAATGGAATTAGTGATGGAGCTTTGAGGCAATGGAGTATCATATAGGTTGTGTTGACTGGGAAAGGAATTCTGGACATGTGATCTGGTGGAATCCGTGATAGGAGCACTGAGATGATGCTTTTGATTTTGGCCTGATATTAAATTTTGGCTGATGAGAGGATTGAATGAGGGATGTTGGACAACTGAAGAGGGGTATTCAAGAAGTTCTTGTGCAAAATGAGTCACAACTTCTGGGTATTCAGATGGTCCAGCTAGTAACTGGGCGTGAACTTCAGTTGGCTTAGATATGCGGGTATCTTTTGATGAGATGGTATCTTGTGTGTTATTGGGAAGAACATGAGATGGCAATGACTCTTTTTCCGTTGAAGAGAATAAATTATCGTATGGGCGCTCAATGGCGGCAATCAAGGCGTTGGAGCTGGAAACTGCAGGTTGATTGTCCTGTAGTTGTTCTATGGACGTAGGAAACGAAGGCCGGGTTGTTTTAAGTAAATTAATCGCATCTAAGCTTGATTGCTGGCTAGATGACTGTACGCCCGGTATAGAAGTCCGAGTTTTCCGTGGACCCTCCTCGAGTAGGCGATTGACATGACTAGAGTCTTCAAGAGTTGACGTGCGAACATCACTTGAAGTAACGCGAGTCTTATATGTCGGTGGCACAATCGACACAGAATCCTCCACCAGCCGGGTAGAAGTAGCACAAGCAGAATTATCAATATGTTCCACCAGGAGCTGAGTATGTGCAGGAGGTGACGAGGGCATCTCTTGAATAGATAGTAGTCTTGGCCGTAAAGGATTTGCACCGTGCCTGTGCAACTGACCGGTCACATTCTGCTGAAAAAGTATACCGTTAATGCAACTGGGACGATCCTATCGACATGAACCAACCTCAGAGGCACACCAGCCCTCTCGAGACAACTGTTGTAGACCTTCGTGACAATGTATGGAGGTATCAAGACGTCCGGGAGGATCATGCGACTCTGATTTCCAGCTTTTGATAGTGACTTTGGCAGAACACACAGCCTCGCCATATGAATAAGTATGTTCCTCTGATTCGAATGGCATCTGAGTTTGAGTTGCTGAAGGCGACAGACGTCGCCTCTCAGTTGTGTTCATTTCTCTTTCAGAGTCGCTAACCCTTTGGCTTGAGTGAGTGAGGCCTTTATCGTTTGTCCCGATGTTTGTCAAAGCAGCTTCAGCAATTTCGCGACGTCTTCCACTGCGCCAATGACGTTCTCTATCCCCGCATTTCCTCTCACTTTCTTCCCTTCGGTCTTGTTCACTGTTACTCTGATCTTGTTTTTCACATTCCGACTTGAATAAATCTCCCTTCTTATGGTCAGACTCTCGTTGACATACTTCCTTGCGCCAACGTTCCTCTCTACGACGAACCCTGTTCAGACGTTCGTGTTCCTTGCGTTCACGCTCGTCTTGCTCACGTTCCCATATTTCCTGCTGCTTGCGTTCTCTTTCTCGTTGCTCTGCTGCTGCTCGATGTTCCATCTCTTTTCGCTGTAGCTCGAGTTGCTCTCGACGATCTCTCTCAGCTTGCCGTTCCCTTGCCTCCCTTGCCTTTCTCTCTCTTCGTTCTTGATTTCCTGACTCGTTTCTTCGCCGTTCCTGTATTTGTTGCTCTTTCGCCTCTCTGTACGCCTGTTCTCGTAGCGGATTTAATTGCTTAGCTTTCATATCCCTCAGCACTTTCTCTCTCAACCGTTTCTCTTTTTCCTTATCACGCTCCTTCTCCCTCTCGAAATCTTTCTCTCTCTCTCTCTCCCTCCCTTTTTCCTTCTGCTCATTTCGACCTTCATCTTTATCCTTCTTCTTCTCCCTTGTCCCATTATTCTGTTTCTCCTTTTCTGTGCTCTCCTTCCTCTCCTTCCTCTCTCCCTGGTGTTCCCACCGTTGAACATCCTTTACCACCCTTCCTGGAACCCTTGCCAGAATTTCCTCTTGATAATGATCTCTGCGTTCTGTGCTTTGAACCCACTGAAGGTTATCAGTGTTGAGTTCTTGGTCAGGCCCACCCGTGCATAATGTTTTTTCTTTGCCATCAAGGTTATTATATCTTCGAAGTGGAAAAGTTGCACGACCATCACTTTCATCAACCTGTTTGAGACACTCTTTATTTCTCCTATCCTCTGTTCCCATCTGTGCATTGGTTACACTCTTTTGGGATACAGGGACTATAGACGTCTGCCGCGATCGACTCGGTCTTTCAGATTTAGTGCGAGAAACAGCATTGTTCTCATTGCCGGAAAGATCTATCACTTCCTTGCGTTTTGATGAAGATCTAGCTTTCTCTTGAGAATCATTCAAGGGCTTCAGGTTGGGAGCCTTAGATAGAGGGTGGCTCTGCGGCAAGGGGAGAGGGGGCAGTGTGACACGGCTAGTTGAAGAAACAGGGACAGCTGAGAATTGAGAGACGTGACTAAGGACACCAGAACTGGGAACCTGGACTCCAAGACTCTTGGGCGTGCGATGCTTCGAGTAGGTGTCGGTCTCATGCTCAGCACCATTGTCAAGTTGTGAACAATTTTTGTCCATTTGAGAAGAGGGAGTTTGCTGCCTGTAAAGATCTTTAGCCCTGGATTTCGAAGCACCTGGCTGGCTATCATGGAAGCGCTGGAAGAAACTCTTCATACAGAGGCTTCAGATAGATATGGAACAGGAAGAACAAGCCCCGCCCGCGTTGCGTGTCAATATAAGTGGGGCACTGCAACCATGAAACGAGAGGGTCATGAAATGACACCTTTGACATGAGGTGAAGGTGGGATTGCAGGCGCTTCCATATTTGGGATGAATCGTTAAGGGACATAACCACAGCACCAATTAAAACCAATTAAAACGTGCATTAATGTAAACCAAGTAACTACGTATGTGTGCCAGCCACTGCATCTACAACGATAGTGGTAGTCGCACAAGGCATATATCGTTGCTGACAGGATATAGGCACCACAAATGATGTACAAACCAGGCCAGCTTCAGAACGGAGTCGACCTGGTACGTCTATCAATGGTTTGATGTTACACAATTTTGACTCACTACACGACAGTTGAACAGCGGTAAGGCTGCTGGAGCAACACTCCCTATCGAGACAATTTAAGGATTGTGTGATATATGTAATTGAGAGACACTTAGCAGGACAGGGCAGACTGTGATTCAGACAAAGTAGTTTTTGTAATTGCCTAGTCATACATTCGCGGTGCCTATATGCAAATTCGGGCGGAGATTGCCGTTTACGGAAAATGCCGGCTCACTGGACAAGGCCTCTGCGTAAGTCATATCAGGCTTCACATACGAGTCCGTATTTCATTTCAGAGATTCTGTTGTCCACTTCAGTAGGCCATATATCTACATCTTGTCGACTTGTATAACCAATCTTTGTTGGCGTGATTGTACAATGGTTCGTCTCTTCGAGCTGTGCATCTTCCTCGTGCGTGGAACTGATCGTCACTTCCAGAACGACACCATGGAAGTTTTGGACGACAAGGGGAGTGTCATAAGAACTTTTGAAGACACTCCACCGGTTACAGATCGTAGGTGTTGTTTGTCTCGCCCCTCTCTATTTCGTCTAAGTCTTTGGTCTCAGATGAGGCTTTCGTGGCTAGGCATATGCCCGACTTGGGATACGACCAGAAAGATTTCACAGCTTATACCTGGCATTTGAATAACTGGAGGAAACTGGAGAAGAAGCTTACCAGTCCCGAGTTTGAGTGCGGCGGGCATAAATGGTCGGTATATCGTCTTCTGTATGTATTTTCTAATCGTGTTATTATAGGCGCATACTATTATTTCCCTTTGGGAATTCCAATGCTCCTCCTAATGACACAGTATCAGTTTACCTTGATTATGCCGAACCCAAGAAGTCACCAGAAGGCTGGCACGCCTGCGCCCAGTTTGCTCTTGTCATCTCAAATCCCAATGATCCAACTATCTACACTGTCAGCCGTGAGTACTCTGCGATGAGAATTGTGTCATTGATGGACATCATCTACAGATGCCCACCACCGATTTATTGCGGAGGAATGTGATTGGGGCTTCACACGATTTAGTGAACTCCGTAAACTACTCTCTTGTTTTGAGACACAGCCTCGGCCAACGATAGAGGACGAAGCTGCAGATATCACTGTATTCGTTCGGGTTTTGGAGGATCCTACTGGTGTGCTGTGGCACAATTTTGTTAAGTGAGCCTTTAAACCGAGCTAACACTCCCTTGACTGAGGTGATCGCAGTTATGACTCAAAGAAAGAGACGGGCTACGTTGGTCTGAAAAATCAGGGTGCTACGTGCTACATGAACTCGCTGCTCCAATCGCTATACTGTACTCGATATTTCCGCAGGGTGAGTATGTTATTCTGTCGTAGTTACATTATCCTCACGTGCCTCAGGCTGTATATCAGATCCCAACAGAAGAAGATAGTCCAACAGAGAGTGTTCCTCTTGCTCTTCAGAGAGTATTTTATCACTTACAAACATCAGATCAGCCAGTCGGTATGTTCATGCTCAGTTCCTCAATTCATGTCCTAACCTGAGTCCAGGGACCACGGAACTCACGAAGTCGTTTGGTTGGAAGTCTCTTGACTCCTTTTTACAGCATGACGTTCAGGAATTTAATAGAGTACTTCAGGACAAACTGGAATCCAAGATGAAGGTGCGTCTTTGGTGTTGACAATGATTAATATGCTGCTCACCTATGTCAGGATACAAAGGCAGAAGGAGCCATTGCGAAGCTCTTTGTAGGCAAGATGAAGAGTTATATCAAGTGCGTCAACGTTGATTATGAATCTTCGAGGATAGAAGAATTCAATGGTAGGATCATGTTTATTGCTTGCTCTGGTATTCTGATCGCTCGGTCAGATATTCAACTCAACGTCAAGGGGATGAAAAATCTGCACGAGTCTTTCAAGGATTATGTGGCGGTGGAGACACTTGATGGCGAGAACAAATATCACGCAGAAGGTTATGGGCTTCAGGATGCTAAAAAAGGCATCATCTTCCAATCATTCCCTCCAGTGCTTCATTTGCAACTCAAACGATTTGAGTATGATCTTCAGCGGGATGCAATGGTTAAAATCAACGATCGTCATGAGTTTCCATTCGAGATAGACCTTGCCGAATTTCTTGATTCCTCAGCTGATCACTCTCAATCTTGGGTCTACAAGTTGCATGGTGTCCTTGTTCATTCGGGAGATCTTCATGGTGGCCATTATTTCGCTCTGATCAAACCTGATGGAAATTCCAGATGGCTAAAATTTGATGATGACCGAGTAACGCCCGTAACAGACAAAGAAGTCCTTGAAGAAAACTATGGCGGCGAACCTTTAAGTGGGTTACCCCTTGCTCTTCAACGTAATCAAGTCCGTGCGATGAAACGTTTCACCAATGCTTACATGTTGGTTTATATCCGTGAACCTGCTCTCAATGAGGTCCTTCCACCCTTCGCCGACGAAGACACTCCGGCTCACCTGAGTGTGTTCACTCCTCATTTCATATTGGCTGATTTTAAATCATTTCCCCCAAGAACGTCGCATTGAGGAGGAGCGTATCCAATTGGAAGCCAAGAAGAGGGAAAGAGATGAACAGCATTTATTCCTGACTGCCAAGGTATAAACATCGTTCGAGGTCATCGAAATGATCCTGAAAATTCCCCAGGTTATTACCGATGAGACGTTTAACCGGCATGAAGGATTTGATTTGGCTACTTTCGATGAGAAGAACTGGCCTGCTTCGGACCTTCCTAGTTTCCGTGTGTTGAAAACTGAGACATACAGTACATTCAAGAGCCGAGTGGCAGAGCATTTTGACTATGCCGAAGATCATATTCGCCTATGGGTATTGGTCAATAGACAGAACAAGACTGTCCGTCCTGATAGCCATATTCCCGAGAACCAAGATACTCTTAGTATGCCATTCGCCCATCAGACTCAGATGTCTCCTCTAACCACTATTTTCAAGCTGTTGATATGGTTCGCAATACCATGGCGGCGCGGCAAACCGATCTTCGCCTTTATCTCGATGTGATTCCCGATCCCGTCAAGGTTGGTTTTGGTTTTTCCGAAGTCAGAAAATTGTCTCTACTAATGTTATTGCCTGGGAAGCCCGATCCCCCTCCACAGTCTATCATGATTTTTTTGAAACATTTTGACACCTCCAAGCAAACACTTTATGGCGTTGGGAAGATTTTTGTTTCGAAGAATGCCAAAGTCGGTGACCTCGTGCCTGTCATCAACGAACGAATGCGCTGGCCGGAAACACCATTGAAACTCTATGAGGTTTGTAACTCAATCTTGAAAATAGGATTGTGTCTTCATTTGTCCAGGAAATAAAACCCGGCATGATCGAGTTGATGAAACAAAAACTTTCCTTTTCTCAAAATGAGATCCAGGATGGGGATATTATTTGTTTCCAAGTAGACCTAGCGGAAAACGAGTAGGTATCAAGGCAGATATCTATTCGGTCAAACTCACAATGATCGCAGAATTCATGATCTTGAATCACAAGGCTTCTACTCGAATCCTCTGCCTTACTACGAATTTCTCCAGTACCGCGTTCTGATACTGTTCAAGCCCAAGTTGGTGGAGGTCGACATTGAGAATCCTGAGTTCAGTCTCATTCTCAGTAAGAAGCATACATATGATATCGCAAGTACTATTCAAATGTTCCGCAAACAAAGTCTAATACTCGGTCTAGATGTCGAACAAAGCAGGAGAGCACCTCCGTCATGACCCCATCAAATTGCGCTTTACAACGACACATGCTGGTAACGGATCGCCAAAGTCGGTGCTCAGGCGGTCACTAAATCAGAGTATATCTGAAATCATGGGACCCAACTATATCAGCCCTACTACGACAGTCATACTTTACGAGAAACTCGACGTTAGTATCGTCGAACTAGAGACTAAACGTAGTCTTAAGGTAACCTGGACGGGCATTCATAATAAGGAAGAGGGGACATATCCGTTTCTCTTGCCGAAAACGAACACCATTACCGATTTATCTGACCATCTATTGAAGCATGTCACTGTGACACCAAACGGTAGTCATCGAATTCGGATATTCGAAATTTCCAAGGATGGCAAGGTGCAAAGGGAGTTTACAGGAGGCGAAATGATTGGCAATATCCCTGATCCCGTTGATCTGTTCGCCGAGGTGTGTCATTTGATGGTCTGGTCATGTTAACTTACTGACAGAGACATTTAGGAGGTGCCGAAAGAAGAGCTAGAGGCCGATGACTCTGATAAAATCATTGGAGCTTTCCACTTTTCTAAAGATGTAACACGGACGCATGGTGTTCCATTCAAATTTGTCGCAAGACAGGTATGTTACAGACCCTTGAAAGTGTTAGGGGCGGGGATAATATGTATGCTTTAGGGCGAGAGATTTGCTGACACAAAAAAGCGACTACAGGCAAGAATTGGGGTATCAGACAAGGAATTTGCGAAATATCGATTCGCGCTAATCCAAGCATCGACATTTAAGCAACCTTCTTATATTGAAGATGGTATGTGCTTGTCAGAGTTTACATTCATGGTTTCTGAATGTTCAACTTTCAAGATGACACTATCTATGAGCATCAGTTTGCACCTGAGGATGTACTGGGCTTAGATCACGTCGACAAATCAGGGCGGGCAAGAACTGGAGGCGAAAAAGCAATTGTTATCAGAGGATAAAGAATCAGCTACTCCATGGACCGGAATCAGTTTGCATCTCATGTTATTTCGATTTTTACTATCACTGTACCTTGCGTTGTTTTGATCACAATAATATCCTGCAAAGACGTCATGATATTAAATGTAGACTATATACGAGTATGGATTGGCCAGATGGTATCTACTAATGTTTATTTTTCCCCTTCTTCTTACCCTTTGTGCTCAGTCAGAGATAAAGAGACACGATACCAAGGGACTGACATACAGTTTTGGAGGCAGGGGGCTCCACGTCAACAGTGACTTGCTGGCCGACACCTGCACTGACACCTGGTTTGAGAGTGGAAGATATAGGGGTCATATTCGAGGTTTGGCTTGAAGGAAGGGCGACGGGCACAGTGTCGAATTTTGCCTTAACGCCGTACTTTTGTTCTAGAAATTGATATCTCAGGTCAGTCAATCTCAAAACAGCTATAGGACAAACCGATCTCATGTTTAGTTTCCAAAGTTCGCTCGAACACAGCCCGCATTTTCTCATTCGCTAGCATTTCATTTGCAGTTTGGAAGATAACCTGACCCCAGCCTGCAACAAACGAGTTTGCCTCGGCCACGACTTCCATAATTTCTGCTTCTAGCTCCTTTTCGGCTGCTAGGAGGCTATTCCATAGCTCATCGCCTATTGAACCCTTTTGGAGGAGGTTTTGGAGTGCAGGTTTGTCTTCGCGGATTTTAAGTACACGCTGGACGTCTGTCATTGCACGAGAGACGAGAGCAGACTTGAGCAACGCATCGGGTGCTGGGGGGTCCGTTTTTTGAAGGAGAGTGACGTAGGCGTTACGCTCGGGATGGGAAGGAAAGTAAGGTTCGAATATTTGTTCTGATGATGTTAGCTAGCTATGTGGGGCGAATGGTTTGGTGTGAACATACTAGATAGATGTCGACGATAGAAATAGCTGAATATGAAAAGTCCACCAAAGACAATGATGATGTATGCGACGGGCACCAGAATGGAGGCCATGGTGGATCAAAGAACCATCAACGTGTTCTTGGATGTGCTGGCCGGAACTTGCTCATGCTGGTTTATTACGTAATAATTCATTGTATCTTCTGTATACCATGATTGTTACTCACAATGCTGTTCTCCGTGGAGCCTCTTCAACGTCTTTCAAGAGGTTTGCATCAACCAAGGTATCTATCTTCTCTCTCATCAGTTGTTTGCTGCTCATACAGGTCCAGTCACTTCGCGAGACTCTGAAAGAAATTGTCCCTGCCAAGCGGGAGCAATTGAAAGGTCTTGTAAGTCCTGTTATTGGTTCATACACTCGAATCAAATAACTTGACTAGAACTTTTGAAGAAAGTCAAACACTCCGGAACTATTGTAGGAAATGTCAAGGTTGGTGCCTCTTTTACGCATGAGGATCCTAATTGTATTGCGCAGGTTGAGAACATCATTGGTGGCATGCGTGGCTTGAAGTCGATGCTCTGGGAGGCATCCGTCCTTGATCCTATCGAGGTACTTGTGAACCGTCTGCTTCGCAGATCTGTGCCTATTTTTATGATTATCAGGGTATCCGCTTTCATGGTCTCTCTATCCCAGATTGCCAAAAGGTTCTTCCGCCTGCTCCTGGCGGCAAAGAGATCATTGCAGAGAGTATGCTCTGGCTCCTACTCACGGGTCAAGTACCCTCTCTCGAACAGACTCGTCAATTATCAGCCGAGTTGGCAGAGAAGGGGGAGCTACCCAAGTTTGTTGAAGACCTTGTTGATGCGTCCGTTGTCTTTACTACTTTCCCCTCTCGGTCTGATCGATCAGTGTAATTTCATATAGGCTCCCACAAACTTTGCATCCAATGACGCAATTGGGTATTTGCGTGTCCGCGCTAAACCACAATAGTCAATTTCAGGCAGCATATGAAAATGGAATGGGGAAGTCTGAGTATTGGATACATGCACTGGAGGATTGCTTGACGCTGATAGCCAAGCTTCCGGCTCTTGCTGCAAGGATTTACAGGAATGTGTATAAGCCCGATGCTAAAATTCCGGTACTTGACAAAAACCTTGATCTCGTTGGTGGGTGCAATGTAGGGTACACCTCCCTCACTCTAGTGCTTACAGGATTGGCTTCACAGGTAATTACGCAAAGCTTCTGGGTTATGGTGACAATCACAGCTTGACTGAGTATCTCCGCCTCTACATTGCCATTCACGGTGACCACGAAGGTGGCAATGCTTCTGCCCATACTGCTCGTAAGCTTGATTGGACTCAAAATATATGAAAACCTACTGAATTTTTCCCTCAAAGATCTTGTTGGATCTACGCTTTCTGATCCTTTCCTGGCGTACTCTGCTGCCTTGTTCGCCCTTGCCGGTCCCCTCCATGGGTGAGCCTTTGAAGTTGATCCTCCCCAAAAAAGCCTGACTCAATACATGTACAGTCTCGCTAATCAGGAGGTTCTCCGCTGGCAACTTGCCATGCAAAAGGAGATTGGTGATAATATTACACATGAGGATATTAAAGAATACCTGTGGAAGACACTCAAGAATGGTCAAGTCGTGCCGGGCTATGGACATGGTGTGCTAAAAAATCCAGATCCCAGATTTATTGCTCTGCAGGAGTTCTGTCAGACTAGACCAGAGCTTAAGGAGTCCCCGATCATTCAGTTGGTCAAAAAGACTTCCGAGGTTGCTCCTAGTGTACTAAAAGAACACGGCAAGGTTTGTGCAATCGATTGCGTGAATGTCAGAGTGGGACTGATATACGCTTAGGCAAAGAACCCGTATCCCAATGTAGATGCTACTTCAGGATGTGTCTTATACCATTATGGTCTGACCGAATTCAAGGCAAGTAGTCATCACTCTATCATGAGGACTTGATCAACGAGTGTGCAGTATTACACTGTTATATTTGGTGTTTCCCGTGCCCTTGGTGCCCTTACCCAACTAGTGTGGGCAAGAGCGCTTGGGCTGCCTTTGGAGAGGCCGAAGTGTACGTCATTGTTGATGCTTCGCCGAAAGCTTGCTTATCATGCTTTTAGCTGTGTCTATGGACGTTCTTGAGAAGCTCGTCAAAACTTAGATGCAGCTCCCGCGAATATTTGATCTCATGACAACATAAAGGGAATATAAACACAATTTGATGGTACAAGGAGGCTTTTACATACACCAAGAGTCGAGGCGGTCAGCCGATGAGGATATAAGGAGAGGAGCAGATAGTCGGAGATAGCCTTTACCACAATTGTAAACCAAAGAAAAAGGCGAGAGAAATAAATACTGGGGGGAAACTACCTAGAAACGTCTGGATTGACCAGGGCCAGACTGCAAGGGTGATGACCGAAGATCAGGAAGTGGTGGTCCTCGAGGCATTGGACCTCCGAGAGGAGTGAAGGCCTGTGATGGACCATTGTAGCCTGCAGGAGGAACACCTCCAGGCGAGCCAGGATAGGGAGAGCTGTTTGGTGGGAGCGTACCAGGTGGTGGGGGCCCACGAACGATGGGTGCAGGGACAGTTTGGGAGCGTTGTGGACCGCCGCTTGAACGGTGAGCTGAGCTTGATGGGGTACCGGGATCGCGGAGTGGAATAGGAGAGCGAGAGGGACCACTGCTGGGAAGCCCAGCGCCATTCTTCTCTGCAGCCTTGATGATCTCGTCGCTGGATTTAACTTTGTCAAACTGGGAGGCTAAAAATAGAATGATAGACGCAAAACATACTCGAGGAGGTTCAGTGCGGCACAAAGGACGACCCACTCTA
>Ga0153987_1000076_pt1 | contig 32795 bp, 43 predicted proteins | sample TSNC071MetaG_FD_102279 | JGI IMG/M metagenome (GOLD analysis project Ga0153987, IMG submission 102279) | Attine ant fungus gardens microbial communities from North Carolina, USA - TSNC071 MetaG | ecosystem: Host-associated > Fungi > Mycelium > Unclassified | place: USA: North Carolina, William B...
CTAATCAGGTTAGGTTATCACTATAGATATCACAAAAGGACTGCCATATGTAGAACAATAGACAGTAGTCAGGTGATGGTCTGTCCAGGTGCACAGACCATCTCATTTCTGTATATAAGACTCTCCAGTCTGAGGATTAGACCTCAGACTTAACAACATCTTTTGTTACTCATCTTAACTCTGCTTTATAAGCTCTACTGTGTTGAAACTCTCTCCAAGTCAATCACAAGCCAAGCAAGTGACCATTTGTGATAGTTACTTCTAACTCCTATGGCTATCAGTTATGACAGCTGCTAACTGTCTATGTCCAGAGGCCTGTCCAAGGCATGTTATAACAAAGGGCTTGTTGTGCCAGATTAGAAGCCTATACTATGGCTGTTCTTGATTCTACCTTGCTAGATTACTTTCTGATGCATAGAAAGACAACAGCAGAGGTACTCTGGCTACACCCACATGCTACCATTAGTACTCCTACTTCTGCTATGGTTTTTGCAGATTATCAACACATCATTAGTTTTCAAATAAATAAGGATGGTAATCCCACTGTCCAAGTTGAGGAATGGACTTGACACAAAATTGGAGATCAATAATCCTACAGTTGTTTGCATTATGATCTGCTATTCCATATTTTTGGAATCATGTTTTTATTCTCCTCTCACACCACTTTCACCTCTCTAACTTGGGATGTAGTGAGCCAACTCCTGAGCTGGAATTAAGCCAACTGCTCTCTTATCAGCATAGACAAAGAGAATTCATTAGAGTTTCTATTTCATTGGTCTGTCTACTTATACACATTTCTAATGGTCTGTGTACCTATTATCCCATGCTCCCAACCAAATGATGTGTGACGTGACATGTGACGTGACATTGTTACTCCTTCTGTCACATGGTGTGATATATACTTTCCCATGCTATAATTAGAAGGGAAAAGAAATTAAAAGGAAAAGAATAATGAAAATGACTTAGTAGAAAAGAGCAGTTTATGACATGGCAGGTTGTCCAAGCTGCTACCACTCAATAGCATACATGTCAAGCTTTTAATATGGTTAATGCTAGTACTCGATAATAGACTCCTTCAATAGTAAAAGAAGTCTTCTCCATTATCTTAAGGTTTTTCATAAGTCAAAGCTCCTCCTCATTGCTTTAGATACCTCATATTGGAAAAAAGCTAGCAGGGTTCCAAGATAGAGGGATGGACAAAGTGTTAGTTTAGTAGTTTAGATAACTGAATTGCTACTTACCAGATATATTGAGTGTAGAGAGCTCAGGCTGTATAAACAATGGTAAGGTAAAGGTGGGATTATAGCAGCTCTAGTCTACCTTTCTTTGACTCTACCCTTATAAAGATAAGATTGGAGTCTATAGAATGTACCCCTTGAGGTATTAGTGAGGTGTTTATTTTTGCAAGATTTTTAGTTGGATTATTTATCCAGCTTTTTAATATTTTTACTCAGGCAAAGGTACTTTACCATTGCATAGCTACTGATCCACCCTAAATCCTACCCATATTGCCTCATGCATTCTTACTCTAGTAGTAGACCTCTTTCTCCTGAAGAACAGTTTTGAGAACCTCACAGGGCAGCTACTAGAAATGCAAGAGTCTTGATAACTGTGATTAGTTAATGAATCAGATTCATAAATTCATAACACATCACGTGCCGAACTATGTTGAGTGCACCGCCACGCCAGCCGACAACCCCACTGTTACACGGACGCCATGCAACACTTTGGCAAGGCAGCGTTGAGGATAACCAAAAACTATACAAAGGGATACTCAGATACGCAGGCCAAAGTTCGCGATGCCACTTCCAATGATCCCTGGGGCCCTTCTGGGACCCAGATGAACGAGATTGCTCAGTTGACCTATAATCAGTTGCGTGTCTGCGTGATCTTGTTGAATACTTGGATTAATTTGCGCCTCTAGGACTGATTTTATTGAGATTATGGAGATGCTAGACAAGAGGTTGAATGATAAGGGAAAGAACTGGCGGCATGTCTTTAAAGTGCATCTCTTTCCTCAAATAGCTATCATCCGCGAAATTTACTGTGAAATACCCAGAGTCTTACGGTACTCGATTACTGCCTTCATCAAGGCTCGGAGAACGTCGTCATCTATTTCAGGGACAACCTCTACATCATCAAAACTCTCAAAGAATTCCAGTACATAGATGAAGATGGTAAAGACCAAGGTGCTAATGTTCGACAAAAGGCTAAAGATATCACCAATCTTCTCGTTGATGAGGCACGACTTCGCGAAGAAAGAAGAGCTAGAGCGTCGATGCGAGATCGCATGCTTCGCGGTGCTAATATCAACTCTCCCTCAGATGATTTTGGTGAACTAGGAAGAGATGACAGTCGGCCGAGGCGGATGAATGGTGATAACACTAGTGGAAGTGTGAGAGGGAAAAGAGATGAAGAGGGTGAGTTGAGGAAAGCGATTGAGGAAAGCAAAAAGTCGCTTTTGGTAGAACAACAGGCTGCAGAGGAAAGAGAGTTGCAAGAGGCGCTCAGGTTGAGTCAAGAGGAGGAGGAGTCGAGGAAAACTGCGGTGGCAGATTTAAATGCAGCTGCGTTGTTCGATGATCACCAACAACTGTTAGCTTCATCCTCTTACTATCCCTTTTTCATTGAGCTAATGTTGTTGGTGTATGCAGGCCAACACCGTCGAACAATCACAGCAATAACCCATTCCCATTTTTAGATCCTACACCGTATGCAACAGGATTACAATCGCAGTATGCGTCGGTTCAACAACAGTTCACATCGCTACAGCCGCAGTTCACGTCATTTAATCCGTACCAGCAACAGATGGAACAGGAGGCTGCTCAGGTGTGTGATATCGCTTTTGTTTATAGTTGTTCGTGCATTCGTTATTGAATCGACCCATTTGACAAGTCTTTCTTGTCTATTTATTTATATTGGACCCTTTTGTTGCTCATTACATGATTCACTGATAGTTATGGATGAGTAGGCCGAGTATCTACGCCAGCAACAAGCTTTCCTTCAACAACAACAATATGCTCAGCAGCAGCAATTTGCTCAGCAACAACAACAGCAACAGCAGGATGAATGGATGCGCCAACAGCAGTTGCTTCAATTACAGCAGCAGCAGCAGCAACAGCAACAGAATAATCTATTCCCACAACCACATTTAACTGTCCAGCCCACTGGATTTGGGTACGTTTCATGTATTCCTAATTCGCATTGGTTTACAGTATTTAACTTGTCAGGTCAAACAATCCATTTGCGCCATCCACCTCGCCCCAACCCTCCATCCACAACACAAACAAATCACCGCCTTCGTTTAACCTTGGAGGAACTTACGATACTCATTCGCCTTCAAATTTGGCGAATTTGACTAGTGGACCATTGCCCTCTCCTTTATCCCATCCTGGATTCAACAATAATAATGGTAGTAGTGGTGGAAGTGGGATGGGCGGAGGAAAGTTAAATGTGAAGACGAAACAAGAACTGAATGCGAATGAAGCAAATCTGGCCAATTTGTTTGCGAATAGAGATGATGGACAGGACACGTTCGGAAACATTGGTGCTATGCGGTGCGTGCTCCAATTTCAGTTGTTTATTCGCAATGATTCGATATTCTGATATTGTAGGTATGGTAACACGGAAGCTGGGAAACAGGTATTGGCACAGAGGACAGGAGCTGCTTCACACAATCCGTTTGCGAGGACGCAGCAGGCGCAGGGTGGAGAGAAGCCGTTTTTTGATATTTAGAGTCCATTTCCGAGTTGTTTGGACCCTGAGTGTTGCTTCAATGGCAACTCTGATTGGTTTGAATCCAAGTCTTAGACTTTCTCTCTGTCTTTTTGTTGTGATATATAGGTACACGGTCTTTCTTTCTTCCTCCATATCCCGTCTATTCCTTGTCTCACTTATCCTTATGAGAGTTTCATTTCCTAGTTGGTCGCTGTTCCGTATAGGTATTGTTCCACATCCTCTTTGATGGTAATGAAACTTGGCATTCGAGTGTCGAGTGCTTTCAAGCTTCAGATATGCAGACAATATAAACTTTGTCTTCTGTGTCGTTTACCTTGTGAGCAATTGGGTTCACTAGGAGACTGGTTTGCGGTTGAGCGGCGATCGACATTGTTGCTACCGGATATGGGAAGGAAACTTCCAAAAATGGAGCAGTCGATGAACACATCAATTTCCAACAAATGATTTTGAAGAACGTGATCGACATTTGAGATTCGTATAAATACTTTTCTTCGTCTTTGTCTCTCTTTCCATCACCTGCCCTATTCACATATATCTATCAACATACACAACGCGATACACTCTTTGATAATGTCTTCCACGGTATACCGCCAGTTTCGTAATCTGTGTTTCGTCTTATCGGTTGCATCTTTTCTCCTCACTGCGATGGCGGTGCCCACGTCTGTGCCCACGCCCACCTCTAATGTGCGGGGGCGTAATGACGACGTCAGCGTAAATAGACAAAGATATTTCCAGATTCACCCGAGCTATGATGAGACCAAATGCCTGGATGTTCGTGGCAGTGGATATGCAGATGGGACATCAGTTGACATGTAAGTTTCCTGGAGCTGGTTTGGGGCTGCGTATCTTCTGATGAGTAGGGATGTATGCGTGTAGTTTCGATTGTAATGGGACTGGAGCGCAGAATTGGGTTCTCCAGCCTGGTACGACGCAGATCAAGGTCGCTGGTCATAATTATTGCCTGGATGCGGGCCGAGGTGGGTATATGCGCATATTTATTAGTGCTTTGGATATGAAGGACTCTCTAGCTCCAACTAACGGGACGAAAATGAAAATTTGGACGTGTTATCCTAGCTTGCCTGCACAGACGTGGTACTACACAGATGACAAGAGAATAGCATTGAAAGACCAAGGTGAGAACTCTCTTGCTGCAATACATCTGTACATACTGACAACGTCATGAATTGATCAAGGACTTTGTTTGGACTTGACGAACGGAAAGTCTGAAAACTTCAACGTTATGCAGGTTTGGAAGTGCACAAATGGGAATACGAATCAAATTTGGTCTGTATGAGCATTCGTTTTGTGGTTAATGTCATGATTTTGTGAGCATGATTTTGTGAGCCTCCATCCGTGCACGGTTGAGCGTATGGATTCGTCTCCGGGATCCTCAGGGAACATGGGCTGGTCAGGTCAGAAAGGCTTGACAGCTCGTAATACAAGTCGCTCACAGGAAATGTTTCTGTGATAAGTTCATCTATCTTCCAGTTTCGATTCCGTGCCTTTTCAAAGAACTCCATATCGCGGTGGGCAAGGTGGGGCCGATGATGTGTATAGAAAACGAGAACGCATGCTGATGAATCGTTGGACAGAGATTGCTTGCAGGTATTGAGGAGAGCGTCATGTTGTGAGTGGTTGAAAATCAAATCAGAAAGAATGATGATGTCGAATCCGATTTGTCCAAGTGGCAGAAGATCTTGAAGAGGTTTGGTATCCTGACCCCAGATGTATCCCTCTACAGAGATTCTGTCTTGGGATGAAACATTTTCAGCCACGTTATAGCGGATATTCTCAATAAGTGGCGGGTCAGGATAGTCGGTGATAACGACCTTTGTAGCTCCTGAGAGAACAGCAATGATGCTTGGTAGGGCACCCCCTGCACCAAGCTCGAGGACCGTGCGATCCCGACAAAGGTTCGCCTTGTCCAGGAAAGAGGCGAAGGAGCGAGAAGCATTCCACCTCCATGGTATCAAGATGAGTAGACGCAATCACAGCAGTAAGATTACACTGACAAATGGTGAGCCCATAGAGGGTGATTCCCAACGAGTCTTATGTTAATATCACGCGGCTCTGCAGACGGTACTGCACGACTGTAAGTCGAAAAAGTAGGTTCTGGGGTAGGCAGACGCTCTAACTCCTAGAAAGAGATATTTTAATATGTGCTTGAGATCCCAAAAAACGTACGGGAAATATTGAGTCCAGATCAAGTGAGATATCTTCAGAAGCCATGCCGTCAAGCAATCATCACCGATCGGATCTTGATGTCACGTCGGGCATCAGCGGTCACTCCATCAATGATACTCAAGGACATTTGCAGCGAGATAGACTATAAACTTTGGGAGTATAGAGATACGAATGGCACCGCTAAATGTCAGTAGTTCTGCTGATCATCAAGAGTCTTGAATCGCAAGTCCCACATGATACTGCCCGATGTACCTTGAAATATTTACATTCTATTCGGTTACAAATTTTCACACTTCATATGTCGCAGCTTATTTATACCAAAGTCTCGCGCCCAGGATCTTTCACAACACTTCAACCCCCTCTCCTATACGTGGCAGTATCCGTATAGCAGTGCCTCGATTGAATACTTCTAGTCCGATTACAAGAGGTCGATGAGGTACCTGGCGGGCCGGTGGCTGTTTCTTGCCCTAAGTTGGGCATCACTTCTTTGCAGATGCTCAGTGACTGCACAGAATTTAACCGATGAGCAAGTTGCAGTTGTCAGCCAAAGATTGGATGAGGGTGCTCAGAAAAGGTACGAGGGATCGTCATAGGCGCTAATTTTCATTAATTAAGGCTTCTTTTGTCAATTCAATGCCCTCAGTTGGGAACTGGGCACACGTTCACAGACAATCCTCGAAGTTAATGTAACTTTATACTCCGTCTTTTCACGTAATCCGATTCCGCCACCATCTGTGCCGCCTGATAGCCTCACGACTGCCCTTGTACCTTTCTTCGCCATTGCTCGGAATGTCGTCTCCAAGAGGGGCAGCGCGACAGGGGTCGAGCCGTTGATTCTTAATGATGGAAGTGCTGGTGATCCTGCGTCAATTGGTATGAGTGTATTGCTAGCAAATTGGACCGGACAGGCCAACGGGAATGGATCGGATTTTGCGAGCGCAGCCAGAGATCAGCTTGATTTTGTGCTGAATGTCGCTCCGCGCACGCCTGATGGGGCAATTTCCCACCGAGTTTCAATTATCCAGCTCTGGTACGCTGTTCTCGTCGCTACCACTACTCCCAACTAACGGTTCTCTACTCAGGAGTGATTTTGTCTACATGGTGCCCCCCTTCCTTGCATACTACGGTGTGATGACGGAGAATCGAACGCTGTTGCTCGAAGCTTACAATCAGATCACGTTATATCGGAAGTATTTATGTGATACAAGTGCTGATAATAGGTGGAAGCATGTGCTGCTGGGCGTTGAGGTGGACGGGCCGACTAATGATGAAGGCCATTGGACAACTGGCATGTGTTTTTTTTCATTTCGTGACTGATTTCAGGAACCAAAATTCGCTGTGAATAGGTAATGGATGGGCCGCGGCTGGGATTCTACGTGTCCTTGCGACAATCCGGAATTCGCAGTATGCCGATACGCTGAAAGACCAACAAAAAGATCTGGGAAACTGGGTGAGAGAGATTCATGATGGCATGTTTGCTGTGCTTGTAAGTGGAATTTTCATGTACTGTTCGCATGGAGGGTGTAACTACTCTTGTTTGAATTTTTATTAGAACGACTCCGTAAACATTTTCACGAACTACCCCGATGTACCCTCAGACTCCGCCGGGAATTTTTTTGATGCTTCTGGATCGGCCTTGCTAGCATCTACAGTTTTCAGAGGAGCCGTCATGCTGGACCAATTTACTCATGTTCCCGCCGCCGAGCGGATCAGAAGGACGCTGTTCTCTCCCTCTGGAAATACGCCTTCTTCAAATACCTCCGTGTCTAATGCTTCACTAATATTTGATAATTACAGTCATATCACGCCGGAGGGGTGGCTCACTCCAGTTGTTAACCCTGACTCTTTCAGCCAACAAGGATCTCGGTCACCTGAGGCTCAAGCATTTGTACTTCAGCTTCATTCTGCATGGAGAGATTGGGTAGCTGATGGAGCAAGAGGTGCGAATGCTGGAACTAGTGTACGACTAAATGGAATGAGAATGGACAACAATCACTGGATGTGGCTCTTATTTGGAGGGTGGATATGGTTTGCTGGTGAGGGGCTTCTGTTTTAACTGCTGAGAAGCCGACGGCTATCTGTTAATTTGGTCGGTGAGTGATGTGACTGCCGTTCTCCCCTCTAGAGCTAACGACGGTTCGAAAGTGATATAAGCTATTTCGGAAATTGTATGGACAATGCATTGTAAATCGATTCTAACGTCTTGTTTTATTTGTGCATACTGGATGTGTGGTTGCCCAGGCTAATTATAAACTTGAATCATTGATGATTCGTGAATCACATCTCTACCTCATCATCAATCATCTCCTCCAGGATGGAAAACATGATAAAGGCAACCGTGAACTGCGACTTGGGCGAGGTAAGCCTTTTCTCCCGTTGAAAGTGAATTCATTTAATGATGTGTGGCAGGGATACAGCCTCTATCGTATTGTACGCACCCAGAGAACAGTTCATATCTTGCCTCAATTGACTGAGTAATGATAGGCTGATGACGAGGCGTTGATGAAGACGATACATCTTGCGAATATCGCATGCGGTTTTCATGCATCGTGCGTTTCCAACGTTGCCTGAGTGTGATTATTGTCTCCTACTATGCATTCCCAGAGACTTTGATATCATGAATCACACGGTTGCTTTTGCCAAAGCCAATGGGGTCAGCGTCGGCGCGCACCCTTCACTTCCCGATAGACAGGGTTTTGGTAGAAGGGAGATGAAGATATCTCCGGTGTGGTTACATTGAGCTCTTGTCATAGGCCCTGACTTAGAGCTTTCGACCTATAGGTTGAATTGTTTAATTGTTTTACTTATCAGACGGGAGCTCTTGTTGGCTTTCTCAAGGTTCATGGGATGGAGTTACATCACATCAAGCCGCATGGAGCTATTTATGGTCAGATGGCCGGAGATTTGGAGCTGGCGAGAGCGGGTGTGAGAGTTTGCAAAGTTTTTTCTTCATCCAGTGCGATGCCAACGGCTGGTGTGGCATTCGTTGGCTTGGCGGGAACGATGCATGAGGTCGCTGCAAAAGAAGAAGGGGTCAGATTCATACCAGGTGTGTGAACCACGGTTGCTGACATTGCCCAGACGTTGATAAAGAATTTTACAGAATGGTTCGTAGACCTTGATTATGACAACAATGGCAAACTTTTGATTACCAAGTATGTGTGGAAGCCTGGGAATTCTATCCTGTATCTCAAGCTGATTTCTCTGCCAGGACGCATGACCCGGTTTCCCATGATCAAATCATAGATCGGGTAAGAATCATCGATTGAGTCAATGTCAATTCACCTTTGTGTCGACCAGGTCAAGCGATTGTTGAAGGAGCGCCTCATCACGACCAAGATTGCCGGTCAATATCTGCCCTTGGAAACCGAGGCAGACGAGGTCACTATTTGTGTTCATTCTGATACACCAGTGAGTACACATGTTAAAAGTGTTCCCATATTGGTGCTAAATCGGCACTTGAGGGTGCTGTAGATATCGCTAAGCTGGTTAGGAAGCTTGTGGATGAGCATAACCTTACCTTTTAATCTCATGAATCTGAAGCTCCATGCACCACGAGACTTGGTCAATGATCTGTCCATCAGCAGGATTCATAAGGAGGAAAGTCTCAAAAAAGCTTCTTCTAATCTCCCGCCGCTACAATTCTCAGCCTGAACAGAATCTTTCTACTGTATGAAAATAATGGCAGACAAAAACCACGTCGGGCATACTCTCCTGGTTGCTAATCGTGGTGAAATTGCCGTGAGGATTTTGCGTACAGCAAACCGAATGGGTCTCCGTACTATTAGTGTGTATACACCAGCTGATGCGACTTCTCCCCATGTTGAGATGGCGGACATCTCTGTGCCCTTGCTGCCTCCAATGACGAAGTCTTTTTCTGGATCCCAACCAACCGAAATTGAAAGTGCAGCATATCTCTCCTTTGATTATTTCATCCAAATTTGCATGGACTATCATGTCACACTTTTACACCCTGGATATGGTTTCCTTTCAGAAAATGCTGAATTCGCAGAGATGGTCATTGCGGCAGGAGTAACGTGGTTAGGTCCAAGTCCAAGAGTCATTCGTACTATGGGGTTAAAACATGAAGCACGGAAACTTGTCACAGATGCTGCTAGCTCCAGCGGAGAGTTTGGACTGCGCGTAGTACCTGGTTCGAATGGATTGATAACGAGTCCCGAGGAAGCAGAAGAGGTAGCGCGGAGACTTGGATTTCCTTTGGTATTCAAGCCAAGTGCTGGTGGTGGAGGCCTTGGCATGGTTGTCTGTGAGCAACTAGAAAATGTCATGACTGCATTTGAGAGTGCGAGCCGCAGGGCTGAGGTATAGTTCCGTTATTCTCAAATCTTTTCGTCTGAAATGAATAAACAGGGGCTATTTGGAGATGCTGGGATTTTCCTGGAAAGGTATTTTCCCCGCGCAAGACACATTGAGATTCAAGTATGTCATCGGCGGCGGTTCTTTGATGAACAGAGGTTGTTTATTAACACAGGTATTCGGTGACGGCGAAGGCAAAGTGATACATCTGGGAGAGAGGGAATGCAGTCTTCAACGAAGGCATCAGAAAATTATTGAGGAATCTCCCAGCCCTTTTCTTGAGGATCGTCAGGGTAAGATCTACCACATGTCTTGCTTCTGTCATTAACACTATTGAAGCAGAGCTGCGAGAGAAGATGTGTGCCGCTGCTGTCATACTATGCCGTTCCATTCGATATGAATATGCAGGTAGACCTGATCTATATCTCGGTATGTCAGTATCTGAACCAATAACATTTAGGGACTGTGGAGTTTCTTGTCGATGATTTGACTGGATCCTTTTATTTTCTGGAAATGAACACGCGCATTCAGGTTGAACATCCAGTCACTGAAATGACCTATTCAGACCTCGATCTTGTGGAGATGATGATCCTACATGGTATCGCAAAACGGGATATGAAACGATCGCCCATTCAATTCAATCAAAGCATGTACGATCAACAGAGACAAAATGCCAAAGCCTCTGGTCGAGGGTATGTGATCGAAGGTCGTGTGTATGCCGAAAACCCCGCGGATTCATTTGCGCCCTGTCCTTGTACTTTACAAAGTGTTCAATTGGAGAGCAAGCACGAATGGCTGAGGATTGATACCTGGGTGAACATGTTTTGAAACAAGCAATCTCTGAAGGCTAAATTTAGCACAGATATCAACTGGGATGCAAATAACATCACACTTCGATCCTTTGCTCGCCAAAGTCATTGTATATGGGAGCACACGCAAGGAAGCGATTTTTCGGTTCCTCAAGTCCCTCCAGGAATGTCAAGTATACGGGGCCCCCAATAACGTAGAATATCTCGCAGCGGTAGTATCCAGTCCTGAGTTTTTTTCTGGCCAAACTACGACTACCTTCCTAGATGATTTCCACTACATCCCATGGTACATCACAATCACTCTTGTGTGCTAAAGCTTGGCTTATGAATCTTCCAAGTGCCTTCAAAGTGATATCAGCAGGCTTGGAAATGTCTATACAGGATCTGCCCGGGCGTATGATTGGCAAAGGGGTACCCCGAAGTGGCCCGATGGATCCCATTGCATTTTCAATTGGGAACTTTCTTGTTGGGAACCAGAGAGAAACAGAAGGATTGGAGATTATCGTTGTCCCAGGATTACCGGCATGTTTTCGTTTTTTATCATCTGCAGACATAGCAGTCACTGGTCGGGAAGTCACAGTCTCGCTGAATGAGGTCGAAGTAGCTATGTGGTCTCGACTTTCTGTTCCTCCTGAGACGATGCTGCAAATTACCGCAAGTCCAGGAGGAAATGATGGAGGGCTGAGAGCTTATCTGTTGGTGAGAGGAGGGTTCCCAAAGATACCTCCATATCTCGAATCCAAGTCAACTTCTGTTGGTATTGGTGGGTACCAGGCATGTCGTATATCCTGCAAAGTTCATCAGATATTCTGACAGCAACGCTCTAGGGTCGTCCGATCATAATAGGTGATTTCCTTGAACTGCAGAAGAATCACCCAGCGCCCTTCCAGGAACCTCGACGACAGCTAGCCCTCGAGATATTACCTGCTTACCCAAGAGACTGGGTTATACATGTTCTCCCTGGTCCCCACGACAATGAAGAATTTGTCACGAAGGAGGGAATTGCGAAATTCTATTCGACGCGTTGGCTAGTCAGTCCATTGAGTAACAGAATGGGAATTCGCCTTGAGGCTTCCGAAAAGATCCAATGGTCTCGGCTTGACGGTGGGGAGGGTGGTGCGCATCCTAGCAACATTCTCGATAATGGGTACATCATTGGATCCGTCAACATCAATGGGGATACCCCCGTCCTCTTGACAAATGAAGGGCCGGATATGGGAGGGTATGTTTGCCTATGCACTGTGGTAACGGGAGAGCTGTAAGCTGCTATTTTACACCTGCATGAATTCATCCCATATTCATATCCAAAGGTGGAAGCTAGGACAATTAAACCCAGGCTGCACAGTGCAGTTCCGACGCATTTTTTACAGTGTTGCTATCGAGATCAATAATCAAAACGAACTCTATTTGGCAAACATTGAGAGAATCGCATTAGGACAGAGAGTTGACTATCAAGCATCGCTGTTCGTTGATGTATTAAAAGATACAGCCTACTCGTCGCTGCTGAAAGAGAAGATATCGGATGGGAAGAAGTCCTTTGTGCTAAGACAAGTAAGCCCAACAGCAACTTCAGCCAAATTCGGACTTGATTTACTGATCGCTCTAACAAAAAGGTGGGGGACACGGGTATTCTGGCAGAATTTGGCGACATGGAACTGGACTTTATCGTACGGGCCAGAGTTCAAGTTTTCCTTGAGCGGCTAACCTCCAGAAATATTGTGGGCCTGAAGCAGACCAGTCCGTGTGTACGATCCTTTCTGGTCAGCTGTCTACTCTGTATTGCTGGCATGGTCATCCAATTGCAGACGATATTGCTAGGTTCACTACGAGCCTAATCTCATCACACAGTCTGATCTAGTTCATGTGCTGCTCCACATAAATGAGTCTATTCCGGAAGACCTATCACACATAACATTTCCTGGGCGAAGAATAACCTTTCCTATCGTTCTCGATGATCCTTGGAGTCAAGATGCAACCGATCGATATATGCAACTCATTAGAGACACCGCTATATATCTGCCAAGTAATGTAGAGTATCTGGTAAGGAATAACGGACTGTCAGATGCAGGCGAGATGTTCGAGAAGTTCTTATCAACTGACTGGGCAAGGCATATGTTATTCGATTTTTTCCATATCTGATTTACAATCTAGATTGTTCTCGGGGTAGGCTTCTACTTAGGATGTCCATTCCTTGTGCCAGTAAGCTGTCAATGTAATGTACTAAGACTTGTGAGCTTCTTCTGATAGTTATACCTAAGATGGATCCTCGATGTAGATTACTCGGCCAAAAGCTGAATCCTTCGCGTACTTTTACTCCTCGGGTGAGCCAGAATGATCTATTCCTTGGAATCTGCTGTACTTGAATATGCGTTCTTTTTAGGGTGCTATAGGATTAGCTGGTCCTGTAGCGGCTATCTATCCTATTGAATCGCCGGGAGGTTATCAGCTTTTTGGCCGTACGCTTCCGCCATGGCAGACTTGGGGCAAGGGAAAAGATTTCTCACTCAATAAGCCTTGGCTGCTCGAGCCTTTCGATCAGGTATGCATTCCTCAAAGTATCATACAGCTGATAAATGAAGGTCAATTTCCTCTTGTAGTTGCGGTTTGAGCCTGTAGATGTGCAGACATATGGGAAGGTTGGTTCTACACGAGGTGGAAATGCTTGTAGCCATTGATCTTACCGGAGTAGCTAGAAAGGGCCTTCAATCAGGGTCGTTATGACTTCAAAGTAAGTGCGATCAAGTGTACGGGAAAAAACTAATTGGAATACCCAAAGATAGAACCGAGGACTCTGTCCATGCAAGATTATGCTGCTTCACTTTCTGCCATTGAAATTGGAACTTTTCGTCAACGCCAAAAAGTAGCAAGAGCAGAGCAAGCTGCAAGGTAAACTCAGGGGCTATCCGACTGAGATAGTCAGAATTGACAAGATGTGGCAGAGAACGTATATTGCTGTCGGAGTGGGAAGAGCGCAATGTTTTACGCAGGAAAATTGAGATGCAAGGTTGCAGAATTGGAAGTAAGTAGAAGATTACATTTTAAGTTTACGCTCATCAACCTTTGTTTATCAGAGGAAAACGCAAAACTTACGACCATTGATGCAACGCTTTACGCATCTGTCGGAAGGATTTGCTGTGTGGTGGACGAAGCAATTACTTCTATGGAGCAAACACTACTTGTCCTGGTATCAATGAAATCGGAGATAGCAGTGAAACCTCAGCATCCCGAGCATGTTGGCAAGATAATACATGGCTTTGGAATCGGAATCAAAGTTGGGGGGTTAGTAAAACCCGGAGATATCTTGCTTGTTCTACGCGTATAGTTACAGAATAGGGTCTACTTGATGAAAATGGCGGTTCGAATCATTGATCGATATCCAATAATGAAGCCATCTGCACTTTTGACAGAGTCTGAAACAGCAACGAGCCGATAACCAAGGAGTGTGATTTGTTGCATTGATTGGTATGTTGAGTTGGTGCTTGAACTACCCTAGCGATTCAAGCGTAAGCGGTCTATTCTTAGACTGTGCCCCTTTGTTATTGTGAAAATCTCGGTTCAGGGGTACCTGTAAAGAGAGCAAGAGCTGGAATAATCGCGCCAGGGTAAACTATTTGTCCTCAATGAACTCGCGAAGCCATAGGCAATGGGTATGACTATTACAACTAAATTCCACAAACTGAATGTCCCACGCTGATGCACAGAAAAGCGGTGGAGCGGCTGACTAAGCCTCTGTACAGCATTTGTATGTGGTCAGGCGAAAGGGGCTTACTTGGTCAGCAACTACCACCATGAGCACTGTTGCGGACAGAAAGGTTAGTCTACTTCACAATTAAACGTCTATAGCTCTCACAACCCCTTGCTCTAGATGTCGAGTGCGACTCCGAGCAAGATGGCCATGTCCAGGGCCCTCGGAGCAGCGTTCCTGAACCACCAAGTCGAACAGCTTGAAAAATCTGTATCTGCAAGTAGTCCGTCGTCTTGCAACTGGAGAGAGCGCAGAAATATTTCTACGACCCAGGATAATAACGCTCCTCAGTATCGCAAACGCACGCCGATGGCTCCTGGTATAAAGATTGTCCATAGGAAAAACGGGAGCGATACGACTACCTTTGTTGTTCAAGACAAATCAGCACCGAAGGAGACATTTAACGGCAAGCCTGCAGCTACAGAATATCCTTCCTCAAAGCCCACTAGACAAAGAGGAGATTTTGGGGACAATGATGCCGACATCATCATCGTAGATGCCAGTGTCCTCGTTCATGCGCTCTATCAGCTCAAGAAGTGGAGTAGAGATGGTCGAAAGGAGATCATTATTGTTCCCCTCGAAGGTTTTCCTGATGTTCATATCATTTTTGGACTGTTACTAACATAGCTCACAGCTTTGAACACACTCGATCTGCTCAAGAAGGGTACGAGCCCTCTGGCTCAGCGTGCTCGTGCGGCTTCCCGTGTTCTTGAAGCACAGGTTGGAACCAACCCTCGTGTCCGTGTGCAAAACGATGAGGCATTTGTACTTTGGGATCAAATATCCATGAAAGATGTATCCAGTGACGACGAAGTTGATTCAAGAGCCCCGCACTCTCCTGAGTGGGTGCGTCGTACGATATGCTGTGCTCGCTGGGAGGTCGATAACGCAGATGCCACTTTGCGTTTGGCTGGAAATGGTCGTTTGGCAGAAGGAGAAAATATGAATAAAGAATACAGGGTTGTCCTTGCCGTCCTTTCGGGTTCCCATCATCTTTCCCCTTCAAACCACACTCTCCGACTTGCAGATTCAAACGATAACTCTATGACTCCTGTTCCTCTTCCTGCCCCATCTATCCCTCACACCAACAGGTTTGAAGTGAGGTCCTCTGGAGTTTTAGTCGCAAAGTGGGCGGAAAAAGCTGGCATCAATGTGTTGTCTGTTGAGCCGACTCTTCCTGGGCGCGGTGCTGCTATTGGTAACGATGAAGACGAGCGCCCGAAGCGAGTCCATCATTCTCATCATGGATCGAAAGGCAGGCGTGCATCAAACGCCGATCATCCCCAACCACCCAAAGCTTGCCTAGTCGAACGTCCACCGGCAGTGATGGCTATGATGGAAGCGGTCTCTCAGCCTCGTCGTGTTGTCCGCGTTCTTGCTCGTGGCGAGAAGTTGGATCCGTGAGTTTTATGACTCTGATCTAGAAGGTGAGTTTGATTAAGTTGAATCGTTCAAATCAACCTGATAGCATCACAGTAACAGGTATTCACTGTTGGCTCTCGGCCAACTGGGTCTATGTCGTTTGCCCGCGCTTCATTCTCGTGTCCGAGCCTCTGTCTGGAGTTCGGCGGCTGGGTAAAAACTTCCCGGGCTCCGTTCACTCATTCCAGCTTCACGCAATGAGTTGTCAGAATGCGATGTATTTCCACTCGAGATTTCGGAGTTCTCCCAGTCAATGTTTTATCATTCGAGTCATCCTTCAGTTTCTCTACAACAATCATCAACTTCAGATGAAATGTTTGGACAGTACATGTTTATGGCAGACTGCGAGAAGGAAAGAGTCAGTGGCTCAGATATCTGATATGGATTATATACTATCATTACCTCTTTCTATTCACCAGTCATGTTCCTCTACAGGATGAACTTCGTTTACCGTTTTTAACTCATGTTCCGGTCTCCTTCATGATTTCTATCCCGATTTGACCTCTGAAATTTTTTTGAATATGATTGAACTATATGTTGATGAGTCAATAATTAGTCATATTGCTTATCTGAACGTAGGATAACTGATTTTTTTCTTGTGCTTGATTAAGCTAACCCAGGGTCACTCATCCAATCATTAATGGACACTCACAAATTGAGGGTCATTCAGGTCCAGATGCCAAAGGGAGCAGATACATACATTGACTACCTTAAAGTATTATCAAGCCAAACATGTGCCCGTGTATCGCCTTCCTCTAAGCGAATCCAGCTTTCAACTCGTGTGCGTCGACTCTCATGGTCCCTGATGTCGGACGCATGGAACACAAAATTGCGAACACCATAGCCCCATGATGGTTGACCATATCCCCCATAGCTGTGAAACTTTTCTTCAACACGAACACCTTTGAACCCAAAGAGATGAACATGAGAACCTACCCTGAATGTTTGTTGAAACAAAAAATGATGTCTTTTGTTGGCTCGCGGGCACACCACTCATTTCCATGATCGTGACCGGAGACCACAGCGACGAGATTCTGCAAGTTCTGTTTCACTGCATTCCAGAAAGGAGCATCATTTCCTACGTCCACAGGGTTGACTGTGGCTTGGACGGAACCCGAGCCACTGAGTGAGTCGGCTAGGTAATTCAAATTTGATGGTATTTATTTTATATAGTAAAAAATCACGAAAAAAAGGTGAACATACCATTCAAACCTGGATTTTTTTGGGGAGTGATGGTGTTTTGCACTGCTGTCATATAGTGCCTTCATAGTTCAGTGTGAGGAGCTCAGAAGTTTTTCCACAAAAAAAAAGTAGGCACTGACGGAGGTATATGGACAAAGGCGAGGGTGGAACGCCTGGTCGCGGGGCCCCATGTCTCTTCCATTAATTTCGTCTCGGATTCTATCCATCCAACGACGGATGCATCAACCCAGTCCTTGTTTTGGACTCCTTGTGGAGAAACACCACCTAGATTGATAATCAGATCAGATCAGACCTTGAATAGATAGATACACGTGAACAACTTCACCTCTTGAATCAAAGAACCAGAGAATGAGAAACGGGTCACAATCTATTGCAATATAAACATTGAACATAAGTACGGGTTCCTAAATCTTGCATTACCTTTTGAATTTTTATATATCTGCAAGGCCAACCGTTGATTATTAGATCACTGAAACAGAATACCTCGAGAATGCAATGTTACGAACAGGCACCCAGTAGTTTCCTGGGCCTTCTTCACCACCGACACCAGGAGGAGCGGAACGTGTGTAACTGAGAGGTGCGACCTTCTGCTCACGAGTAATTTCCTCTGCGTGAGTAATGTTGACTTGATTATCATGGTTCTGTGGCAAGCCTGAGCCCAAGAATTTTCTCATCAAACAAGTGTGAAGCTCACGTACTCCATGGGACGACGAGAAAGGAATTTTGGCTGCGTTGAGCGGGGCAACGATCTCATCAATCAGTGCTGTTGCATTTTCCTTGAAGGTATCTAGCACTTCAATTAAGCCAAGCATCCACTTGCTCAGGAGGTGCAATCACTTTCGCCGGTAATGAGGTCTCCGTTTATGACCCTAGGTATCTCATGTCAGTGGGACTGGAACAAATCTGATGAGCAGGTCACGAACACGTAGTCAGGCTCTTCGTCTTTCAAAACGCGTTTCATCAATCTAGTACTGTTTGAATCCTGAACAGGACCCCACCAGTCCCATGGGTTCTCTCCGTAGTGCAAGTCAGAGAAGACAGTAATTTTCAAAGCTCCATCCTCGCGGAAGACGATACGTGGCTTTTTTGGGTATGGATTCAAATTCAACAGGCAGGCCTGAGACGACGGTACTACATATTTACATTCAAAAATGTCTAAAATCTTGGTCATATGCACATACCAGTTGGCGTCAAAGGTGACGCTACAATTTCAAGCACCCCAAATACCAAAGAAAATAGTTTGTTCAATACCATTCTTGCGATTATGCAGTCCTACAGTAAAGGTCCAGCAGGTGCAGACCAAAAGTATCTAGGTGAGAAGAGAAAAGCGTGCAGATGTATTTAACATCGCTCGGCGCCAGAACTCAACGTGAACGTTTGTTTTAAACACGTGCATTCCAAAAATATCTTGTACCAGGGTTCAGTAGGAGCAGAAATCATGTTCAGGAAAATTCATTTCGGCACTATGGTGGAGAGACGCTTTGAAATACATGATCACTCAGACAAGAAAACCATACCTGATAGATAAGTTATATTCTGAGCTTTTTCCGTCGGAGGACAGACTCTTCTTTTGTCTTTCGTTTTCGCTTGTCCCCCTTTTCCTTACAAGGTGAAAGAGTTTGGAATCCAGGTCCTTCCAGAAGAGCCTGAGGTGAGAGTTTCTGGGTTACTCTCTTGACAAGGTCCATGTTGAGGGAGGCTACAGGGTGTCCTCCTTGGTCCGGGTCTCTTTCTTTGAAACGTTTCATTCTCGTTTGTGCCGGGAATGACGCAACTACGCGAAGAAGGCTATATTTTCCTGCATCGGACCGTCTATTGGGCAAAGCAAGTAGTGACCTGAAAAGATCCTCCCTTAAATTGGGATATGCTACAGGGGAAAAGGGTTTGCCATTCTAATCAGTCAATATCTGGACTTTCACGAACTCAAAGTAATGAAATAGCTTACTTTGTCTAGGAAATAATTCGAAGGCGTCACACTCGCGATAGCATGCCGCAGTAATCCTTTCTCCAGCTTCCCTTTTCTTCCTTTAGAATATTTAGTTTGCAAAGCGACCCAAATCAGGCTCTGATCGGAAAGCTGCAAAACAAACATGATATCTGGACCCATTGATTGGTCTGGAAAGCAGAAAGGAGACTGTCGACGATGTTCAAGCCAGGACATGGTCCGGTCCGATGATTTGGCATTCGTTCCGAGGTTGGCCGATGAGGCAGTTGTGCGAGCAAAGCATGCGACACAAATTTCTTCCTTGTTTCTGCTGGGACGATAGACAGAAACCAGTTTGGCCTCCATATTGGCCCAGGGCGGGATCTGACTGTGGAAGTTGAAAACGTCACTTAAGCGACGGGTCTCGGAGAAGATCAGATCTATACAGTAAACAATATAATTTTCGAAGCCGTTGAAGCTTTTTTCATGGGTGCCAATCTCACGAGAAAGGCATCTGTAAGTCTCCCGGCAATTTTGATCCATCCAAAAAATGGCAGCCACTATGACAAGGGGCTCATCTAGGACGATGACTCGGGTCTCTGAGTCATCAAAACGAGCAAAACCATATTCCACATACATGGTTTCGTCTTTCCCTAGATATGGTGTAACACATCTCATCATGTAGTGTGTTGTTATTCGGTGTATCGTTGGTAACATGTCACTGTCTTTACCTCGTCAGTAGGATAAGCTTCAAGAGCATCGCCCAACCTACTTTTCTGAAGCTTGGAAAAATCAAGCTTATACTGGGAAAAGCTCGGTAGGGGCGCTTCATCCTCGTTCTCAACATATTCTGCTGCATCAGTGATCGAAAATCCGGTGAAGTGTTGAACATAGGCATTCAGAAGCCGATGCGGTCGCCGGAAACCATCACGTATGAGCTCCGTCACATATCCAGCAGTAAACCGATATCTGTCCAATCATGAGATCTCAGGAAATATATTCAGAAAAAAGATCATGAACCTGCCATGTAGCCAATACCACAACCTCTCGAGCAACCTTTTTCCCACCTCAGACTCCAACAGGTGTTTTGGTAAGTACTGAGAAAGGTAGAGCCGTTGAGCCTCAAAACTGTCAAAGGCGCCTGTATCGGAGCACCACCGGTATCGGGATTCCTTCATGATTGCCGAAGCCATTGCTTGATCAACTACGTTCTTTGAAATACCCGTACCAGCTATTACCATAAACACACCTCTCCCCGAAATTAATTCTTCCCATGCACGAACGATCTCTCTGAGAATAGGTCGCTGAGATCCGTCATGGTCAGAACGGAAAGAGCTGGTATGTTTGGTTGCAGCATATTGGGCCTCATCCAAGACACAAAAGAAGGGAGTTTCTTCTACAGATGCATCTGATTTTTCAGAACAGAATTCCCGGACACGTTTCAAGAGGTCTTGTGTTCGAACAGCTATGAAGTGGTCGGATGCTTCGGAAAGTCTACAAGTGAGATCATCAAAAATGTCCCAAGCTCCAGCAGGACAAACGAGGTGTGGTTGAAGCTGAAGGAGCAGCCAACGTTCTCGGAAGGTGTCGAGAGAAGAGTAAGGAGTCCGCTCACGTTCCATGATCTCAACGAAATGGTGGAATATAAGGAGTCGCGCGAGAAAAACTCGCCGGAAGACCTTGCCAGCTATGAGGCGATTGGACCTCAGACCTATTCCATAGTCCGTGGTCCCAGCAAGGGGAAGTTTGTCACGAAAGTTGGGAGAGTAAGGAATATATGATTGGATACTATTTTGGATATCACTCGATCCTAACAAGCTGGAGTCAACGGTGGATGTGAAGTAGAAGCCCCATTTATTGCAAAGTCCCTCTAACAAAATCCGTGTCTTCCCGGACCCAGATGTATTAACCAGAAATCTGGAAGGTATTCATAAAAGCTCGATCCGGGGTACAATAGAGCAGGTTTGACTCACGTGTGATTATTAGGCATGAAAATGTTATCAAGGCGTTTCTTGAGTGCCAAGTCCTTTTGGAAGCTCCCCCATCTGTGGAGAAGTAGGTTTGGTCTCTCCTTTATCATTGGTATCTTTAAGTCTTCAAGGTGAAGGCGAATGTGGGGTTGCATATGTGTATCCTTGGGAAGCCACACTGGAAGTGATATGTATCCATTGATAAAATTTTTCAAAGACTCTTCTACATCGTTTAGGACTTTATGGATATCATCGTCGACCCTAGCATCCGGCGTTGGAAGTACCTCAATTGATTCTGTCCCCTCGTGTCAGCAGACTACAAAAGCAGGCACGAGTCACTGGATGGTATACTTACTCCAATTTCTGATACTGGCGTAGTTCTTCTTGTTATGTGCTACCTTCAAGGCATCATGCAAGCGTGGATCATTGTTGACAGCATCGACGCAGGCCATTAAAGTAGAATACTGAGGTCGCGCGAATCGCCATATTTTCCAGAGTATGAAAGACGCATCTCCTTGGAGGTTTGTGTCAATTTCGCCAAAAGAAGCGTATATTTCCGCGTCATCAACCTCATTACTGGACATTCAGCTGAAAGTGCATGAAACGATTGGCCTTTACAAGCGCGGACGTGAAACTTTTGCCCACGTTCCCACGACATGATAAGTGATGCGTCGGACATTTAAATATTCAGAAGCACAAGTAATATCAAAGTAGTACAGCAGAAACTTTGTCGGAGTTTGTAACATGACTCCATGCACGGGTTGCAATTCAAAAAAATTACGTGTTTTCCACATTCCTCCAGCTTTGAGACACATGAACAAGAAAGAAGCGTACGCCAGGGTGAAATACCGATACATGAAGGGACATGACAGTAGTACATTGCCCGTATGCTCATATACATATGCATGTGAGGGTAAATAAGAATGAATGGGTTGGTGGAGTATCGTATCCCAGCGAGAGCTTTTTGAGATTTATATCCCGGCTGGAAAATGTGTGAATTGAGAGTGCACTTAGTGCAGCTGCAGAAATTACCAAGTCTATAATCACTATCAACTTTCCCTCTCAGCTTCAATTTCGGAACACTCAAGCAATCCACTAGGTGACTGAGAAGCCAGTTTCCACCTTTTTTGACCTCCGTCACTTGTATGACCGGTGGTGAAATCATGAAAATATCGGTGAAAACCGCCGGGAGGGAACTTGATGAAGGGTAATATCAGAAGACCAGCCACCCTCTGGGATGGATACCCCATTCTTTGAGTAGTGGAGCTCTCATGAGAAATCTGCCAAGAACCAATCGTGTTAACTTATCCTTGATTGAAATCATGGCTTTGAATGCTTTGTCATTTCGTAAACCTCTCCGAGACGGCCTTTGTTCAACCAAGTAATAAAATGTTGTGTGCCCAATCAACACTGGGTTTATCTTGTGGGGTTCATCAGGAATAGTAGTGACGTCGATCGCTGGTGAAGCTTGTAGCGGAGTGTAAGATACTCCTTGGTGGACATGATGCATCATGGAGTCGTTGTGTGATCCAAAGCTTGACTGCCAAGTTGTCGTGCTTCCACAAGATCCGTATAATCTCCGGCTTCCGTCATAATCGAAAAAGCTTGGCTTCACCTATAAGCTCTTTGAGTGTCCTTAACATGGTCCGTTGTCTTGAGACCAAGAGTCAAAATTGGCTACTGGCGCTTTGCGTCAATGTGGTAACTCACAGTGCGGACCTATCTATTTTTCAATGGCTGGGTCCAAATGATGTTTTAAAATTAGCCATGTAGCCACAGCAGCACGTGACGACTTGGTGCAAGCTTCTTCTGGTCGTCCAGAATGAGCCGAAGGAATGGCCTCAAACTCGGACCAAGAAGTAACTCGAGTACACCATGGTCAAGATCTATTTTAATTCATAATGACTTCAATTAAGGATGTCAAAGATGTCATCACGCGGATCGGATCTTGCTTTAAATTCGGGTATTCCCAACTTTTCGGTTTGAGTCTTTGCTTCAACAATCACATCTTGAGCTCAATATGAGGTCAACTAGGAGACTCCTTCAGAAACTGACTGTGGGCTTGCGCCGTGAGGACCCTCTTAGAATTTGGGAGCGACGTGCCCCTTTAACCCCCGATGCCGTCAATATCCTTGTCGAACAAGAGGGTATTGAAGTTATCCTTGAACCCTGCGAAAGACGCATTTTTACCAACAGCGAGTATGAGAAGGTTCGATACCCTCTGCTCCTTCAAGCGTGGTTGTTAGACATGGACCTTTATAGGCGGGTGCAAAGATAAGTCCTTCGTTGGATCATGCACACATCCTTGTTGGAATAAAGGAAACGCCCATGGATGCATTGGCACGACAACGTCCTCCCGTTCGTTTGTCTACCGATAGGGACATAGCCCGCACCCATGTCATGTTCTCACATACAGCCAAAGGGCAACCATACAACACTGGTTTGCTATCTCAATTTGTCGCTCCAACAGACGGAGCTTCAGGAGGCTCAGCCGCTCAATTTGAAAAGACAATGGAACTCTGGCCCAGGCTCATCGACTATGAGCTCCTTACCGATGACCAAGGCAAAAGGACAGTGGGGTTCGGCTGGTTTGCTGGAGGTACATTACAATTGCTACCTTGCCCATTCACAAGAAATTCGCTGATGTCAAATGTTTGTCGTAGCCGCTGGTGTTCTTGAGTCCCTTTCTGCTATGGCTCATGCCCATCTTGAACTGGGGATCGCATCTCCCTTTCTTGTGAGTATGCCGACTGTCTTTCCGTTCATATGCTACAAGTACCTCAAATTTTGTTGTCCTAGTACACTCCACGACCACATACACTTCCTTCTCTTGAACGCTTACGAGCAGCCTTGCGTGAAGTAGGACTATGGATATCTACCCAAGGAACTCCAGAAGCTCTCGGCCCCGTGGTGGTCTGCGTTACTGGGTTTGTAGTTCAGTCCACACTCTGGTCCGATTCTAACGATGGAACTATTATAAGCACGGGGAATGTAGCTCGTGGATGTTTGTCGATGCTTGAAGAACTACCCCTGAAGAAGATCAGTATAGAGGAGCTTAAAAACCTGGTTCATTCAGAAGGTTCGCCGTTATGCTCAGAATGAGCTATACTGTATCTTGACGATTTTTCGGTAGAGTATGACCGCACCAAGGTAAATAGCCTCCTAAATCCTCGTAGCCTAGTCACTGATTCATTCCAATCAGGTATACCTAATCCATGCCAAGCCGGAAGATTATCTTATCAGGAAAAATGGAAGAGCGTTTGATCGTCAGGATTATTACGCCGATCCGAACGAGTGGCAGAGTGTCTTCGGTGACCGTGTTTGTCATCTATCTATCGTGTATGTATCTTCTCATACCCCGTTTGCAGGTCATGCCCTATGTGACGCTTCTCATCAATGGCACTGGGTGGTCAACTGGCTTTCCTCGTCTGCTTTCTACCAAGCAATTGGCTGACGCCATTGCGAAGGCTCAATCCATGAATCTCCCAGGAGCAGCGTCCAGGTGTAGATGTATTGGTGACATCAGTTGTGACATCAGAGTGCGTACTTGCCTTCCCTCGAGACAACATATCCCCAACCACGGGACAGGGAGGCCTTGAATTTCTTGAGAAATCAACTACTCTTTCTGAACCAACTTACCACTTTTCTGTCTCTGATACAAGCGGACACACGACAATGATGTCAATCGACATCCTCCCCACTGCTCTTCCACTAGATGCATCTCGGCAATTCTCGAAAGAGTTTTATTTATACCTCCGTACCCTCCTCCAGAATATGAAGTCGCGTGGCTCCAGTAAAGAATGGAATGGTGGCAGTGGTGAGGACGCAAAGCTTACTGATGCAATTGAGCGGGCAACGATTGCTGCTGGAGGTCAGCTGAGGAGGAAGCATCAATGGCTGCAACCTGCTGTGGATAAATGGCACCAACGACAGAGAGGTCTGGGTCATGTCGATCACAGCGTCTCTGTCCAATTGGGGGGCACTGGTGCTTCCAGAGATACTGGACTCAGGAAACGAAAGGTCTTAATGTTCGGAAGCGGTATGGTTGCGGGTCCTGCTGTCCGAGAAATCTCGAGGCGGAAAGACGTTGACCTTGTTATTGGTGAGTGATTAAGTAATTGGGAAGCCGCGCACGTAGGGTTCAATGTTTCTCAAGCCACGAATCTGCTTGGCGAGGCACAGCAGCTCGCCATACGGTATGGACAGGAATATAATAACATCAAGTACCGTATCATAGATGTTGAGAGAAAGCAGACATACGAACATCTGGTGAAAGATGCTGATGTCGTCATTAGGTGAGGATCTCGTAACAAATAGAAAAAATGGCTGTTAACTACTAAACAGTCTGTTGCCTGCAACTTTCCATGTTGACGTTGCGAATATGTGTATTGCGAACAGGAAGCATTTAGTCACGGCATCCTATATATCTGAGGCTATGCGAAACCTTCATGATAGGTTAGAATTTTTCACCTCAAGGGACCTCCTACTCTAATACAAGATAGGGCACTTCAGGCCGACATTCTCTTACTCAATGAAATTGGCCTTGATCCAGGGATCGATCATTGCTCTGCTATCTCTTTAATCAACAATTTGAAAGCACAAAACAAGGAGATCGTGTCATTTACCTCCTTTTGTGGTGGCCTCCCAGCTCCTGACTCCATCTTTGATGGAGTCGGCGGTAATGCTGTTCCCCTAAAGTACAAGTTCAGCTGGAGTCCTGTCGGTGTGCTACGAGCAGCTAATCAAGGAGTGCAATATTTACTGAATGGGAGAGTGAGTTTTACGATCTTACCAATGGGAAGGCTGAATCATAATACAGCTTTAGGTTGTTCAATTCCCTGGAGAAAACTTGCTACGTTCAGGATTCCCTCGGCTACCCAATCCATTGATGGGAGGTGTTGAGCTTGAGGGAATCGCGAACAGGGATAGCCTACCCTACCGTGATACCTATGGACTCCAATGTGCCTCTACGCTGAGGACCCTCGTGCGCGGCACGTTCCGGTTAGTCAAGCCTTGTTAAATACCTGTTCTCGTTTCATACATTATTTCAGATATCCTGGGTTCTGTGCCTTGATGCAATCATTCAAAGATTTTGGACTCCTCGACGATCATGAGGAGGTTACAATTGAATCCTGGAATTCTCTTTTGCCAAGAACGCTCTCAGCCAGAGTCAAAGCATCCGACGTTTCTGATGTACATACAGATAACCGAAGTTTGGAGAGGTTTATGCGTGAGGTATTACTAGGGGGCCAATCTTCTAATATATTGGAAGAAACTGCTTTCCGTGACGCACTTGGTGCACTCGAATGGTTAGGTCTATGGTCAACTATTGGATCCGCAACAGACGTGATGGCTGGTGTAGCTGTTCCCCTGGGTCCTCACACCCCACTGGAATTTTTTGCTATGGTTTTAGCCCACCGGCTGCGTTATGCTGCAACAGAAAGGGACATGGTCGTGCTTTCGCATGAGGTCATCGTCCGTGGACTTGATGAAGCCCATCAAGAAGAGGTTCATAGATCGAGTCTGGTAGCTTACGGAGACGGGTCAGGTTCAGCTATGGCCAGGACTGTTGGTCTTCCCGTGGCATTTGCCGCGTTAGATATCTTGGATGGAAAAGTGAAAGTTCGAGGTGTCACAGGACCTAACGAGCGAGAGGTGTATGAGGCTGTTCTTGGACGGTTGGATCGAGCCGGGTTGGGCATGATTGAGAGCGTTGAAACTGTGGATGCTGCAAGTCCTACTATCGAGGAGACCCTATGCTATAGCTCGTTATGATAATAATGAGAATTTTGTGAGTGTGGGAGTCAAAGACGGAAGATGTACACGTTCAACTGACTCACCAACTACGAAACGATCGTTTTCCGATCCTTGTTGAGCTCTAACTGAAAGGTTGTTCTAGTACAACTGTTGCAGATGATTTGGGATTATACTCATTCTTCAATGTGGTGTGTATCGAGGGAGTGACCTGATGGAGGGACGGCCAACAATGATCAAAGAAACCTTATATCAGGCTATGTCCACATGAAGTTCAACGCGTTTACAAAAATCAGGTCTGCTTTATCGACGTTGTCACCGAATCGGACAATGAACAATGTCGACAAGCAGACCTCTCCTCTAGGTTGTTGGTGCTGTGTGTTGCCTAACATCCTGCATTTGGTACTGCTGGTCATACAAGAAGTGACACAGGTCAAAAAAGGTGGAAACTGACTTCTCAGTCACCTAGTGGATTGTTTGAGTGTCCCGAAATCGAAGCTGAGTTTGTTCAAGGGAAAGTTGATAGTGCTTATAGACTTGGTAATTTCTGCAGCTGCACCAAGTGCGCTCTCAGTTCACACATTTTCCAGCCGGGGTGACCGTGGATATAAATCTCGAGGAGCTCTCGTTGGGATACAATACCCCATCAACCCATTCATTCTTCCAGTTACTCTCACATGCTATCATGTCCCGGTATCATTCCATCCTGGCGTACAATTCTTACTCATGGCTGAAATTGACAAATAATGAAGATGACAGAGCTGGTCTTCAGTGGTGCAGCAAGAGAGAATAATCCCCGGTCAAGCAAGTGCTGATACTGCGTAGAATGGCAGTTGAAATATAGTGCACATGTGACACACTTGCATCACTGTGACGTGACACCTTGTATGACCGCAATTTTTGTAAGTATCTTTCTACAGGTAAGTGCTCCGTCTTAGTAGACCTCCATTTTACAAACTGAATTGTACCAAAAATAATCAGATTTTTTTTAATAAAGTAGCACAGCTGCTGCTAGCTCATGGCACCACAATTGCACTACTGGCTATGTGCTCTTGAAACCACCACAAAAATAATCTCAAATGTTAAGAGGCGCAAGTTAGCCCAATGTTTTCCTAGTTTTGCTGCCACCGCAGCTGCGAGGAAACAACGGAATACCATCAGCTTGGCAACGGGTACGATGAGGGATGATCGTTATGATCGTGTGTTTGACACCAAAAGACAGGCAGACGCCGAGTCTGAAGCCTCTGTTGATCAGGTGGATGGTGTCAATCCAACGCCGGTCTCGGTCCCCTGCGAAGCCAAGCTCAATGTAGAACCTGACACTTCTCAACCGCCACCCTCTATCCAGGATGAAAGCCCAAATATCCTAAAGGAGTCAGCCGAATACGCTGTCGACTCGCCTCAGCCACCTTCTACACCTGGACCCGAATATTCCATACCATCGTTTTCCACTCCGACGCCTGCATACGCCCACCTTCTCCAATCCTCCAAAGTGCCCTCCTCCCGGATAGGGCGCTTGTTCCATTATGGCGGTAAGTTTCTGTTTTCTTCCTACCTTGCCCTCTCTTTCATCACTCTTCAGGGCTGGCTGCTTCACTGGGCTACGGAGCAACAGCAGAGTTTTTCCGCCGCACGAGTGGCGGCTCTGGCGGAGCTCAGGGTTCACTTATTATGAGTGAAGCCAATATCCGGAGGCTTGTATCGAAATTATCAAAGATGCGAGGAGCAGCTCTGAAAGTAGGACAATTTCTCAGCATACAAGGTAGGTTATCCTGCACTGGCTCATTTTATTTCTGATCTTCGCCCCATTTAGACACACACTCTCTACCTCCGGAGGTAGATGTCATATTCCGTGGTGTACTAAATAGTGCACATTACATGCCCGACTCTCAACTCAACGCCACTCTCACTTCAGAACTTGGTAAGGACTGGGAATCTTATTTTGCGTCGTTTGACCGGATACCGTTTGCCGCGGCGTCTATCGGCCAAGTACACTCGGCTACCCTCCTTCCTTCTGCCACTACCACCTATCCATCCTCAGTCACAGACCCGATCCCCGTCGCAGTCAAAGTACAATTCCCTGGCATCCGACATTCCATCTCTTCTGACCTCTCATATATCCGCACGCTCCTTCACGCAACCAAATTTTTACCGAAAGGACTATTCTTAGATCGCACAATTGAAGTGATGGGAGCTGAACTCACAGATGAATGCTCGTATAAAAGAGAGGCCTTCTATTTACAACAATTTAGAGAGTGGTTAGGAAATGATAAGAGGTTCAAAGTGCCATGGGTATGGGAGGGGAGTACAGAGGGTGTCCTTGTGATAGAAAAATTAAATGGGGTCAGCCTTTCCGAGGCACAGAGTCTGGGGTTGAGCGAGAGGGATCGAGTTGATGTATGTGGTCCGAGCTAGTTTGCCTTTGATCCTCTTTTTCGGCTGACAGAGGTTGTTTAGATTGCAGCAATGATTATCGAGCTGTGCCTTAAAGAGATTTTAGAATTCCAAACGATGCAGGCGGATCCGAACTGGACGAATTTCTTATGGAATCCGCGAACACGACAGGTCACCCTATATTTGTCTACGCGATTACAGGAGTGACTAAAATTTTTGTTTTTTAGATTGAGCTAGTGGATTTCGGTGCGACAAGGACATACTCAAAATCATTCGTAGATGATTGGTATCGACTCGCACAAGCAGTAATGGAAAACGACCGCGACAAGATGATGGAGCGGAGTATCAAGTTGGGTTATTTGACGGGTGAAGAGAATAATGTACGTCCATATTCTCCTGGTTTACATGTGTGCTTATCATCGATAGGCCATGCTTGAAGCTTTCATGATGTCCACTTCGCTCCTTATGACACCATTCAGACCCACCACCCCCCAGCCATATAGATTTGGACCTGGAAGCGAGTGGGAGAAGATTACGACGACGATCAGGAATTACATACCAGTCATGTTGAATGAGAGGTTGACACCACCGCCAAAAGAAACGTATAGTTTGAATCGGTGAGCCTGCTCTTGAAATTTCCGTCTTTCCCAAGCCGCCCCTTTAACACAATGTCGATCTTGACATATCTTACACATATGGAATTCATGGATGACTGACTGTCTCTTTTTTTTTTGTGACAGGAAACTAAGTGGTGCACTTTTGTTAATGAGTAAGTTGGATGTTGCACTCGATACAAGGGCAATTTGGGAGAACGTTACGCGTGATTATCAATTTGGTGAGGATTAGAAAGCAAGGGATGGTATGAATTTTTTTGGTGTCTGCTCTAGGATCATGTCAGAGACACAAAAGAATGATGCATATATAGGAAAGAATAGTGGTGCAAAAAGAATTGGATATGCCAAGTGCTGTTACACTGAAAAATAATTTCTGTAATACAGGCAAGAAGGGTCTCCTGACAAAAGGTTGAGCAGATACATGTTGTGATCCAAGGGTCAACTCAGGTAACCCTAGGGTAAGGCACTGACTACCCTTACTAATATACTCTACTTTGACCTTATCCCTGCAAGCTAGTCTCAACTTCCTGTTTGGATCAAGACAAGCAAATCAAAATTCTGATAGTAATTTTATCTCTTTAGTGACCTCCAGGTACTATCGTGTAGACATCAATCCTATCTATACAATTGTTCCAACATACTTCTTTGCATTCGATTGCAGAATAGCTTGACTTCCATTGAGTCTTCAAATAAATATATTTTGTCGCTAGTCCAGATGATATTGGAGAACTCCTGAAACTCGTCAATTGTCAAATTTGATGAACTCATCACAAAGGTGGTTTACCTTGGTTCCTGATTCGACATGGCGCTCATTGCTGACAGGTGGTATATTGAGGAGGCTTGATCTCAATTGGCGTTGATGTGCTCCAGCCCCGCCGTCGAGGTCCTGTAGGGCAGACTGACAATTTTGTTATTACAGGATAGACGGTATATTGAATCGTAGACGACGACGGAGTTGGACTGTTGGTGTGACGGGGAGTTGTAGCCAGTGGCCTTACTCCTGAAGACGAGTCATTTGGTGTGATAGGATGATAAGATATATATGCATTGGTGCGTAGTTGTGGTTGTGGTTGTTGGTTGGGTGATGGACTTTTGTTGATATCAGATTTATGATTTGAAGCAACACAGGTTGTTGGTAGTTTGGGTAGTCGCCGGATCCTGATCTTGTCGGATCGAAATTGTGATATATGGTCCTTCTGAGAAGCGGAAGGCACAGATGGATTGACAATTAGGTTGTCAGGAAGGGGAAGCATAGGCAAGGGTCTGAAATAATCACAGAAATGAGGAGAAGGCACGCCTGGTCTCCTCTTCTGAAGCTTTATGTCACATCGGTCGAGAAAGTCAGAAAGACCAGGCTCATGGGGCGATGAAGAACCATGGGGTGATGTTGAATTCACTTCGTCGCTGAGAGGTATCTCTTCATCCAACCGCGCTTGTTCTTCAGATCCATCGAAGGGTGACCGACCATCAACTATTCCTTCACCTGGGACCTCCCAAGCTTCAGGATCATTGAGAATGAGCTCAGCCAAGGTGTTTTCAGGAGTGGTGTTCAGAAACTTGCTGTTGGGATGACCTTTTGGAGAGACAATGGGGGGATCGAATAGGTCGTCAAGAAAAGTGAAGTCTCTTCTAACCATTGAAGAAGGTTTGCAATGATGCTATTGCCCTGTATTCTAGACTTGAGGAGTGTCTACGACCCACAGGCCCTCGAAGCTGGGCACAAAACAGTATCAGACTGCCCTGGATCTCTGTTCATAAGCAGGCCGTCAAAATCCAGTGAGGAGGGCAGGACATACAGGAGTACGTTGGGAAGGGAAAACAAAACACCCTTCGGTTTTGCATAGATACTTATGTCTTTCAACGCCTGAGTCCTGGATACACAACCTGAGTGTATCATCGCCCAAGTGATACTGGATCTGTCGAGATTGAAATTGATCATTGATTTATTGTAAGAAAAAAACTTGGATATAAATCGAAATATCTCCGGTTGGAGTTGAGTTACCTCTTTTGGTTTGTCATTCATGCATTTATGGTTGCGTATAAGGAAGGACTTACCATATAAGAAGACCATGCCAGTGTCTTTGTATGGAGCCAAGTTGGTTCCGATCAACATATCATTGTATCACTAATCAAATGGTTACGGACCTTGTGATTGTGTACTTGTCATCGGTTGTGTTTCATTGTCAGATTCATATGAACCAAGGAGACATGGATCATTTTCAGCTGCTTCTTCCTTTCGTATCACCAACGTCTACCCCACTTGAGCCGTTTGGGACTACTAGCCCACTATGATGCTGTTCTTATAAAATGCGCTATGTAGGGGGAGACAGTGCGGTCGGGATAGGCGGTCTTCAGGATCCTTGGACATGTATCGTTCATTGCTCTCGTAGCTACTTGAAGAGGAAAAAACAGAACCCCTTCTACAAAGTAAATGAAATTTCACCTCTGTCCGAATGCAGTTCAGTCTAAGGGCCCGAAGAACTTTGCTGATGCAGGATGCCGAGAAGCCGAGAAGGAACAAGAATATCAGTCTAATGGTTTACATGTCACACATCCTGATGATGCGCTCGATTTTCATAAAGCGAGGACATTTGTGAGATCGTCATCGTCGCAAACCCGACGACAGGATATGTCTGGCATTCGGGGCGGGCATTTGGAATCTTGGTGCAGCTGAGATCGTAGATGAAGTTACCCGCTCTGACAGGATTCAATCACATTGCC
>Ga0153987_1000077_pt1 | contig 32753 bp, 38 predicted proteins | sample TSNC071MetaG_FD_102279 | JGI IMG/M metagenome (GOLD analysis project Ga0153987, IMG submission 102279) | Attine ant fungus gardens microbial communities from North Carolina, USA - TSNC071 MetaG | ecosystem: Host-associated > Fungi > Mycelium > Unclassified | place: USA: North Carolina, William B...
ATCTACTGGAGCTTATATACTAATTGTGGTACAGGAATTGGGGTTGCAACGAGTAAGAAAGGGGGTGGTCCCCCATGAGGTGTACAATGTGGTGCTACCTCATTGCAAGGCACAATGGCCAGTAGAATATCAGAGGAAAATAGAAGAAGAAAGGTACCAGGAACAGGTACCAGGAACAGAAGCATAATACAAGGACAACATGTGTGTCCCCTACAACCAAGATGAACAGAAATAGAACCAGGGGCGTAACACAAAGTCCAGTCCATCGTCTACTACTTCTACAATCCTCGGAGTGTCTTCTTCCTCCGAGTACATATCATACAGCTCCTCAATAGGGTCTAGTCAGTTCATGACATTTTGGCTTACTGTATTGTACAACTCCTCAATTGGGTTAGGGCAACTTATCATATACTAGTCATACTCTAGACTTGAATAAACACTATACATTTAGAATCTTGTTCCTAATAATCATGTCTGAGTACTACACATGTAGCATTATTCAGATGAATTATAATAATATAGCACAAATGTATTTTGATGATTAGGTGTTAACCAACCAAAGGTACACACAATCATATCTGGTCTAAACAATCTCACAAACACCTATGCATACAAGGTTGATCCATTCAATCCTCATTAATGTTCAATAGGCAGACCTACAAGAAAACCACAGGTCCAAATTAACATAAGGGCACTTGAAGTACTGACAAGGCTCCAATTTTGATATTAAGGAATCTTCTGATATCTTCTGTTATCTGGTCACATTGTCCATTTTCTGATAGAAATGGAAATGTTGAGAATGGAAAGCCAGAACATTGAAAAGACATTGAGGCAAAAGAGTGAGAACTACATTCCTTTTCCATGGGCAGGAGCAAGACCAGCTTGCTTGGGAGGGGCAAGACTTGTACGTTTAGAAAGAACAACGCTTCGAGACGCTTCAGCTTCAGCAGATTTCCGTTGCCATTGATCAATTAGTTTCCCTACACCTTGATATGGCCGCTCTGGTGAAGACGGGCGTTCATCCGTTGGATGAGATGTTGTAGTGAGTGGTTCGAGTTGAGTCTGTCTCATTGATCTTTCTCCTGCCTTACGACTTGCAACTGGAAATTTTATTGACTCTGATATCAAGATTGAGGATTTTCGAGGAACAAGAGTCCCTACTTCACTCTCCTCCAAGCTAGCTGAACTGGGAGCATCGGGGGAGTTGGGGAAGATTCGCTGAGACCTTGATGACCCTGGACGGGGAAGGACTGTCAAAGATGTTCTACGTTTTAACAGACTGTTAGCAGCTGTTGTACTGAATCCAGGCAACGGAACGGTGGCTTTTTCAGGTGATGTTTTTACTACTTGTATAGCTGGGGAATCTTGAGAATATTCGCGCGAGGGTAACGATTTGGCTGAATTGATAGGTGATGAGATTGTAGAATTCCCAGTTACGCGTGCACTGGCTTCCAATGCCTCGTAACGTTGGACCATATCAGATATAGAAGTTCGGCGAACAGAATGAGGGGCTGTGTCTTCTGGAGGTTGCAAAGCCGCTGACGAGGGTACGGAACCTTCTGCAGAACTTGTTGGAAAAATGAACATTGACTGGGGCCGAATTTTATTGGATTCGGACGAAGAAGAGAGCGGGCTTGTAGACAGCTGTGGGGGAAGATCCACCCTTGAGGATATGACTGAATGGCTAGGATTTGAAGACACAGAGGACAATGATTTGTGTTGAGGAGATGGGGACCTGGGTTGTGGCATGTATGCTGACCTCAGTCTATTAGTTTGTTTGAGAGGTAGTTGAGGCTCGTGCTGTTTATCCTTAGTATTTGATGCTCCACCTTCCCATAGATCCACGAGATTATGCACCGACCCTTGTCGACTTTTGTGTTTCACAAGAGCTTCAGCTGCTATCCTCAGGGGAAGAGAAGGAAGAGGAGCCGGCTCTTCAGGTCCTTCGTCCTCGCTCGAAGATAAGTCTGATGCTTTATCCTTCTCATTCATGATAGCACGCGACCCCGTAGTTGCAATTGGGCTCCAATTATCAGTCAAGCCAGAAGAAAGAATTGTAGCGGTAGCTGATTTATCTATTGCGGGAAGCTCTCTCATGAAGCACGAGGTCGGACACTCCAGTTTCATTACGGTAGATTGATTCGAAGTAAGAGGGAAGACGCTCGCTGGAGGGTCCGGGGCATGACCTTGTTGAGGTATAGTGGCCTTGAATGTGTCATTTTGTTCAATCACCGATGCTCGCTTTCTTGGTGTTTCCCGAATCTTGAGTGTATCGTGCTCAGGCTTGAAATCAGATATCTGACGAGACAAGTCAAGTTCGTCGTCTCCCGTCAATAAATCCGTTGGCCTATTTGCTGGAAGACGGAAATTCGCGATATTTCTAGATTTGATATCGCCTGAACCGACACTACACTGTGAACCTCGTTCTTTCTGTAATTGTGTTCGTGACAAATCAAAAGATGGAAATTGAAGTAACCCTAGTGAATTTCGCTCATCACGGCCGTCAGTCTTGAATGAAAGTAGATCCAGCCCTCTGGATGAGTCTTCCGACTCCCGCATCCCGAGTCCCGTGATTTGCTTGGACCGTGTCCCACCAGCATTGTTAGCCCCAGTCCCCAAACTCCCTGTCTTGGGTTGAGGAGACAAAGTGGGGGACTCGTGAGCGGATAGGACTACCCTGTTATGATGCCGATCAATCGCCTGCAACGAAGACACACCAGGAGGAAAAGTCGCATCGAGTTCCTCTAATGTTGGGAACTTTGTTTGCACTGATGAGCTTACTTGCTCCATCGGTAACCTCGACGATGGGCTAGATATATCTGTCTCTAAAGACCTTGCAGGTGGAATTGGAGATTTACGCTGGGTATGTATCTTCGGGTGCAATCGAGGCGAGGGAGAAGGCCCAATTGACCGACTAATGTTCACACTCATTGTTGCAAGTCCTGTGCGCGATTTCCTGGTTTCTCCCAGAGTTTGGGCTGACTTCAGGACAGGTATCATCAAGTCAAGGCCCTCGAAGGCATCTTTCCCTTGGTTCACTTGGATATTCAAGTCGTGCTTGGATTTATCACTGCTTGGTATATCATGATACAAGGGAGCCAGCTTAGGGGAGCAAATTCGCGGATTGAGACTAGGTGTAGGAACGGAAGATTGATTCACAATCGAGCTTGCAGTAGACGCCCATAGTCTTTGCGCAAAGTTATCATCAGATCCAGCGCGAGGGGGTACTGGAGATAAGGATGTCTGTTCGGCAATGGCTGAGCTCCAAGCTGCCTTGCGATGGGCTCCGACGTCATCAACGAGCTTAAGTTTATCTATGTGCGTGTCGGTCACTGGATTGATTGGAGGAAACGATAGAAGCGACGGCAGGTCAGTGGTGGACTTGGGACGCCCACGCCGTCCAGGGGATACCAAAAAAAACTCTGGAGCTTTCGTTGATTGTACTTTTGGCGCATTTTGCACAGTAGATTGCCGATATGTCACGATTCCATCCAGCGGATTGGACTTGAAGTCTGAGTTTTGTAGAGCAAGGGGCTTCAAGGTCGGAAGTGAATAGCTATATGCAGACTTTGTTCCTCTCATGCTATGCACATTGTGCAGAACCTCGAACACAGTGGGTCTCTGAAACCCGTGCTCCTGAAGCATGGAACCTAGTCAGAGCAAATTAAAAAAACAAGTAAAGACAATATGGCGCAATGACTCACTGATAAGATGCGTCATTTTTTGAGAATAAACAGGGTATGCAGGAAATTTATACTGGACATTCAGTATAGCGAGGGGTCCATGCTCCTCAAAAGGTGTTGTGTAGTAGCAAAGTTTGTACAACAACACACCCAGCGCCCATACATCACTCTTCTCGTCAATCGGTCTTCGAGAAGGCAAATCAATCATTTCTGGTGCCCTATATTGCAATGTTGTGTGACGATTCAGATCAAACTCGAGGGCACGCATTTCCTGTGAGTTGGCTGGTGGCCTTGACACTGTAGTGGTCGAGCCAAAGTCACATAATTTGAACGAGGTTGCTGAGGATTGTAGAATATTCTCAACCTTCAGATCACGATGCAAGAGAGGAGGACGCGAGTTATGCATGTGGGCAACTCCCTCACAGACCTCAACGAACATTTGAAGAACTTCAGTCTCAGACAAGCGTTCACGCAGCCGACGATTCATCATATCGATGACACCACCACCTAAAGTATCCGTTAGATGATACTGGCATCAACAATTATTTCAACAGACCAGGGCAATATTCCATCAGTATGTAGACCTCAAAAGCGCCACTGGGCATCTTTGCCCACGCAGCATCGATCAGATAGACAATGTTTGGATGTCCTCTGAGTAATCTCTGTGGAATAGCGTTAAAAAAACCCCACAGAAGTGAAGATAAAATATGCACCATGACATCAACCTCCTTTTTTACTTCTATGAGCATGGACTCATCAGCAACAACGATATGCTTGAGTACATGATGCGTAGTGTTGTAAACAGGAGTCTGCGTTCGGACCAGGTACACCTGCGCAAAACCACCTATTGTAGTGTCACATACTGAGAAACTACACAACCGAATTTCACTCGCCTTGAGACAGGTACTGTTCAACTCGGACCGTATACTTGTTAACGGGGATTGTCTGGCCTGTAACTAATGTTCCCTTACTGTGTTGTGCGTATAGATGATATGGCTGTTGAATAAACATTCCGCTGAGCGTATCAAGATAAATACGATATGGGATCAGGCAAAGTCAGGAAACATGGAGAGGGTTGTCGGCGATGTGCTGTAGGCAAGTGCTTGTGCGGTTCATGAACAAGATCAATTTGGAACTTGATCATACACGTGATGTAAATCAGCCTGTACTCAAAGAAAGACGTCAGTCTCTCAAGGTTAACGAAAGGTTTCATTCCTACATTCCGAGATGTCTCGGAATATAGGCGAGTCTTGAACATTCTTCGTTCGGGAGCTCTGTGGGTGTGCTGGTCTTTACAGCTCAATGAGTTTTCGCGAACGAAATTCCAGTGGTCCTAGTCGTTAAATATTTGTGATTGATCAGCGAAGGGTCCTCATCGAGGCCATATTTCCAATGGAGTGTTTAATATATCAATTTGTTACAACAAAACTCAAATCCTTTTCATCTTTACTGTGCAACAGGGGTCGATATCGTATTCAGTGTCGCCAATGGTACACAGCCCTCATCGATCTTTCTAAGGAATATCCTCTTCTCTACAGTAAAGCTTATGCCACATATGTTAACAACGTCCCGTGCCTTTCGTCAGTAAAGCAGGTAACAGAATCTGATAGTTGGAACGAGATTTTGTGATCCACTGATCTCTGAGGTCTCGAGGTACACCTATCATCACCCTGTCATCGGGTATGAGTCAATCTTGAACCGTCCAAAGGACCCAGCCATCTATCTGAGGGTAACATCACTCATAGACAAATACGACGGAAATTCACAATTGTTTTTATGTTGTTATACCAAGACTGCAATACACTCGATTTCGACAGCTGCCTTTAGAGGCAGTGCGGTTACCTGCACACACGTCCGCGCTGGCATAGCCCTCTGGCTGAAGTACTATATGTGGAATTGAAGTTATGTACCCATCAATCCTCTGCTCTTACCTCCTGATATATCTCATTCAGAGCCTCAAAATCCTCAAAATTCGTTATGAATATGTTAGCTTTGACGATGCCCTCCAAAGTTGTACCAGCGGCCTTGAGGACTTTCTTGATATTCTCGAGGGCAGCGCGCTGAATAGATGACTTGAACACAAACCCATGGAAGTGAGAGAAAACCTCACTGTTTCTACTTTGATTCCACCTTCGCACAGCTTGAGATCATGATCGTGCCCGACGGTTCCGGAAACAAATACGAAGCCTTTCGAGACAATGGCCTGGGCTGTAGGAGACGGGCTGTCAATTCATTTATTGTATCTATTGTTTAAGACCACAAACAGTATACGGGCAAAGGTGGATTTGCTTCGGGCGAGAATACCTTTTGCTTAACAGTGGTCATGACGTGACTGCCACAAACTTTTACACAGGGATGATATAAACCAGGACCTCAACCCTCGTGACCTAAAGTAGGATCTCACAATGCATCATACATGTGCTTTAGATCAGATACAATATCGGAATCAATTAGGTAGAGCAGCCACGCATTCAATTTCTACATTTGCTTTAAGAGGCAGCTGAGCAACACCCACACACGTCCTAGCAGGAGGAACATCGTCTCCAAAGAACTAGTCGTCACACGAAATGTAAATATGAGATCAGCAAAGGTCAAACAGAAGACCGATATTGACTATTCAATACCTCCAGATAAACCTCGTTCATGAGTACGAAATCTCTATCGAAGTTGGCCAGGTAGACGTTCACTTTAACAACGTTTTCAAGGCTCGTTCCAGATGCTTCGAGAATCTTGGTCATATTCTCGATGGCTAGGCGCTAAATAGAGATGATGACGTATTGAATCTAAATGCCTTTCGAATACGGGCACCTAGATGCTTACAATCTCTGCTTGTACGCCACCTTCCACAATCTTGAAATCCCCTTTGCTGCCAATATTACCGGACACATACACAAATCCGTTGGTAATCACTGCCTGAGCTGTTGAAGGGAGTACGTTAGCATCGATAGCCTTATATGATAGATTGACTTACAAAAGACAGGCAACGGAGGAGGGGCCTCGGGGGTGGACACAATTTTCTTGAGGTTGTTGGAATCAGTCATCGTGGTAGAAGGGTCGATAGCTCGTGATCCCATGTGATAACACCCCTGATGCAAGCAATGATTGTGGGCGAGTTCTCGAGAACAAAATTGTAAAATCAGAATGGCCGGACATACACTCGTAACACAAAGATTGTCTTCAGAACCTCGAACCTCGAACTACCAACCCAAACGCCTCCGATATCTTATAAATGCAATCAAGTTGCCCTGTACCTCGTCTCCCCTCACCCTTAACTCCTTGCCTCCTTCCTTTCGGCGGTCAATATTCCTAATGGCTTTCCTCGTACCTTCTACACTAGATATAAGACGATTTAGATATTGACCCTGGCGGAAATTAACATCGTATGGCATATCCTCGTTGGAGTAAATGTCGATGAGGGCTGAAATTGCCTGGATCAGGGGTTCTGTATCTATAAAGGATGGCTCTGACCCAGATGGCAAGAGAGATATAAAATAATCTGAGATGATCTGAGAACACGAGATCAAAATGAGTCCAAGTACTCTGCATGATATATACACCCACTCTATTAGCCGCTATTGAATTGGGATGCAGGGCAAGGCACTCTAACGTGCCGATACACTGTGTTTTCACTTTTGCATCTGCAGACATATTACAAAACTGGATCAAGAATGACACATGTCCCTCATCAGGCTCCTGTGCTCTTATCAGCTGATGTACGTTCTCTAAAAGTCGAGTGACCTACTAAAGAGCCTTTCCAGACATTCCCAATTCCCCAAAGCACTCCAACGGCCTTCTCCCATACCTCTTGTCTTCGTTCTTGGCCCAATCCCATTTGGGTACCAACAGCAACTAGTGCATACCAAATATCTTTCCAAACTTTCATCCCACTCACTAGGTCCATCGCCATCTCTGACCTCCTTGAGGTTGCAATTGACAGGAAAATATTATTCAAACATTCAAGAGCATTGATATGGACAGCACTGAGGGCACTCGTAGTAGGTGGATGAGGTGATGGAGCAGCCAGGGGGGGGAATGATAAAGAACAAGGCTGTATCAGTGCGAGAAGAGGGTTGATCAAAGAGATCATGAAAGCTGGGATAGGTGGCTTTTCGTCAACAATCTCGTTGACTTCTACGTCCATATCACCTTCATCATAATTTTCTAAAAGGGCATCATATACCCGGTTGGTGTCTGGTGGTTGGGAAAGCGTACCTTCTTCACCCTCTTCAATCTCTTCATCAACTAATCCATAGTCAGGATCAGGTAGTGTTGCACAAACGCTAGTCAAGATCTCCAATGACAGCTGTACAGTTTTTAATTGTGTTTCTATTTTCTCCAATTCAATTTCAGCTGCAGTTTTGTGGTCAGATTTCGGCGTATGCTTGAGCGAAAGTTTCTCAATTTGAGGTTCATTATTCTGTGCAATTATCAGATTTTGAGCAGCGGCAGATATATCTGGGATAGTCATAGACGATATGATTGGTTGTAGAAGAGGAAGGATGATGTCCTTGTCAAGATCCACCAACGAGAAGACGGCTGGAGGAAGTGGGGATATGTTGCGAAGGATGCCTGGTAAGCAGTTGTGAGATCATCTCAAATAATTTTCTTCTGAGCGATCGCACCTACGGCAAGGACACTGAGGATAACTAACCGAGAGTCTTTCTGGTTGGAGTGAATCTTCTCAGGCTGAGCGATATCGAGTAAACAGGGCAAGTAATTGGCATCCGATCTGACATCCGAAATGGCTGGTGGGTTATCGTCAGTTAAGACATACAAGCACTGGGCTAGAAAGAGTTCCTCAGGAAAAAGACATCGATGGGATTAAAATGAACACACCGGCAGAAACAACCGGATCCAGTGGAAGTCTATCCCTTAAAGATAGGAAGGACATCAAGAAAGGGATTAAGTGGACTGCATTAATGGCATTTAAAGCTTTACTCGATGTTTCTCTTCGAATTTTAGAAAGGGGAAAGATACGATTGACATTGAAATCGGACTCACGAGAGACACCAAAATACAGTGATAACATTATCAGCTAATTCGTAAACTAGCTTCTGGACATTTTGAGGGGCTTGTTTTCGGTCGGAAAGATATTGGGAGAGAATACCGGAAATCTGGATGGACCAATTTCATTGAATGATAATAGCAGTGGGAATATATGTTCACCTCACTTTAGGTACAAAGGTCGTCAGGGGGGTGAGAATATTCTTATTATACATCTCGGCACAGATTTCATATCCACCGTCGACGCAAAGGTTCCTTGATTTATTGTCAACATATCAAATTGCAGATTCTGGTAGAGCTAAACGTACGCACCGCAGAGCACCAATAGCCTCAAAATTCACTTCTTCCTCAGAATCGGTCAACCTCGTTATCAGTGCTCCGACAACATTCTTTCCTTGCAGCAATCTTCTCGTAGACGAGTCGTTTTGAATCAAATTGGCCACAGCGACACAAGCCCATTTCCTCTCCATGGCATCCGCGCTCTCCATCTAAAATCGCGAACCCAACATGATTCAATATCAGAAACCATGAAGTGCACCATTGGAACAAGATCCCAGACCTTTTGAAGGATAGGCAATATCGCTGCGTTTCTAGATGAGGATTGCTCCGCTGATACTAGACCCTTTGGAAGATGCGTATCGGGCACACGAACGGGATTGTGCCTCCGCATGAATTTCTTCTTCTGAGATTTCCCCATAATTTCAAGGTAAGATAAAAACTTCGATGCGTTTAGGAATTTAGGGCGTTTCCGAAGTCCCCGATAGTTAACATGGATAAATAAATTACATTCAGTCAATGACGATCATAAATGTAGCAAGTGGATTTCTCTCATATTCAGAGCGTTCTAAATACATGCTACTATGTTTTGATGATGAGGATTAACTAATGGACCCAGTGCGAATGCAAAGGTGCTGTAGTAAGGTTCATTGATATTGATGGTAAGTATTCTGGGTCCTACATTTATCCTACATTTTCGATCACAGATCACCTTTTATCAGAGTGTGTTTCATGACTAGTCTTTGCATCCATCCAGTGAACTAACAATGAGTTTGCCGAGCCAATGACGGAGATAAGTATCAAGCACCTCAAGGTCAGAACCGGCAACACCGGACTCTCGAGTGAGGTTGCTTAAGGAAGATGACCGGCATATTTATTCCGAGTCAATGAATCGGACCAGTGACGAAGGCATCGTTGTTCCAAGCAACACAGATTATGGACCGCATTACCACACCAGAACAGGGAATTAGTGCACACTCCCGGCTCAGAATTTGTATAGGCGTGAGGTGAGCCCTTGGCTCTCATGAAAAATTTGTATACATATCAAACCATTCCACAGAGGTTACAAAAACCATGCGTCGAGAGAATGATAGATGCAGCAGGGTAACGACGACGAGAAAGTCCAAGAAGCTAAGTCGAAATTGAGATCATGGATGATAACCGGGTAACATTCCTTGACTGAGAGGCCTTGCGGTGATTGTTGATTGATGGTCTATGCTTCTGTCACCATCTATGGCAGCAGGTATTGGTGCACCATCATTTTCCGCAGCTGCCTCAAATCCCGAGGCACTTGAACACTCTTTGAGAGGAAATACATTATCTGCTAAAGGTGGTGCAGAGGGAAGCATAGTCATATCAAGACCTGGTGCACTAGGCGCTTCAAAAGGTGGTGCAGAAGGTTCCAGTTCAGGATCAATCAATTCCGAAAACTCTTCAAAACTGGAGCGGTAGGCGTAGAATGAAGATTCCGCCATTTTGCCTTTGGACGGTGGAGGAGGGAAGGGGGATGAATTATCAAATTCCAAGGATTCTGGCATCCGATGGAAGCCATCCACTTGCTCATCTTCCCAAAGAGGGACCGAGACTTGGTGTGGTGACCCTACGTCAACGGACGTCTCAGGGGGTCGCTCTGCAAGGTCCGCAAGACGAGCAAGTAGAGCCTTGTCATCAGTTGCGATATGAGCAGCATGAGGTCCAGCGATATGGGGGGACTCGGGTATCTGAGGCAGATGAGCTGACTTAACATTGCTGGACGAGACATCGGAAGGACTAGAGGCGGAGCCAGCAAGACTATCAGGTTGTTCAGCAGTTAAAGTTATTGAATTGAGAGCACCAGGGCGGTAAGCAGGAGGAGAAGACAGAACATTAGAGACTGGTTCGACTGTAAGAGATGGTGAAGGGTCTGAGCTATCAGAGGTTTCTTCGGATATATGTGAGGAAGAGCGTGAAAATTTGATTAGAGAGGCAGAAGGTTGACGTGAAACAGACCGGGAGGGAGTCAGCATTGAAGATTGTGAGCTCGGGAGGTCGTCATCAGGCATCTCGACAGGTACTGTAGGGTTAAGCATAGTGGACGAATTGTACCATCGCAAATGGGAATTAGGTGATCGTTTAGCTCTGCGCAGTCGAGCTGTATATCGAACACGTTCCTTCCACCTCGCAGAGGCCCTCGCCCAAATTTTCTGCTTGCCTCTAGCATTTTTCTGTTCTTCTGTTGATGATGGAACAGAAGAGGACATTGCAGATGTTGATCTTCGCTTCCTGCGCGCCTTCATCTCGACGTCACCTGCTTTGTGTCTTCTTTTTACGGTTTTTCTCCAAAGCAAACAACTGATCATGAAAAAGCAGATGAAAAATGCGAGGACGAGGGACAGAACGAGAATAAGGGTTGTTCGACTGTCGTCATGTGTGATTTCAGTAGTCCACCCTACGGGCATACTGTCATGCAAATCAATGCTGTCGCTTGTGATGGGGCTTGTCGAAACTTCATCTGCATTGGCGACGCTTGTCGGTTGTTCGCACGGATTCTTGCAAGGCTGCAATAAGTAGAAAGAAAGTCGGAAAAAGAAACAGCTTACAAGACATATTGTAGAGCCATAGAGAGAGTAAGAATCGACATATCTCCATATACCGTCCCCGTCCAGCTCGAATTTATAGGGGAGGAGATGAGTGCGCGTAGGGGGAGCTAGAGAGCGGCGGGGACGAGAGCGGAGAGACGAAGGAACAGAGGGACGACGAAGAGCAGAAGAGGGTCCGGGACTTGCAGAGGGGCAGAGAAAGGAGGGCGGGACAGGGCTGGGGGAGATTGGGGAAGCAGCGACGATGCCTACGAGGGCAGAAAGGAGGGCGGGAGATGGGGCGGGAGATGAGCGGGGCGTCGGGGGGTCGGATGAACGATAGGAGGAGCGACGAAACGGCTTGGCCATGATGCAAAGCAAGGAACAGAACTCAAGCAACCTCATCCCAGTCTCTCACGAATTATAATAATATTATTATTATGTTATTATATCAGATATAATCTATCTACTGCATTGTACCCACTGGCTCCTTTGCCGCTCCTCCTCCCGTGCACGTGCGCGGTCTCGCAGCACATTATCTTCCCTGTCTGCACCCCGCCAGATTATTTCCTGGCCCCCAGCCTCGTATGCGAGCCTATATGTCTGCAAATCAACCCGGATCTTCATCCAGCTCTCCTGATTCGGAGCTGCGTTTCCCTCAGCCAGGCGCATGCATCTATAAATACACAGTTCATGTCACCAACCGTCTGATAGGGACCTGACAATGCTCGCCTTCGCAGAAACACTGGGCTCATCCCTATTCTCCCAGATGGCGCCCATTCCGTGGGTACCTTCATTACATACGTATTCACATAGTCTCGCCACCGGTCAGTCACCAACTGTGTGATCTCTGTGCTGGGATCTTCCAGTCCCAGTAGAGAGATCCGCATGCTCTTGGACTCGCGTACCTATCATACCTCAGCCTTATATCTCCTGCAACGATTGGACTCACCCATTGTAATTTGTATAAGTTATCATCTTGCCCTACGTGTCGTTCCGCTTCCCGCCGGTATCGCACGATGTCTTGTCTCGTTACATATTCAGAACCTTGTGCTGCTTGCAATAACGACCACAGCTCCTGACACCTGGTGTCCAACAGCACAGTTTGAACCTATTCCCAGACTGCGCTGTCAGACCTTGATCTGCATCTCCCAGAGCTATTTCTGACCTGTTTCACAAGTGCAATGATCAATTTATCCACTGTGAACAGCAGATAAGCCTGAAAATAACATGAAGCCAAGCTATATTCAGCACAAAGAATGGCAGTAATAACCGGTACCCTAAATCCCACCTTACTGCTGAAGAACCACCGCATGTGTTCCTCGAATGTTGCCTGGTCAAGTTCATTGTCGAAAAGTTTGTCGCAGGCGTGTATGAAATACATGTAGACCACGTTCGCCTTTTCTGCGGTACCATGTTCCCCAATAACATCCGTCGTTTGTGCAAGTACTGCAGCTGAGCCATTGGGGTCATCCAATCCCAACTCAACAGCCACGCGGTTTGCAAGTAAGGTACTATGTTTCTCGGCAGCCAGCTCCGCGCCGATCTCTTTACACATCAACAGTCGACTGTATAGTATCTAATATTTAGTTGCGACAATATTAGATCCAAAGTGAATAATGACAGAGCAGCCTCTCGCACCTGTAATAGCCGCATCAATGTATAAAAAGTTGTATTGGCAAAAAATGGCCTTTCCAGCGCGTGTACGCGATCAGTCCCTTCGATAGTGGCTTTTGATTCCTTGATCCAGATATCATATGTTCTTCTGTCATGACCAGCTCGGGAAGGTACCGGTGAATGATCCAGCATGGGTGATACTGCACGCGATCCAATAGAGGAACCCTCTGACACTTTCCGATGCACTTTTTCTTTCTCGCGTTCCCTCTCTCTTTCCTTCTCCCTTGCCATCCGCAGCAACTTCCGCCGAAGGTCATTTGCCGGAACCCCATTAGAATTCATTGGTTGTAAATGTGAATAGGCACTTCCAGTGGATCGGGGACCGCTCCGCACTTCTGAGATACCAGTGTCGTACAGCCCTTCCTCTTCCAATAGTCCATATGCGGTGTTCAGCTCGGCAGAGGGGCACATGCCAACCAGATAGACAAAAGTTCTGAGGAATCTCTCAATACTACGGCGTTCCTGGGGACTGTACTGGGTTTGGGAGCGGTCCAAAAATGAATCCACGATCTTGAGTGAATCTATCAACACGCTAGTGTCATGAAACATATACTCTAGTTGATGCCCAACTGAACCATGCACAAAAGCTTTTTTGCCGTCCTGCTCCCACATCTTTCGTTGTTCTGCCTTGATGTTTTCGATATCCCCTACAAAATGTCGTGTGGTAATCTGTTTCTTGTCATTCGCCTTGAATGTGATTCCTTGGTGGTCTAGTGACTTATAGAAATTCTTTGAATCGACTTCCCTCCAAGTGCGCGCGAACTCCCGTTGGAGTTTACGCCACTCCTCATCTTTAGTTTTGAGCCGGTGTAGGACCACAGGAACAGCGACTGTAGGGCATTCTTGAAGATTTTGCCACAGCTCGTGAAAATTCTCCCTCCCGTAAATCTTCTTGATCGTCCTTTGATAAATGGCTTTGCAAGTACCTCCAAGATCAGGTTTAAGTCTGAAATTGACGCGTTCTTCGCCGCTCATATCCTCTATACGACTGCAGATAGGCTCTAGAACGGCAATGGTCCGCTCGAGCCCAGCCAGGAGGACGTGGTACTCATGTCGCTCTTCCTCGCTTTTGTGAAGCGCTTCTTCGAAGGAGTTCTTCTTGTGCGCGACAAAGCCTGCTTCTTCCGATGCCCATGTCGGATGAGAAACCCACTCGTCGTTGAGTACAGACCGACACAGCTCGTCTCTACCGGAACATGCCAACCGAATTTCCTACAGCAGAAGTGTCAAGTTTACACTGCTCTGGTTGCTTGGTAGAACGCACACTATCAGGCAACCGTCTATAACTCGGTCCCTCACCATCATCAGCCGGTAGCGCGAGCAGAGCTTCAGGTGGACCCGTCCGAATGCTTCCAGGCGGCCCATTCTCTACATTCTCGGCTTTATCGTCCCAACCAATTAAGTTTTTGAATTCTACCATGAGGTCACCATCTCCTAAAAATATTCTCGTTCGCTCTACCAGCGTCTTCAGATCTATGATCTCTTTCGAGAATAAACTCAAAAGTTTCAAGAACTCCTCGTAAACTTCGCGATTCTCTAATGACTTCTTTGCACGGTCGAAAAACAAGAGCTTGTCGGCCGACGTTGTCCCGCTAGGGCTTCGACCTTGGGTAGGCGGTAGAAGCATATGGTGGAAAGGCATACTTGAGCCGCTCGAGTGGTGAACAGGGGGTAACTGAGGTGACTGCTGTGGACCTAAAAAGGGCGAGTATGAGGGGGATCCTGCATCTGCAGGAAGATGATGTGTTTTGGCCCTCTTGGCCTGTGAGACCGGACGTCATTACAACCAGACATATGATCAGGGTTGGGGGACTTTCACTTACCCTCGAGGGAGGTATCTGTTTCGTTTGGGAAACAGGTGTCGGCTCCTTTTCCAAAGTACGTTTTTTCCGCTTAGACAACTGGGGCTTTCTGGTGGATGCTATAGCAGGGCTCGGTACGGTCTCCCCGGGTGGCAACCAAGGAGAGAGATCTCCGTTCGATTGAGGTAAAATGACGACTCCGTTTTGGGGACCAACTACTTCTCCCAGGAAAATTTTGAACTCGGATAATAGGTCAGGAGCGTCCTTGAAAAGATGTTGGACTTGAAGATAAACTTGAGTTTGCAAAGCGGGTGTACTGATACGCCGTCAGCTGAACATGGTAGCAACGGAATCCGAGTAAGACATACGCAACCTCCCTTTGATATGTCTGCAGGATATCCAAGAACTGCTTGTATGTATCTTGATCGTCGTTATATCGTGCTTTGATTTTGTTGAGGTACTGGATAGCGTGATTGAACTGACCATGATTTTCTGTGTCTACCTGCACGGCATTCGAGCTCGCGGAAGGTTCCGGTTGACGCCCGCCAGGCAAACTTCCAAGAAATGAGGCAGCAGCCGCTGTGACAACCTGGGCATTTTGCGAAGGTTGACTGGTTGGGGGCTGATCTATTGGATATGTCGCAGGTGGGGCATTGGGATCAAAGAGCACCTGGTTCGGGGGCGTTATTTGGTATATCCCTACAGGAGTTTGGACGCGAGATGGTGTGCCAGCAGGTATGCTTGTCAGGGGAGGCGCTGGCGTAGAATATAGAAGCGAATTGCTATGACCTGAAGGCAGCGCGCCTTGTGTCTCTCTTGTAGATCGCGTCTCAATCGTCAGATCGTTTGTGTTCTGAGTCATCGTGCCCTGGGGTGTTGTTACCGTAATGGTACTCGGGTTAGAAGGATCAAGAGAGACGTCAATGCGGTAGCCCATGGGAAGAAATGTGTTGAAGCCTTGAATAAGCTCCTGGCTTCCGTTGAATAAACTTGAAACACGGTTGATGACACCTGGGGTGTCGATGCTGCACAGGGAGGGTAAACATTGAATACTACCAAAGAACAACGACGAGGACGTACGTCTGACTCTTAAAGTCTTTCATGATATCAAGAAATTGATTGTATACTTCTGGTCTCTCTGAGAATTGGATTTTAACTTCGTCAAGGTAGCTGAGCGCATCCGTGACGTTGAGTGGTCGAGCCATTTCCGGGACAAGCTCTGTAGTCTGAGGGAGTGGCGAGCCAGCCCTCAGCGCCTGAGACTTCATTTCTGTGAGAATTTGATCCTGGAAAAGAAGGGAAAATGGGAGAGGCGTAGGGGCCGGTTGCAAGAGAGGAAGCGAAGCGCCGTCGTGTATTTCCGAGGCCAAATTAGATCTGTTCTCCGATGTCTTCTCGGCATCACCACGCTCCTTTTGCTCTCCAGACGTCGTCGATTCAAAGGACTCTGTTGAAACATTCTCGTCCATGTTCAACGTTCTCGTCGACGAAAGAGCTTGCAATGTCCACTTTTCAAAACCACACCAGCGCTTTATGAACCCGTGGGAATATCATACTTTGATTTTTGGTCTGATAAGATAAGATGAGGATTTGAGTCTAATCAAACGTATTGGTTCAGTCTCGGGTGTGGACACCTACTGCGTAAAATAGTTGTCGGACTTGAATTATCTGCAATCCTCAGAGCCTATTTGAGCTTGAGCGCGTAACAAGACGAAGCTTGATATTGAGGGACGGACAAAATCGGACGAAAAAACCCTCACCAACAAGCTTGAACAACGGAATCACGAGCCGTCTTTACGCAATGAGAGCTATCAATGACTATTAGAGTCATGCAATTCTATTTGATGCCCCACAAAAAATTAGCACGGGATTGCAGAACGAATCGTGCTTGTAACAGGCGGCATCCATGAGCCAGATAATCCTAAATGGACTGAGCGGACTGGCGATCTCACAGCCTTGTTCATTAATATCAGGAAATGTACCGCAGCAAGGCCCGCAGCGCCAGTTATGCAATGTGGAAAGAGTTGCCAAATGTGGCAGTGACAGTTGAGTTTTCACTTTCCCTCTCTACACTTACCTTTGAAGATCATGTTCTGCATCCGCCCTGCGACACCCGGCTTCATTGTTACACTCGTTGCAGCAATATTGCTGGCAATTGTATCCTTCTGTGTCCCATATTCTAGGTCCGTCTATTTCCTGAAAGCGGATTTCAACGTCAGTGATCACTCGGGTTCCATAATCTTTGGTACCCTCGGATATTGCCTGCAATTTTCAAACGGAACGACTTGCTCCAGTCCTTCAATTGGATATCAATTAGGTATAGATTTGGCCAGTTCAACTATCAGCAACCATCCTTAATTCAAAAATGACAGATATTAATGGCCTTGTAGGCAACAACTCCAGGATACAGATACCCCAGGTTGCAGTCAAGTGGCTAACCTATGCTCTCTTCCTTCACGTCATCGGCCTCGCACTTGCGACCATCTCTGCCGTCTTTGGTCTTCTTGCTCATGTTCGCGAAATGTCCATGGCGTATTGTAGTACCTGCATCTCCGGTTTTGCTGCAGTTGTCACCCTCGCTGCCTTCGTCTTTGACATCATCCTCTTCTTCGTTGCAAAAGCCCGCATCAATACCATTGGCCATGCATCAATAGGAAATGCCATTTGGTTGACCCTGATCGCTTGGGTTTTGTTATTTTTGAGTGGTTGTTTCTTCAGTATGGGTCGCTGTTGTATCTCCAAGAGAGGACTGCGGTCAAAATGGGGTAACAGAGGTGATGATGCTGGCGGACCGGATGCAATGCATGCAGAACAGATGAGGATGGAAGCCATCAAAGCTGATAACGAACGGAGGGCTACGCAGGCAAGGAGTTATAGTCAGAGAAGTGGAGGATTACCTGCATTCCCAGAATCTGTGCCCCTGACAGCTCACGTTGAGAGCAATTCTGCCTATACAGACAAGAATGAGACGTCTGGTCGGTCTGGCCCGGCTGGATACGCCCCTGCTCCTCAGGGTTCTCGTGCTGTTGATGAGTATTACGAGTCATCGAAACCCTCTACTACTACCAATACTACCAATACTCCCCGTCCCGAACGACAGGCCAGTACTCAGTCGCGCGTGACTACTGCCTATCCTGCTAGCCCTCAAAGGCAGCCGAGTGGATACACGCCAAGCTCACCCTTATACTCGAGTGCACCACCACCACGGACTTCGCCACCGTCGCCTCTGCCGAACAGTCATGCACCCATTATTGCCTATCAGAATCCTCTTACTGCTACTGGTTGTGAGTAATGACGCACAGTCACATATACCTTGCATGCACTCACTTGCCTCTTTTATTTCTAGATCTCGCTGGAACAACCCACGACCAACAACCCTCATCGTACCTATATAACAACCACCCATCGCAGCTCCAGCCTCAAACATCACATTACACCGAGCCGTCATTCAATCCTGCCATATACAATAGCACGGGGATCTTGAATAGTGCTTCTCCACCAAGTCTACCCTCCGCAAATGTGCCCAATCCTTATACGGCGCCTTCCTCCAATCTATACATGTCTTCCACCACACCTGATCCTTACGTCCCTTTGACTTCTCAGTCTCCACGACCACATGGAGTTCAGCGTCAATACACCTTAGGAGGCGACGGTTATGGCGGGAATCATAATTCACTCTTGCCGGATGCAAGCAACTCTTATCTGCCCTATTCAGGAACGGGCATGTCGTTCGGCGCATATCAGACACCTATCAACACTAACACAGGGTATGCAGCGCCGTCAATGACAAGTCCTACCAAGCAATACCAACAAGCACCAGTCTCGTCGCAACCTCTGGAGGAAGCGCCTCCTGGTTATGATGCTGGAGCTGCAGGGATAATTGGATATTGGGGAAAGCATTCATGAACAAAGACTGAACCAAGACTTCTTCACTTGTACATGACTTAGATGATACAATTTCCATATTTACGATATTGCTATCACTGCCTGGGTCGATTGATATGATCTTTTCTTCTTTCGATGTGGGTCTCACGCTACTCTCCAAACTCGAGCGGGCCTACTGAAGTTTAGTTCTTGAACGAGGCAGTTGACTCGGGAGGCTTCTGGGTCAAAAACATGGACAGGAAGTCATGGATAAAGTCTGCAGCTGCGATTCCTGTAATCTCCGCTAGGAAGTGTCAATGCTCTGATTGATTAGTAACCATGGCCATGAACCTACTTACCATGGTCATATGCTGGAGAGACTTCTACAATATCGGCGCCACTAGACAAACAATATATCTGTTGTTGTCTAGATCCTTGAACCGTCAACTAGAAGACGTACATAAAATTCAATCCTGTGAGTCCTCGGAGGATGCGCTTCACTTCACGGGTTGTCCATCCACCTGCCTCAGGGGTACCAGCTATGAACGAAACATGACATATGATTGTTACTCTCATTCAATTCAAGATCACAACGCTTACTCGCTGGCGCCAATCCTGGATCTGTCCATTGTGAATTTGAGATCATCGTATTCAAGATAATAAGAACTCACCTACGACGTCAATGTCCAAGCTTAAGTATCGTTAAGGACATCAGTGAGCCATGAACAAAAACCCCAGCCATGTGACTACCACACACCTGAGATAAACTGGACTGTCTCCGATACGTTCCCTGATATGCTTTATAATAGCGGGAATCCCAATATCATCGATATCATCAGTTGAAATGATTTCAAAACCAACTTGGCCGTCAATATCCAAATCAGCGAGACCCTGCACGTTCGAGACGTGTCATTCAGTTGTATACATTGCACTAAAGGATTGTAGCTCACTGTAAGCTTGCAACGTATCCCCGCATGAATACTATTGTTGGCGATGAGACCTTCTTCGCTGGCAAGATAAAAGAATGTGCCGTGAGTTACACGAGACTGTTCGGTCAATTGACCAGGATATGCGGGCCACGTATCCTGTGGGAAAATGAGGTCCTGATAATACTCAAGATTTTTTTGGAAGTTTACCAGATGTGCATCGAAATGGATTACGGATATAGGACCATATATTTTGTAAAGAGATCGAAGAATAGGAAGAACCTGAAAAAATAAAGCACTTGTCAGCAGCGAACCAACACACCACTCAAAACTGACGATAGTATGATCTCCTCCAAGACTGAAATCATTAATTTATGCTTGAAAAGCTGCATAAACGGACGTACGTCACTATTTTAGGTCGAATTGACCCGTCCTTTGCAATAGTACGCCCAAGCTCCCGCCCATCCTTTTTGATTGTCCCCGGCATTCTCGTTAAAAGTGAACTATATGCAACTTCCATCTGATCCACAGCAAGAGCATTATCGAAGGGGTTAAGGGGAACCTTTCATACAAGATCAATGTTTTATTAGTCCTGAGAAGTCAAGGATTTTCACATCACCACAATCGACAATCTTGAACCCCTGGTCGTAAGGATTTACGCCCCATGCCATCGTATATCCTCTCGCTTCCCTCTGTCGCCTACTTCCGGAACGGATAGCATACGGACCAAATCGTGCGCTAAAAGAATCAGTTTATTCCTTCGACACGCAAGTAAGGCGAACACACCCCGGACGATAGGTAACAGCTGTATCAAATGGCATGCCCAGGATCGCAATATCGAAGAACACATCTTCATTCTCCAGACATCGATGGTATGGTAAGTGCGAGAATGACAAGGGCCCTGAAAACGGTTGGTCAATCTGAGGTCCGTATTTCTCCAGCCAAGTTGGTTCTCTCGGAGCCTGTGCTTCAGCGAAATGTGGACCATGAATGAATGGATTTTGGGTCTCGAACGACAATCTGGCATGCCCATTCTCACGGTTGGAGAAGGCTACTTGACAGAGACCAAGAAAGACGAGAACCTGCTGAATTGGCATTTGAGTGCTTTGGACAGGTTCAACTTGGTTCAGTGAGAACTGTAGCTCGAAGATATTTCCAATCAATCGCTGACCTAACTCTCAAGCCATACTATCATTGAAGATCGACAGGTGGTCATTGCATGGTGGACCAAGACGAAAATAGGATGGATAAATACATAGTATCTATGAATAAACTTCCCATGGTCACTCAAATCCATAGTCTGAACTCAATTGAACTTGCTCTGATTTTCATAAAGTTATGGAACATTAACTACTGTCTACTGATCTTCTCTCACACATTGTCTGATAACTTGATAACTTACAACAAAACTTACAACAAGAGTTTGATACCCAACAAAGATTAGGTAATTATTTCTTCAAATCATCGGAGTTCAACTTTGCAAAATGTAGACGTCAACTCTCCCACAGAGAGAAATCAAGAAGGTCTCTACTTGCTCTCTGTCTCCACCATTTCTTCTGGTGCGTATTTGGTACTTTCGAGAAGTATTCAGCATGCAAAAATAAAACAAGCGGTCCATTCCGTCTTGATGATCATGCCTTCGCGCAGAGAACGGGCATGGGTTCTAACACCTCTACTGGCATCATCGCCTTTCTTTCTTTCCCACTTCATGTCAATGATCTGGGGAAGAAAACTAGAGAGAATGTTGTAGACAACTTTCCACCACTCCCTCCTCCTCTTCGTCTGCACCCGTATGTTCCACAGTACGTAAAGGGGGTTGAGCCAGCTCGTCTCAGGTTCTCCTTCTCGGTAACACCAGAAGACAAGAGGCTTTATTGGACTTGTCAAGTTTCTGTCATATTCAGACATCCGAAAACGATACTCGGGTTCTAATTTGACTTGCACCTCCCAGTTCTTTGTGACTGTTGCTTTCCTACTCCTCCATTCTCACTGGGCAACATGGTATATCTACGTACAGATTTCTCAGTCAGTGTAATGATCACCAAACTTAGGTAATAATTCCCTTAATTCTGCTGAGAATGGTCAATGATACAGCTCAAACTATGAATTGTTTTGAAATAGGCAACTGGCATAAGACCCACCAAAAATTCTAATGCCATAATCTACATATTTTCCCTATCAACCAATTCCCAATTCAGATGATCCGATGATTTCCCTTGTTTTTCAGAAAAAAGTGTATCTGTCAACCCTATGGGTCAACCTGTCTAAGAAACTTTGGTTTGAGGAATCTGGCTATGGCGGATGTTTTTATGTTTTTCTTGTGCTACCAAGGCCTGCGATGCACAAGACTTGGACAAACTTGCCATCGCCTTTCACAACCTTAAATCTTCCCATAACTTGATCAATCATTCGCCTGTATCATTCACTCATCACTGTTGCATAAACAGATCTCATTCAGCTCTAAGTGTAGTATAACTATCAATGTCAGTTTGGTAGGTCGGATACCTGGCTGACTCTAAAAACAACAGTACTATCTCGTTTTACTTTTCCAGAAAGATATATGAATTGTGGTTCTGCAAAGTATTAACACAGTAACGGACATGACCGGGGATCATTGAGATGGAGGATTGAGGGCGAGACTAGGAAGGGGTGTTTTTGTTGCATGGTATGCGTGGATGGTACGGATGTGGACAGGCTCCTCATGACCTCCAAGAAGCCGCTTGTAATCTAATTTCCGAGTATTCGGGATGTAAGGAGCAGTGAAGCTCTCTGGATCATGCTCGGAATCTACAGGCCAGTGAAATCTCTGACGACGGAAACTAACGAATCGTATGTATATCAGTTATATATAGCGGGAAACTGATAAGGAACTTACCACTCGTAAGTCCACAGAGCCTCTTTCAGCTCAGAATCGCTAATAAGCTCTCTTCCCATCTCATCCAAGTGGGAGCGAACATAATCAAAAATGGCGGGTCTGCAACCCAGAAGTGTGTGCATCCACTTGCAAGTGTGGAACTCAATCTCGGTCGCATTCATGGGAACAAACGTTGAGGGAGAAATTATGATGCCAGAGGACTGCAAAGTCCTGGGTACAGTTAGATACTGAACATTGTGAGCTGGTCGTTGAGCGGAGGCAGTTGCTACGATGAGATCAGAGTACGATATTCCCAGACGGCCTGCAGCTTTAGCACTGTGCCGTAGAGGGAACATCCCCCGATTCAAACAACTTTGTTCTCTCTCCGGACCACCTTCCTCAAGATGCTTATCCAGGTTTTTATCAGGACAAGCGGGTTTTTCATCTTTGTAAATGCTACCTGTCGGGCGAGTGAATGATGCAGAGGGGAGACTAATGTTATAAGTTTGGGTTGTGCTGACATTCCCACTCCCGAACGTACACCTGAGCAAATCAGGCACAAAATCTTTGGGCGACGGATGAACAAACCGCTTGCGCAGCATTCCAGTGAAGGTCTCTTCCACATCCTGGGCGACTTGCCAATTGGTCATCCACTGTTGGAAGTAGGCAACTGAACGGCGTTGGCAGCCCGCCACTGCTAAATGGGACTCGAGTTTCGTCATGACCTCGTCTGTGAGTGTGCAATCTGAGTCGTCGACTTCGCTCCCTCTTAATGTCGGCGGACTTAGACTGGAATCTGTTTCTGTGATGTCACTGCATTGGTGTCTTGTCCCAGATGTCAGACTATCCTGTGAACGTGGGCTAGTTGAGGAGGTAACGACAGGAGTGGTACCATAAGGAAAAAATATTTCGTCGTCAATTATCTCCAGTTGTCCTCCCATTTTCAGCACACGACGGGCTTCGGTTATAATAAGGCTCCATTTGTCGTGAGGAACGGCAATATTGAGATTGGCCATGCGGACAAAGTCAAAGCTTTCATCCGGAAAAGGCAATCTGTATTTAATGCTGAGGTTGCGGTTGATTGGTACATCCAGCACGAGAATTGTTTCACGTACAAGTTACCTTGCACCAATTGCACATTTGATCTTTTTTGTACCTCCGGTAGCAGGATGTCTACCAGATCAAAACCCAAAAAATCTGCATTCGGCCAATGATGAGAGGCATCAAGTAACCAATGACCTTGTCCACATCCTAAATCTAACACACGTGAAGGCGGCTTGTCCAAAGATTTACTGAATGTCGGGATGGAGGACGTTAGGCGTTGTAGCAGTATATGCGAGTATTTCTCACTGAAAACTGATGTAAATGGCAAGTTATTAAATTGGAGAGAGAAACACCGACTTTTCAAGGATGACAGGATCGTATGATTGCATGTAAACGGCATCATGCGGATATGGATGCATCATCATACTCCCATAACGGTGCCAAACTCTCTTCCTCAAATACGTGTCCCTCGTGGCCATACTGTCTTCATGCTCGGGGCATGGAGAAACATCAATGTCATTATTTACGGAGCTCAACGACGCTTTGCTCGTAAGACTGCACCTGGACCGTGAAGCGTGCTCGTTTTTACTCTCGTTGCTTGCAGACTTATGAGATGATAGTACCCGTAAATGTCCCTCACTACCCCTTCCTCGTTCCCTTTCGTTTTTTCGTCCCCTTAATTTCGAACCTTTTTCTCGCAGCGAATAATTCGGAAAGGACATGGAAAACGCTATGGAGTTCCTTTCAGAAAACTCCGTTAAATGTGCTTGTGATGTTTGAAAGTCCTCGGACACCACCTGCGAAAACAGCCGATAGTGATTTCTAGGTGATCGTGGTCGAGAAGACGCTTTCTTCTCTCGCGCTCGTTGAGAGACCACAGGAGACGGTGATAAAGACTGAGTAAGTAATCGTTGAGTTCCGATGGCAGGCATTTCGTCGTAGACTGGGGACCGATGTCAACTAGTGTCAGCCGCCTTCTGTAACACAAGATTTTCGACAGACTGAAAACGTGCAAATGGCAGTTGCAGTAGGGAGTAGGTAAAGGGAGAAGAGAGACGGTATGATGAGCGACACCGAGTTTGATAAACCACACTCGTATAGCAGAGACACTGGGCACAGCTTGGATAGCGGCTATCAGTACAGTAGCGGACAACAGGTGGAGACGACGTTTCAGCATTGCTCGTTCTTCTCCTGGACCCATCAGGTTCCAAGAATAGAATGATTACTTGAACCGGGTCTATCCAGTCTGATTCAGACAACCTTGAGGCCATCAGGGACACATCGAGTATAGACAGTGAAAAGCCTACTTGGCGTCGTAATTACAAAAAAGTAACAGGTAATCTGGCCGCCAGCGTACTTGACTCATGCATTTGGCAAGTTTTAAGTACCCTTGACACCCAGATGTCTACCCAGCTGTCATCAGTCATCGGCTTTATGCGGTGGAGGGCCACATGGTTGGAGCATACGCTACCGACAAAATCAAGTATAAGGATGCCACAAAATCACAACCGCGTACCTCCGTCATCTCAAATTTAACTCTACCAATAGCTTCTCCATCCGCAATTGCCAAGTAAGAAGTGAGTGTTGGATGGCCAACTATAGAGGTCAGAGTGTCCCTGTGTTGGTGGGTCACCCAGTCACTGAATTCGTTAGGAAATCTACAGGTTCGGCCTGATCGAACTGCGTACTATTTTGAAATGTCCGCATGGCCTGGGGTCAACCATTAGCTAAACAGGAGCTCAGGTAGATCAGACTCACCTGTCCCAGTGTACCTAGCGTGAACTAGAGCAGCTCAATCAACCAGCCCCCAAGTGATCAAAAGCCACGTACGATGTTCTAGTTGTGTGTTGGCTGTGTAACGGAGTTCCGAAGACTAGGAATAGAAATCAAGTTATCAGGAAATGAACGAACTCAAGTAGCTTACCATGTTCAACTTGGAAACACCTTGTGTTGACGTTTGATTGTCCTCTGAAAAGTGATGGCACTCGAGGCACTAACACTAACACTTAATGACAGCCGAAACAAGCAGAATCAAGACAAAACTTGCAGACCTCAATGCCTTGCTCTCGGATCTTGAATCCCAGCTTGAACCCATACTTTCAAAGCCACTTCCGGAAACCATAATTGGGTTAGAACTTATTCAACAGGCCAAACTCCAGACCGTTCTTCCATACCTAGTTTATGACCTCGTATTCAGTGAAGTGACCTCTTTGACAGCTGTACCTATGCTTACCCGATTACTAGTCTACCTCAAAGCCAAAGGGATCGATCCAAAAACTCATGCTGTCGTGGCGGAGCTTGTAGGTGATCACCAACCTGAGTATGGCACGTTCATTAGTGAAATCAGGACCGAGTACGACAATATTTTGATAAGATCGACAAAGTAGAAAATCCACCGATAAGTCAGCACTTTTTTCTTCGTCAAATTTATCTGCTTCAATTCAATGTTTCTCAGGGAGGACAAAAATAGACACGGATGCTGCCAACCGCTTCATTATGCAGGCAATTTCTGGAGTCACGTCAAAGCCCAAGACCGCCATATCTGCCGATGCATCTCCACAATCTTCAGTCTTGCCCGTAAAAATGATGACAAAGATGATTGCAAGAGCGCAATATGAACGTGCACTCGAAAAAGAGCGCCATGGGAAAGACGATGATGAGGACGGGCTTCAGGTTTACGATGGACATGATTCAGACTCATCTATGAGCGGTGTAGAAGATACGTGCTTGAGAGAGCCTATCTTCGAAGATATGTCTATATCGTCTACATCTTTAAAGCGGCAGCGTACTCCTGTAGATCTCTTTGCGGGTATGTTCTTATATATGCTTGATTTCTTTATACTAAGCTGAACATCCAAAACTAAAAACTCTGCCACTTCGTCAGGTCCTGACACTCTCAAAAGGAAGAAGAAAAAAGCCAAATCCATTAGCTATAGCACTTGAGAATACAGTGGATGATATACATCAGGGTCACATTATGCTGACATTTTCTGGACCAAGCCCAGTTGACCATGGCTTAGATTTGCAATGTATCCGTTCACATCTTCTGCACATAGATTATCAGGATCTTGATACATCCGGTTTACTGGTTTCCGGGCATTCAGACGACGCAAAACAAGTTTCTTCTCCTCGTCATTGGATGCTTCTTTGCATATTTCTTCCTCCGTCCAGATGGGTGCGTTAGGTGATAAGAGCTCGGGTCGAATGTGGGCACCAATAGCTTTAATCATTTCTGGATCGGTAGGTGCAAAGATGTCTGCCTGGGTGTAAGCGGTAACGTAAACCATCTATAGATTTCGCTTCTCACCTTTACAGAAGTCCATAGTCCTCTCTAGCTCATCCTGAGTGAGCTTCTTTCCGACATCAGCTGTACCTTGGATGACTAGAGCTATTTGAGAACTCGTAATAGTGCGCTGATCAGGGTACCTCACTTGGTCTAAAAATAGAAAATGCTCGATCAAAGTTATCTTCGCCTATGTCCGCTAAAACTGCCGTCGACTGATTTCGAATCTGCTTATATGCACTCATGACCACTAACAAAAATCTACTCATCATAGTCACTGGGGCAGCTCATTCACTCAACTCAAAGCTTACCTTGTGTAAGCTGTTGCGACCTTGACATCATGGTAATTCCAGGCTATTGCCTCTGTACATTGCTTCTTTATGGATGCAGCAATAGACACAGCGGCAGTCAATCCACCGAGAAGTGCTAGATGAACTCCACTTGAAAAAAAAGGATCGATGAACGCTATTACCGAATGAAATGACAATTATCTCTTCTGATTGGCCAAATACTCACCAGATGCATCGCCAATAATTCTATAGTGATCCCCAGCATATTTTTCTGCCGCATAGCTGAAATCAGAAGCACTCCGGACATGGAAATATTCATCGTCATCGTCCTTCATCGTTGCGCCGTCCAGAAGATTTTGCACCCCAGGAACAAATTGAAACTGATCAAGATAATATTCTTTGAGAGAGTACTCTCCAGTACTGCTTGCCTTACGACCCGCTTTTTTCTTCTGCGAACTGATAACACTGTCCACAACAATACCAACGGAGACCTGGAACGTTACCAAGCGATGCTCAGAATCAAAAACTTTTGCGGTACTCACAGTTCCATTGTGCAAAGGGATAAACCACCCCCAGCCGCTTTCGTCTATTCAAAGATCGTCATTCGTATTTTAAGTCTGGGAAGAATGAAGAATTCCACCTGTCAAGGCTTCAAACCACGGCGCATTTTGGCGAGGCGTGTCAGGCATATATTGTTGGTGGTTCTTCCAGTAAGCCCAAGTAGCAATACTATGTAAACTCTTGTTCATACGACGATTCCTGAGGTACTGTGAAATGACCTGTATTAATTTTACTCGAATGTGTATACACACAATTTACTCACCTTTGTGGTCATGATGCCATTTTTGCCGGAGGCATCCACCAGGTATTCAAAGCGAATCTGGCCGGTCCCTCCCTTCTTTCGACTGTAATAAGCCATCGTCGGACGTTCCCCTGCTCCCTTTGTTTCCTCAAATTTGATATCAGTAACCTCAGTTTCCTCGAAAACCTGTGCTCCAGACTCTTCTGCATGCCGCAGGAGCATGTCGTCGAACTCCGAACGGATCTATGAGTTGCTTAAATATTAGGGGTAGGTAGGTTGCCCAGTACGTACCACATTCCAACTAGCATTCCGGATATCACCCTGGACAAAATCAGTATCTGATCATTATGCGTCAGGTTGCAATTAGAAGGCTGTGCTCCTGGGGTACCTACACCCTTCCTTCTTTGCCTGATCTAATCTGACTGCCGCACCACGCTAGTGGCAAATTAGTATCAGCATTCCTGAACCTTCTAGTCAGCACTTTCCTTCACAGCAAAACCATGATTTCGAAGCTTTTCCTCAGCTTCGATAAAGCGCATAAATATATTAATCGAGGGAAGCAAACTTTCACCGATATGATACCTCGATGGGGTTCAGTGAGACATATAGCAAGGACATGTCAAAGCTAATCACCGAGGAAATTTGGCTGCTTCAATGACTGTTGTTGTTATGCCTTCTCTCGCCAAGACAGAGGCAGTGTATGCCCCTGCAGGACCACCACCAATGACAAGGACCGTGGTTTGTGAGGGCTGACAATGAATCAGTAAACGGGGCATCAAGGTTAATTGAGACACACTAGCTCTAAGGTCGACATGGGGAATCTACTTGCCACCATGGTAGTATTTTGGCTCCTTATAAGATTCTAACTGCTATATACCATATATGGTATGTATATTAATAGACAACTTTCGTTGCATCTCACACTCTTACAAATTACAAATTGTGGATGATTCAAGATCCGTCGAATCATATCGAAGTCTCGATTCAAACATCATAAATTTACCTTTTTTGACATAGACTCACTTGATGATGCGCCAAATCTACTTGGCGGCATAGCGTAATTATTGAAGGATATGATCTAACCGGCCAGAGGGATTTCAAACGTGTGTCAAGACGAACATGACATCAAGATTGTTATTAGAATGTTCCAGCTATACCTAGATTCTCGAAGAGCCAGGTCAAGATTAATTACCATGCAGAAGCAACTTATGGACAGCTGTGAGTAACATATGACCCCACGGAGAAACGTTTGGAGTTCCGTATCTTGGAAGTAGAAGTTATCCGGAGTGGGAGAATGACATCACGTGATGGGGGAAATAAACGCTTGCTCGTATACATCTTTTCTCGAAGGCGTATTCCTATATCTGATAGAATATCATCTTGCTGAATCTACAATCAGCACAAGTAATGAATGGACAAACTAACATGTACTAACCTCAGTCTCTCGATGGCGACGAAAACTGAGATAAGTAAGTTTCCTCATGTGTCCTACACTAAAGAACATTCTTCTCTGTATGACTGATGCAATCTTGATGTTCATTTGAGAACCTCAAGACCAGCCCCGATCTTGATCTCAGCCCGTTACCCACTATCCCCGCCACCAGTCGCGTTGAGGATTCCACTGAAAGACTTTCTATCCTCATTTTGAACCCCCCCCCCCGTTCCTACTCCATTGCTTTGATGAAATCGGAAGGGTTGGAAAGAGTATTCATTGTTTGTATAAAATTACAACTGTTTATCAGCACTGCCGTTTACCAAGCTATACAGTCGCACTTGTACTCTTATAGCTTAGCTTTATGATTAAATCAATGCAAAAGACCTTATCATCTTCGTGAGGGTTAGAGGTTCATCAAGCATCTCAACAACAACTAAGCGGACTGCATCAAGCTCTCTAATTTGTGATCAAGATTTCAAACAGAAATGACATCGATTTGATATACGACAAATTGAATTAACTTGACAGTGCGATGGATCGTGCAACCACCCGGATAATGTGTTAGAAGCTTGGCGTAATATCCTTAGAGGAGATCATCTGAACTAGCATCTCCAGATTATCTTATCTTAATAATGCCCTGATTTTCCGTGCCACACCAAAAAATATTGAACATTGTGCATCGTTCTGCAATGTCACGTATTATGACATGAGCTACTCTAGCCCAAGGTAAGCCGATTTCAGACATGTCAAGTACTACTAGTGCTTGACCTAGAATGATCTCACCTCTTACTGTAGTTTAGATTGGGGTTGTTTGGCCTAATCGGTAATCACTAATGCCGATGATTTCAGGTCGGACAGTTCACGCTGAGTCAAAACCGGATACCCGACACCCGAGCATTCCCTTTAGTAATTCTTTAGTAATTGACCAACGTGACCAGAGTGAGTTATGGTAACCGTGACACCATTTGGTATGTAGCCGCTGAGAGAGAAGGAAGTAATCATACATATTTGAAATGCATTTGTAGCAATGAAAATGACATCCAGAGAGAGTGGCAGGAGCCGGACAAAAAATCTTACATTATGATACATCCATCATGAGTGATGTGGATGAGAGACGTATTCCCGCCATTTCCAGGTCTACCACTTGAGAACCACCTCGGAAACCCTGTTCCCTCCCCACCTCCAATGTCATCATCGAACACATCAGTCAGATAATCGGGACTGGGACCAAAAGTCCTTCTAGATCCTGCTTTCCTTCTTTTCTCCCTTACACTGTTTACAGCATCGACAGTCTGCCACGAATAGAAGGACTTCACGACTACTTTTGCAGAATCGCATTCATCCAATCCTACTTTGAGATCTTCTTCACACATCTCGTCCTTTCCATCTACATAGCCCAGTCTCCTAGCCCAAAACATTCTGATCCCAACCCTTGGTCTAGTTTCTCCTCTTGAACCCAGTTCCTTCACATCACTTTCAACTATGTTCCGACAATCGAGGGCCACTATTTTGGCATTGAATGTGTTATGTTGCCTTTTGAGATGAACAAACTCTCTCAGGGTGTTCCCGCTCAATTTCGTATTATCTGCTTCTAGAACACGGAGCTTGGAACACGCATGGATTAGGGCAAGGAATGTACCATCGGAGATATTGCCAGCATGAGATACGCAGAGCCATTCAAGAGCGTGCCCCGGCCGAGATGTATCATCTTGTCTGTGGCTCAAACTAGTATGCTCATCGATGGGGGTGATAGCAGATAACACGGAATCTGTAATGTCTGAAGCGTCCTCTAAATCAAGGCGGCGAATCTTGGGAGTAGTCTCCAAAAGTTGGACTAGTCCATCACCTTTTAAATCCTCACCTATTCCAGCCATCTCAAAGAACTCCAAATGTGGAACCGCATAAGCAAGGTTTGAGCATGCCATGTCGGTTAGTAGTACACAAAATGAGAGTGAAAGGTGACGAAGTTTGGTAATACGTCGACAATATGATTGAGGGTAATCGCCCGATGAATTGCGTCCAATTTGGTGAGCATGGAGGCGAACAAATTCGACACCCGACTGATTATCATCAAATGCATCAGTGGTGGCGACAAAGGATTCCAAAGCTGAATTATGAAGTTGACGAATGTAACTGAGATCTAACACTTCTAAATGGGGCGCAGCCTTTCCAAGCACTCGCATTGTCGCGTCGTCCATGTGCACTAACCCAGAAATCTTCAACTCTTTCAGACGAAGATACTCCCCTTGGGCAAGTGTTGTACGAGCCAGATATCGAATACCTTCGGCGTTCATATTTGGACATCGATTTAAATTTAAATGTTCGAGTCGTGTGCAGAATGTTGCGAGAAGCTCGCAAGTCGTGTTAGTCACCGCTGTCAAGCCTTTGAGACATAACCTCTGAAGGGATTTACAGCGGACGAGGAGGTGATGAAGTGAGCATGTGGTCAAGGCAGAGCAACCTTGTAGATTAATACTTGTTAGGTTAGTATACGACAGCGGAGCTCGTAGATGATCGGTGAGGGCTGTCAATAAGCTTGGCTGAAGACAACGATGGCCAGCTAAGTTGATCTTTCGAATGAAAGCGCCCCCTAAGCTCATGAGGCGTAAGAGGATAGGCTCAGGAATTTCAGGAAATGAATGTAAATCTAGATCTGCCCACAATTGGCCATCGTATACGAGACTCTTGAACGAGCGCGAAACCTGCATAAAATGAGTGCAGAGTGTTTATTACTACATACAACTTACCCTGGCTAGTTTTAACAGCTCTCGGATGCCGCGGTCTCTTCCGACAAACTGATTTCTTGAGGATATAGCTCTGGTGATAGTCCATTGTTCTTCGGCAATGGATCTGATGTGATCGTCCTCGATGGAATGGGCAAAACATTTCAAAATGTAGAGTTGTAGTTCCTTTGGAAGGATCCGATCGAAATAACGTTGATGAAGTAAGGGGAGAGGCTTGAAGATGTCTGGGCCCGATGCAGGAATGAGATCCAGAGCAGAAAAAGAAATGGGTGATGATCTCGGACAATTCTTTGTTCCGAACCTAAGAAGAGAAGGTCTCGATCTGATTCTACTCTCAGTGCCGACACGGGGCCGAGGAAATGAGAGTAGTAGGGATGTGTGACGATGCTGCAGGGGAGCTGCACAACACGGAATTATGGTAGAGTCAAGATTAGGTGTAGTATTGGGAGTAAAAGATGCGATCTGGGACGAGACGCTGGAATTTGGATCTTCCTGCTTGCCATCAGATAAC